>Ga0209083_1000169_pt1 | contig 101738 bp, 155 predicted proteins | sample AM7aDNAmetaG_FD_184132 | JGI IMG/M metagenome (GOLD analysis project Ga0209083, IMG submission 184132) | Freshwater microbial communities from Finland to study Microbial Dark Matter (Phase II) - AM7a DNA metaG (SPAdes) (version 3) | ecosystem: Environmental > Aquatic > Freshwater > Lake ...
ACATGAATTAATTTCAACTTCCCCAGTATTAACTGAGCACAAAACATTAGTAGTTCAGAATGCTATACATGAATTAATTTCAACTGTTCCTGTATTAACTGAGCACAAAACATTAGTAGTTCAGAATGCTATACATGAATTAATTTCAACTGTTCCTGTATTAACTGAGCACAAAACATTAGTAGTTCAGAATGCTATACATGAATTAATTTCTTCTACACCTACAATAGATATTTCCAAATTGCTTGAAATGCAGGATGGTGTGCATGCAGTAGTATCTTCATCACCAGTACTGGTTGAGAATAAATTACTTGTTGTGCAGGATTCTACACATGCAGTAGTTTCTTCTTCACCTGTTACTGTAGAAAATAAAACGCTGGCAATGAGTGCTGGTGTACATGTTTTATCTTCAACCACTCCAGTATTAACAGAACACAAAACATTAGAGGTTTGGGATTCAGTTCACTTAATGTCTTCGGGCAGTATCCCTGTAGTAGAACATAAAACACTGGCAATGCAAAATTCAGTTCATGTTTTATCTTCTTCTGCCCCCGATCTTATTGAGCACAAAACATTAGCAGTTAATGATTCCATACATGTTGTTGTTTCATCATCACCTGTATTAATAGAAAATAAAACACTCGCAGTAAATAACAGTGTCCATGTTTTATCTTCCACAGCACCAGTACTGATAGAACACAAAACACTGGTCATACAGGATTCCACATCAGTATTAAACTCCACATTGATTACATTGGTGGAACATCGGACGCTGGTAGTAAATGACTCGGTTCATAATGTGGTTTCGTCTTCACCTATATTGGTTGAGAATAAATTATTAGCTGTAAATGATTCCACCCATGAAGTAACTTCTACAACACAAAGATTATTCCAGCAGCATGTGCTTGCAATGAATGATGGTGTGCATGTAGCTTCCTCTACAGTGCTGGATATAATTGAACACAAGATACTTGCAATTAATGATTCTATTCATTTGATGTCTTCGGGCAGTGTTCCTGTAATAGAACATAAGACACTGGTTATTAATGACTCATCGCATATTTTGGCTTCTACAGTTCCAGTACTTGTTGAACACAAAACAATAGCAGTAGATGATTTAATACATCTTACTTACTCTGATATTGTAGCTCTTATAGAGCATAAGAGTTTAGAAGTAGCCAATGCGTCACATATACTGCGGGATGATTTAACCAGAGTAATTTATGCTGACTTTGGTAATCAGGTTCATAAGGGTAAATCAAGAAAGCTTTATGCATCAGCTAAAGATAAGGATTCCTCTTCGAGAGGAAAGACGAGAACAGTGTATTCTAACATTCCAACAAATGTTGCAACATCGAAGAAAAAGATAACAAATGTTGTTGCACAATAGGGTACGGGTAGTATAAAATAATAAGTAAAAAAGAGGTTACCATGAGCAACATAAAATTAAGAGATAAAGTAATACAGGGAACACAGAAAAACTTTATGACCACTGATAAAGCTACACAGGATGGTTTCATAAATCTTACTGCAAAATTAGGAATGGGTGCGGATAATTTAATGTCAGCATCCCATTACGGGGCAACAAATTTTATCAGTCGTAATCGGCAAGAGCTTGATATGGCATATCGTGGAAGCTGGCTTGTCGGGCGAGTGGTAGATGCAGTCGCTGAAGACATGACAAAGGATGGTGTCACATTCATGTCTGAAATGCTTCCTGATAAGATGCAGGAAATGCAAGTGGAGCTTTCTGAAAAAGGTGTGTGGCATTCATTATGTAATGCGATCAAGTGGGGTCGTTTGTACGGTGGATGCATAGCAGTTATTTTAACTGATGGTGCTGATTATACGAAGCCACTAAAGATGGATGCTATCGGAAAAGATACTTTCAGGGGTCTGATGGTATTGGATCGCTGGATGATACAGCCATCAATGGGTGATCTGATTACAGAGGTCTGTCCTAAAATGGGGATGCCGAAATACTATGAAGTTATTTCTGGTATAGCACATTTGCCTAATACAAAAATACATCATTCAAGGGTACTTCGCTTTGAAGGAATCGAGTTGCCTTATTACCAGAAGCTGTTTGAAAATCTTTGGGGCTTATCAGTAATTGAGCGGATGCTTGATCGGCTGGTTGCTTTTGATAGTGCCACGCAGGGCGTTGCACAATTACTTTTCAAATCACATTTGCGTATTATTAAAGTGAAGGGGTTCAGGGAAGCATTGGCAGTTGGTGGTAAAACAGAAGCTGCTGTTGTAAAACAATTCCAATATATTCGTAAATTACAAACTAATGAAGGATTAACAATACTGGATGCTGAAGATGAATTTGAAACAAATACTAATACGATGTCAGGCATGGCTGATTTAATTATTCAGTTTGGTACACAGGTGAGTGGTGCTGTTGAAATTCCTATCGTTCGATTATTCGGGCAATCACCATCAGGATTTAGTACAGGTGAAACTGATTTGAGAAATTATTATGACCACATTCACAGGGAGCAAGAGAATCAATTACGCCCGCAGTTGGATGTGTTATTTGAAGTTATAGGCAGATCATTGTTCGGTAAAGAATTACCTGAAGATTTTGAATACGACTTCAATCCACTGTGGACACTGAGTGATACGGAAAAAGCTGCAATTGCTACTTCTGATGAAGCGAGTATTGGGGGAGCATTTGGTGCGGGCATTATTACTAAGACAATTGCATTAAAAGAATTATTACAACAGTCACGTGTGAGTGGTCGGTTCTCAAATATTACTGATGAAGATATTGAAGATGCAGAGAACGAGCCCGTAGCTCCGACAGGTGCTGAAAATGAAAATCCTGCGTTGAATGCAAAGGGTGAAGAAGGTGACCTTCCTGATCTTTCAGCATTAAGTGGTAAACAAAGTACAGAGGCTTCTTTAAAAACTGCAAAGGTTGGCAAAGGTAATAACGAAGCTGCACTGGAAAAAGTAAAGAAAGGTGAAGGCACTGCTGCTGCAAACGAGAGCTCTGAATCAAAAGCGACAAGTGAAAAAACAGGTGGTGAATCAGAAGCATCCTTAACAAAGGGTAAAGTGGAAACGGAAGCAGAGAAAAAATAAAGTTGTCCAAGCACTTGGACACGGGAGAATGTAATGAATAAAAAAACATTGGCTGTAAAAGCTTTTGACACAATGTACAAAAGACGAAGGGTTGCATTTGATTCACTTGAAGTGGAAGAAGAGGATAATGAGGATGTAGAAATTGATCCTTCTAATTATTTTTCTGCGGGTACAGGCTTCCCACCTGAGAGTAAAGAGAAAGAAGTTTATGCTGAAATGGAATCTATTGCCGAAGAGAATGATGGTGATTTTGGTATGATTAAAGATAAACCTGTTACCGATAGATTCTTTGATGCAATGCAATTAAGATTAGATAAACGAAAATCAGTCATTGATAGATTATTTAAAGATGCACAGGTGCATGCCCCAGCGGGTGGTGTTACAGTAAAGGGTAAGGAGTTTAAAGGCGGTGAGTTCATTCCATCAGCTGGTGGATATGCGGAAGCATTTAAAAAACAGCAAGCGGAAGAGAAACCAAAAGAGGAAGCCCCCAAAGAAGAAGCCCCTGCTGAAAAAAAAGAAGAGCCAAAAAAAGAAGAAAAGAAAAAACCCAAAACAACTTTAGGCAAAGCACCAAAAATAAAAAAGGAATACACACCCGAAGAGCAAGCAGCACGTGAAGAGAAAGCTAAACTGAAAGCGGAGCGGAGTGCTCATTTTAAATCATTAACAGTTGGTGTTAAAGGCGAAGAGCTTACAAAAGAATTGGCTGGGTGTAAACAACGCAGAGAAAAAGCAAAAGTATTTTGGGGTAAGCTTGGTGTTGATCTTGATGATGGTCGTAAAATAGAAGAAGGTGGTTACTCCCCTGACACTGCTGTAAAGACTGCGATGGAAAATGAAGATTTTAAAAAACTTCCTTTGCAAGAACGTATTAGTGTGGTCAGTGAAATGCAACGTAAGAACCTGAAGAATTCTTACGTGGATAAAGTATCTGTTAACCAAAATGAAAAACAAGATTCAGCTTTAATTTATGGTGCTGATACTGTCCGTGGTTGTATGAATAATTGTATCTCTTGTTACGCTTGCAATCTTGCTGGCGGGATTACACAGGTAAAATTTGATTCCCCTGTGGCTTGTGATATCGCTGGGAAGGCATCACATTCAAAAGAAGAGATCGAGAAGGATAAAGCAAATCTTGAAAAACAAATACCTGAATTGGAAAAGACACCTGATGCTGTGCGTAAGGTTAAACCAACAGTAGAGAATCCATCAGGTGAGATCAATATTTTAAAAGAAGCAAAGGATAAGATAACCCATTGGACAAAGCAATTAGATGAAATGGGCAGGGTTGGTGTTGATAAAACATTCTTACGAATAGGTGTTGTGGGTGATCCTGCTTCTAATTGGGAACACACTAATGAAGTAATGAAAAAGAAGTTGAACGGCAAGGGGTTTGAGAATGTTGTTTACGTATCGAAACTCCAGCGTATTGATGGGTTTGATCCATCGGTTATTAAAAATATGCATGTGTCGGTTGATCCATTTAATAAAGAACACATGGATAAGACAATGGCAAACGTGCTGGCATTAAAAAAACGTGATCCTGATTTAAACATTGTTTTACGTATCCGCTCTTTTGATTCCAAGAATCCAGAACTGATGGGTAATCTAAAACAGGCTGTACAGTTTGCCAATGATAATGATCTGCCCGTTCTTGAAACTAAAATGCGGTATACGAAAACAGTCGCTACTTTGCTGGAAATGAACACAGCTAGTTACCATGAAACTGATGGCGTGAATATAAAAGCTAATCATAATTTCTTGGGTACTGGCGGGTATGATGCAAAAGAAAAGAAAGCCTTTAAGAATGAAGGAAATGCATTGAAAGCCAATAAGTATTATGAGTGTGATAAATTATTAGAAGGGTGTCAGTCATGCGGTAATTGTGTGAAAACAATTCTACTGAATAAAGCTTTTAAAAAGGAAGCTTAATGAAAATTAAATCCATTATTAGACAATTGCGGGTAGGAGAAATGATAGCAATAAGTTGGGAAGACTGCTACACTCCCTGCTCTGGCTGGATGAATAATGAAGAGGTTAATGATTTTCGTGATCAGTTGTTTCCTGTGGTTTCCTGCGGGTTTTATGAGGGTTTTAAAAAGGATCACTTATGCATATCACAATCGATTGGTGCTCCTGCTTTAATAAAAGAAGATGAAGAGTTTGAAAAGAAATCACATTTAAAGAATATACCAATCGGATGCATTACAACAATTATCCCACTGGAAAAAAATGAAAATAAATTTGTAAAGAAAGGGAAGAAATAATGAACAAGAATTTAAAGTACGGGGTGGATACAAGCAAAACTAAAGGATGCACTGATTTGAAAAAGAACAGGGAAACATTGATACGGCAACAAGTTCCCATTTCAACTAAGCCAGCAAGTGATTTATACCGAAAGAATTTTGATAGGATATTCAAGAAAAAATAGGAGAACGATGATGCCTGTTGGACAGACAAACGTTGCACAATTATTCGATAGTTATTTAACAAATAGAAGGACAAAAGACGCTGATTGGTATCAAGCCACACCTGATACGTGGAAATACGGTGAGTATGTAATCACACGTGTGAACAAAGGTGGCAGAACGTTTTTGTATGAGCTGAAAATACCGAATCAGTATATGCCAAAACCATTTTCTTTATTGGAAGATGCAAAGGCTTATGTAATAACACACACACAAGACGCACAAGTGCATGCCCCCGCTGGCGGTGTAAGTGTTAAAGGAAAAGAATTCAAGGGCGGGGAATTTATTCCGACTGAAGGTGGATATGCAGAGGCTTATAAAAAGCAAGTGGAAGAGGAAGGCACTAAGTCAGGCAATGAGTCAGCACCAAGTAAAGAAAGTAAAAAAGAAACAGTGCAAATTCCTATAGGACATAGCTCTAAAGCAAAGCAAGATATTCCTAGATATATGTATCATGATATTCCTCATGTTAGTCTTGAACAATCAGAGGGTTTAAAAGCTTATGATTTACGAAAAGGCGATAGACCAGCAGTAGATGTATTTAATAATGTTTCACCAGATGATAAGTTTATTTGGTTACGCCCAGAAAAAAAATATGACAGTTCTGTTAAAGTTGATATGAGTAAATTGACTCCAGAAGATATGCGTATGGCTGGTGGTGAAGCTGAGTCAGTATTACATCATGGTAGTATTCCTGAGAGTGCCATTGTAAGGGAAAAGAAATCAGAATCTGAGGGGGGTGTGAAAGCAGTTGATCCGCAATCTGTTGAGAGTAAAGGAATTATTTCCCGACAAGTACCTGCGGAAGAGGAGTCTAAGGAAACTAATAATATTGATACTTTAAAATCTTATGGTGAAAAATTTAATACAGATAAAAAAAATAATATGAAAGTAGCAATGGATGCTTGGATAAAAATGGGGATTCATTCACGTATATTAGATAATAAGATACCACAGTTTATTAGAGATGGAATAAAGAAAAAGGGTTCAGCCTTTCATTGGCAAAATCCAGATACTGGGGTAGACGAAATAATCATAAACCCTTATTCAAAAAATTGGGACGATCCTAAATGGTATGCAATTCATAATGGATCGGATGGGAATAAATTCTATTCATCGTCTGACCCCGCCCGCATGTTGTTACATGAGTATGCTCACTATTTATATGGGGATTCCCCCAGTGCAGAACATAATTTTATTAATGATCATCATTTTAAAAGTGTTGTAAAGGAACAAGTTGGTGCATACGCTGCGTCAAATGTAAAAGAATTTATAGCGGAAGTTTATGTCGGATTGCAGACAGGAAAAAAATACTCTGATCAAATTATGGATCATTATAATAGCTACAAACAAGATAACTTTCATTACTCAGAAAAAACAAAAGATCATAAAGCCACATTTGATAATTATCTTGCATGGAGAAAAACTAAAACAAAAGATAAGTTCACATACAAATCTACCAATCGTCCGATATGGATGGGCTTTGGGAGTGTGATTAAACAGGATTACACCAAGATCGATGACAGAACATTTACAACTGAAAAAGAAATACCTGAAGAATTATGTGTTACGTTGGAGTTAGAAAAAGTATCAACGAAGGATGCAGACTTCAAAGAAGAAGAACACCCACGTGCTAAAGAAGGTGAGCATGGTGGGGAATTTGTTGCTAAGGGAGCAGGTGGTGGTGGAGCGTCTTCTAAATCTGAAGCGTCCCATGAAAGTAAAAAGACGGAGAAAATTCAAAAGACACCCAAGAGCAAGTATCTTTACCACGTGACGTTTACGAAAAATGTTTCTAAAATAAAAGAAAAGGGTCTTCTTCCTTTTCAAACTACCAACTGGAAAACAGGTGAAGGTAAAAGATATGGAGCGGGTGAAGTTTACGCATTTGAAAATGCACATGATGCTGTTCACTGGGCAGCTAAAATGGATTGGGATTTTAGAAAAGAGATTGGCGGGGAAAGCAAGGGTGGTATCTCTATTGTAAAAATAAAAAACAATGGTGATTGGAAAGAAGATACAAATGATCCTCTGGCACACGTTGGTGGAAAGGGTAAATGGTTTAAGAGTGAGTCACGTGTAACACCAGAAGATGTTGTAGAGCACCTTCCTGTTAAACAAGATTTGATAAAACGATATATAGCAGAAGAAGACTTGTCTGATGTATTTGAAAAAGAATCGAACGGCAGTGGATCGTCTTCAGAATTACACGAAGAAATTGAACCACCTTCTAAAAATGTAATACACCCAGATACTGTTGCTAAGCTTGAAGCTGGCAAGAAACTTAAAATGTATCGAGCTATGCAACTCATTGATGGGAAACTATATCCACCTATGTCTGCAATGATAGGAAATAAGTTAAGACCACCTATAGAAATTGGGAAGTGGGAGCAGTCAGTAGAAGCCCCAGAGCTTGCTGATAAGGAAGGTAAGTTTAAATTAGAAAAAGGCAATAAGAAGACAGTACCAGCAAGATACAATCCGTACTTTCATACATCTACTTCACCACTTAATGATCAATTTTCGGAGGCATACAACCGACCAAATTTGGTTGTTGTTGAAGTGGAAATACCAGAGAGTGAATTAACAAGTGGCTATAAGGCAGAGAATGCAAAAGATGTAGTTGGTGAAGTGAATTGGCACTCTGGGGTTGTGAATACTAAATTACCAAAAGAGTCACAAAGGAAGATCATTTTGTCACGTTACTCAAAAGCAATTCGAGTTGTGCCCGATGATGAGGTGGCTAAAATTATTGCTCCTGCAATAAAGAAGAATAATGTTCCTGTTCCTGAGAACACTATAACACCATCTTTAAAAAAGGAATTAATTAAGCGTGGTGTTAATGTTGTTCCAGCTCAGAAGATTGATCGCACAAAGAAAGTAACAGATTACCAATCCTTTTTTGACAGCTTCTTACAAAACAGAAAAACGATTGATGGGAAATCAGAAATAGCAAAAGCAAGTTATGTGGAGTCCACAAAGGAACGGCAGGACGTAGCGGAGGCTGTTGAGGATGAGGTTGCAGGTAGTATTGTGAATGCAGAACGCACAGCGGGTAACTCCCCATTTGATATTATTGTCGGCAACATTGCACTGGAGATTAAATCACTTATTGAAACTGATGTTGAACGTGTGCAGATGCGTAAAGATAGCAGGGAGAATAAAGAAGTTTTCTTAAAAGACAACCCTGATTTAATTGGTATGACAATTCTTGTTGATCGTAGAAACCCAGAGCCTGTTACAATTTATTTCAAGGAAGGTGTTGGTGCATTTCGTGTCGGCAGTATGGAGAAGATCGAAGCACCATCATTAAAAGAAGCATTGCTGAAAATACCATTGATCGGCAGTCATGTAAAAGAAGTAGAGAACCAAATCTTGTTTGACAGCTTCTTACAAAACAGAAAAACAAAGGACAAATTAAGCACTATGAAATTTCAAGGATTAGATATCACCATCGAAAATGAAGTAGGATCACAAAGGCATTGGAAGTCAGCTACAGAGGAAGGTGTGATAACAATGAAAGTGCCCTATGGATATATAAATGGAACGGTGGGGGCTGATGGTGATGAGCTTGATTGTTTTGTCGGCAAGAGTCAGTATGCACCCAGTGCATTTATTGTACGACAAATGAATGAGCAGGGGTATGATGAAGAGAAAGTTTTTCTGGGGTTCGATACAATTGAAGAAGCAAAGGAAGCTTACTTACAGCACGTGAATAAGGAAGCCATCATGGGTGACATCACCGAAATGGCTATGCACTTATTTAAGGCAACTCTTTACAATTAGGGGGGAAGTATGATCGATTTTTTAATTGCTTTTGGAATAGTAGTTGGGGGGGGGATAGGAACAATATTACTTTTGAAATATTTAACATACATTTTATTTACTAAGGAGGGGAGAAAGAATATGAATCCATTTACAAGGGGGCTTCAGCGAAACAAAAATTCTACACAAAGTGAACTGATACGTTTAGAAGGAAAGCTTGATTTTGCTTTATTAAAAATTGCATGGTTGCAAGATGTGATGGAGCTTCAGTTAGATGATATGAACTTACTGATGAAGCATCTTGGTTTAAAATTTAATAATGAGCCAGCTAAACGAGAAATCGTAAAGGATAAATAACAATGAGAGTATTGGGGACAATAACAAAGGAAGATATAAAAGAGTCAAAAAAGAAAAGACCCAAATTTGGGGATTCCTCTTCTTCCCCGATAAAATTCCCTAAGCTCAACAAGGGTGACAAGGTAGATATAATCTGGCTGGATGCATACAACCCACAGTTAATTTCTTGGGCTGAGGATGAAGAGATCATAAAAGCAATTAACACGGAAGACGCAACGGCAGAGAGCAGAGGTTATTTTTATTGTGAGTGTAAAGGACATATATACATCTACGGGGATAAACTGGATATCACTTACTCACGTGTAACAGGAATTCCTAAAGGTTGTATCATTAAAATAAAAAAGGAAAAGAAATGATAGCTTACAAAGAAGTAATGGTTAAGCATTTTGAAATTGAGTTTATTAATTGTGATAAATGTGGAAAGGTGATTACTCCCGATAATACATTTGAGTACCAAGAGATTTATCGGATACATTTTTGGGGAGGGTATGGTAGTGTATTTGGTGATGGGACAGAAGTAGATTTGTCTTTTTGTCAGCATTGTTTGAAAGAATTGGTGGGGCAGTATGTTAAGGAATAATGGGAAAATAAAACCAAGCGTTTTTGAATTCATAAGAAGCTTCTCTGCTGAAGGTAAATTAATGACACTTCTTATTCTTTTATTAATGGTTGCTATTATTGTCAGGATACTGGTGGTGATTTAATGTACACTCTTGTTGGCTTCTACGACAGCGGTAAAAAAGAGAAGATAAAAACCAAAAAGGGAACTGTTGCAAAAAAAGCAACAACTGAAAAAGAAGTACCAAAGAAGGTAGATCGATTTGCAAAGGTGCGTGCAGTAGAGGCATCTGCATTTGAGAAAACCAAATCAGTTGAAACATTATATGCAAGCCAGCTGGTGAGTGTAGCGAAACAGATTGGGCAACTCATACAGCGTTACGATCCAGAAAAGCTTGATGATAATATTGAGTTGATCAAAGCCCTGTACAATTTTTCAAATCAGTTGACAGATTGGGCATTGCAGGTATCCAAGAAAGTTGTTTACCAATTAAATAATAATGATCTTCAGGCGTGGAATAAGCATAGTGAGCGGATGTCAGCAGGTGTGAGAAGGGAAGTGACTACATTCCCAGTTGATGCCCAGTTAAAAAAATACATGGATGATCAAGTTGAATTGATTAAATCCTTACCGATAGACGCTGCAAAAAGAATACATAAACTTGTATACAAAAATTTGTATGAAGGTACAGAGCGGGCGAAGGGATTAGCAAACCAGATAATGGAAACAGAAGGTGTTTCCAAGTCTAATGCGATGCGGATCGCACGCACAGAAATATCACGCATAGGCACTGGGTTGACAGAGGTGCGTGCTGAAAACTCAGGATTGGCTTGGTATATATGGCACAGCTCCCATGATATACGCACACGTTTAAGCCATAAATTAATGAATAATGTTGTGTGCCGATGGGAAGAGCCACCGAATCCTGAAAAGTTATTTCAGGGTCGGAGTGAAGGTAAAATAAAGGTAGGAAAGCCTTACGATTCGTACCATAGTGGCAACACGTTCAATTGTCGCTGTTTTCCCTCCCCTGTAATTAGGATTAGTGATATCACTTTCCCAGCACAGGTATTTTATGATGGGAAATTGCGTACGATGAATCAAATGCAATTCGCCAAAATAGCAGAGGGTGAACTGGCTTATCCTGTGTCAAAAGTGGCGTGAAAATTAAAAATTATATGTGATGCAATAAGGAATTTTGCAACATATTTAATAAATTCAAATAGTTGTTGTGTTGTAGCGGTAGAAAAGAAGTATAATTCGCTTATTATAGAAGAACAATACAGGAGAATACCTATGTTTTTGCACTTATTGAATATTGTTGATGGACGAGTTTGTGATGCAAGATTTAAAGGAAAAGATGCCCGTTCCGAAGAAGATGATAATATTATGAATTACAATTCAAGTGAATTGGAAACAATGAAAAGAAGGATTGCTGCAAATCAATCCTCTATATTTTCATTAGCTGAAATTGAAGCTGAGTTGAAAAAACGACAAGCTGAAAAAGAAAGTTTTCAAAAGTAATAAGGGACATTGATGCGATTTTATACCACTGAACAGTTAAGCCCTAGAATTGCTGAAACACCTGAAGGTTTTTTATGTTGTTACGATGTGGCTATTTGCCGTACAGGTGAAATGCAATACAGGGATTCAGAAGTACCTGTTACTGCGAAAAACGGGGTTGTTACTATTAGACGCAGTGAGGAAGAGGTATTTAATGACAAGACTATTGCCTCATTTCTTGGTAAAAGCATTACCCTTGATCACCCGAATACCTTTGTTACACCAGAGAACTGGCAGACATTAGCACATGGGACGATTCAGAATGTGCGTAGAGGTACTGGGGAACAGGATGATTTACTATTAGCTGATTTATTAATTACAACGGAGAAAGCAATCGAGCTGGTCAAAGCAGGATTGAGAGAAGTTTCCTGTGGCTACGATGCCGAATACTCCGAAATAGAAGAGGGTATAGGGCTACAAAAAGATATTATCGGAAACCATCTAGCGTTGGTAGATAAAGGACGTGCTGGGAGTCGGTGTAGAATAAATGATAAGAAAACGATCTGCGATCACTGTGGTGATTGTAAAGGAAATTGTAATATTAAACAGGAGGAAGTTGATATGAAATCAAAGATTAAATTTTCAGATAAAGTGAAGGCAGCAATCAAAATGATTACCGATGCAGCTGCGGAAGTTGATGAAACGGATGAAGAGAAAGCTGCACGTGAGGCTAAAGAAAAAGAAACACAGGATAAATCACAAAAGGCTAAGGGCAATTTCATTAAGGATGTAGAGGAAACTGAGGAAGAGAAGAAAGCCCGTGAGGAAGCTGAAAAGAAAACAGGGGATGCTGAGTCCACATGTAATTGTGCTGAACTGGCAGATCGTATTTCAAAGCTGGAAGAAGTTATTGCCGAGCTTGTGAAGTCTGATGAAGAGGTTCACGCTGCAATGGATGCTATTATGAAAGATGCTGACGAAGAGGAAGAAACCCCCGAAAAGAAAGCTGAGAAAGCTGCTGAGTTGGCTGAAATAAAAGCACGTGAGAAATCAGAAGCTGAAGATAAGAAGAAAACAAAGGATGATGCAGAAGCTGATCAGAAAAAATTAGCGGGGGCTATTACTAATAAAGACGCTGATGAAACTGAGGAAGAGAAAGTTGCACGTGAGGCAAAGGAAAAAGAAGAGAAGACTGCTGACGCTGAAGAAACTGAAGAAGAGAAAACAGCACGTGAAGCTAAAGAGAAGGAAGCTACGGATAAGAAAACAAAGGATGATGCTGAATCTGATGCAAAGAAATTAGAGCTTGCTCAGACCGCTGATGAAGATGAATCAGAAGAAGAGAAACTTGCTAAACAGCAAGAAGCAGAAAAGAAAGAAACAATGGATAGCTGGAATGATATCGCTTATCGTGTTGGATTGCTTGCACCTGAAATGAATATTTCCAAGCCGACACAATATCATAAGACAGTTGTTGAAGTAATTAAACGGGAGGCTTTGAAGAGAGCTCTTACTACGGATTCTCAGATGGTAGAGCCTTTTGTTAAAGTTAAAAATATTAATTCACTTTCTGGTGCACAGTTGGATGCTGCTTTTGTCGGTGCGTCTACGTTGATAGCCAAGATAAATAACACGAAGGTACAGGTTGGTCGTGTTAAAGTGAATGATGCTGGCACGCAGGTCGCAACGAGTGTTCGTTCGATTAATGAAACAAACAAGAATTTCTGGAAACGATAGTCAAGCAGGTGTTCAAAATCTTATTGGTCATAGACCGTGGGAGAACACAAGAAAAATTGAATTAAACAATTCAATGGTGATTTAGTTTAAGTTTTAGGAGGATTTTAAATATGTCAAACGCTTTTTTATACAGAATGCCAGCAGGTATTGCTGGTGATGTGACTCGCAGGGAACAGGCGGTCATTGAGGCTCAAATGCTCGATGCTGATACTGATACACCTAAAGAGTACGGAATTCCCGTTGTAATGACTTCGGGAAAACTCCAGCATCATAATGGTGATGGTGAAGTCACATATGGCTTCTTGGTTCGTCCGTACCCGACACAGGGTTTAACAAATGAAGCTCTGGGTACTGCTACACCGCCTACTGCTCTTCCCGCTGATGTACTTCGCAGAGGGTATATGACAGTGAAAGCTGTTGGTACACCCACCAAAAATGCACAGGTTTATGTTGCATGGGATGGAGCTAATATTGGCAAAGTTCAGTCAACACATGGTGGAAACGAAGATGCTATCCCGCAGTGTTTCTTCATGGGCACTGGTGATGCAGATGGAAATGTCGAAATTTCTTTCAACATTTCAAACGCACTGTAAAAATGGAACGTTGGTTACTTATTAAAAGTAATAAGAAAAACAAATAAGATTCATAAGGAGAAATTAAATGATTACTTACGATAAAATGACTCTCGATTCCACAGGTGCATTCCTTGTTGGTGAGTTAGAGAGATTAGACCAGACCTTGCATGAGCCACTCGTCAGTGTGACGTGGGGACGTGACATTGATCTGCGAGAAGATGTCAGCATAGCTGATGAAAGTTCAAGTTACACCAATTCAACTTTTGCAGCTGCTGGTGGCATGAATTCTGGTGGAGTTGGCAAAAGCAAGAACTTCATCGGTAAAGATTCCAATTCGATTACTGGTATCGCATTGGATATCGGTAAGACCTCCAGCCCCTTGTACCTCTGGGGAATGGAAGTGTCCTATACGATTCCTGAATTGCTTTCTGCTCAACAGATGGGTCGCCCCGTTGATGATCAGAAGTTCAAAGCGATGCAGTTGAAGTATCAGATGGATATCGATGAAATGGTTTACATCGGTGATTCTGGTTTAACCAAATATGGGTTGCTGAATTCCACAGTTGTTACCTCTGGCTTCGTTGCTACGAAGACCCACGGTTACACTGAATGGATGAGTGTTGGTTTGACCGCTGCTGCAACACCTGCTGAAATTCTGGCAGATGTCAATGCACTGTTGAACTCTTGCTGGAGTGCTTCGGGTTTTGCTATCTGCCCCAGTAAGCTGTTGCTCCCGCCCGCACAGTTCGCTTACATTACATCACAGACAGTTTCTACTGCTGGTAATGTTTCGATCCTGAAATTCTTGCAGGATAATTCTATTGCCCTTTCCGTAAATGGTAAGGCTCTGGATATTCAGCCCTGCAAGTGGTTGACAGGTCGTGGAACTGTTGGTGGTTCACCTTCCAATGCTTCTGAAAGAATGGTTTGCTATACGCAGGACAAAATGCGTGTTCGCTATCCGTTAGTTCCGTTGCAGAGAACCCCGCTAGAATACAGATCGATATTCCATCTCACTACGTACTTCGGAAGATTGGGGGTACTAGAGGTGGTCTATCCAGAGACACTTTATTTTGCCGATGGCATCTAATGCAGTCGTAGCAAGGGTTTCAAGGATTTGATTTTTAACAAATAGTGCAGTAGGAATAAAATCCTACTGCACTATAAACCATTGACCAAGTTGTTGTAAGAAGAGTACAATTGAAATAAAAGAAAGAAGTCATAATGATAATTTATAAAATAAAAAATAATATCAATGGGAAGATTTACATTGGGCAGACGAAAGGGAAACTGACCAATCGCATTACCATACATATCAGAGATAATAAATTTCCTATTGCCAAAGCTTTAAACAAATATGGAATTGAATCGTTTACGATTTCGGTAATAGATCATGCAGACACAAAAGAAGTTTTAAATGAGAAAGAAATTTATTGGATAAAAACTTTAGATTGTAAAACACCCAAAGGCTACAACGTCACAAGCGGGGGCTTCGGAACTGTTGGGCGTGTGTGGACTGAAGATCAAAAAGTGGCACAAGCAAAACGAATGTTGGGTGACAGTAATCCAATGAGTAATCCTAAAACAGCAAGAAAAGTAGCTGAATCTAATATTGGTAGAAAGCGATCAGATGAAACAAAAATAAAACAAAGTGTTGCTTCATTAGGAAAACCAAAATCAGAAGCTCATTGTGAGAATATATCTAAGGGGCTTATGGGGCATGAAGTATCTGATGAAGCTAGAGAGCTCTTACGCATTGCCCATACAGGCACTAAACAATCAGAAGAAACAATTGCTAAGAAAAGAGGAGTACCACAAACCGAAGTAGCCAATAAAAAACGAAGTGATACAATGGCAAATAAACCTCTTACAGAAGAACACAAACAGGCTTTAAGAAAACCACATAAAATGACAGAAGTTGGAAGAGCAGCAATTGCACTATCAAATAAACATAGAGGACATCAAGAATACCTTGATGCGTAATTAAACAATAACAAAAGAAAGGGAAGAGAATTATGATTATCGATTTAAAAAGATGCATAGAATTTCCAGAAGCTAACGGGGGAAAGAAACTGTTACAAGTAGGAAGGCACACTGTTGATAGCAACATGTTAGATCATTGGTTTGTAAAAGCGTTGATCAACGAAGGCACTATCATTTTACTTGGTGACAAACCACCCGCTCCTGTTACACTCATTTATCCAGATAAACCCATTACCCATCGAGTAGAAGTTCAAGGTGTATCAATGCGTGGGACATTACCAGCAGTGAATACCGAGGCTGAAGTTGTACCTGTATTTGATGCAGAAAAACCAGGGAAGATAAAAAAACTTTTGGCGAAAGATAAAAAGCCAGCGGTGAAAGAGGATAAAGTTACTGCAAAGAAGCCTGTTGCAAAGAAACCAGTTGTAACTATTAAACGAAGAGCAAAATAAATGGCAAAATATTTTACTACCAAACAACCGTCTGAAGAGTACTCCGTCAGTTTTGACTTTGCTGATGTGTTAGGTGATACTGAAGAAATTGCTTCAGCGAGTATTACGGCAGTTGATCAAACAACACTGGAAAATGTTTCAACTACTATTCTGGATTCAACCCAGCAAGCTGAAACACCTTCCGTTGTTTATGCATGGGTACAGGGTGGTGAATCAGGACATAATTATTTACTTACCTGTCAGATAGTTGGTGATGCAGGTTCAGTCTATGAATTGGAAGCAGTGCTTCCTGTTTTAGAAATAACAGCTTCAACTGCTGGTTTTGATATTGATGCATTCAGGGAAAACTTTCCTGAGTTTGCAAGCAGAACAAAATACCCTGATGCAGTTGTTACATTCTGGTCGGGTATAGGAACAAAATTATTGAATGAAATACGTTGGGGTGATTTACTCACACATGGACTGTCCTTATATACAGCACATTCCTTAGTTATAGCGAAAGCAAACTCTGGAAGTGAAACAGCTGGTGGTGATGCTGGGTTTGGTTATGGGGAAGGATTGATTTCAAGTAAAGGTGTTGGTGGGGTAAATGTTTCGTACAACATTCAAGAGGTAGCTATTGATGGTGCTGGAGAATATAATTCAACGACTTATGGTCGGCAGTTTATTAAACTTGCAAAGATAGTAGGTAGTGGTGGGTTACAGGTTCTTTCTCAAACGGATTACTAAATGAGCAAACTTGATTTCGGAATAAAGAATTATGGATTGGGTGTTGCTGCAATTACTTTTGTTGATAAAGAATTGCAAGCCGATAAGATTCTTGCTGATGTAATTGCAGAGATAGCAGAGCTTGAATGTCTTGTTGGAATTCCCAGTAAGAATGCAAGTAGAAAAGATGGGAATGTAAATAATGCCGAATTACTTTTCTGGCATACAAAAGGATCACCTGTTCATGGTTACCCCGCACGTCCATTGATCGAACCAGCACTGGAAGCAAGTGGAAATAAGGAAAGGATTGAAGAAGATTTGGGTGTGGTGGCAGAACTTGCAATGAAGGGTGATGCAAAGGGAGCAAAAGAATTTTTAGGTATTGCTGGGCAAGACGCTGTAAATATGATTCAGCTTTGGTTTGATGATCCACGTAATGGCTGGCAACCTGATGCACCTGCAACCATAAAGAGAAAAGGATCAGAGGAAGTTTTGCGGGATACGCATGAAATGCAGAAGGCAATCACGTATGTTATCACAGGTGCAGAATAAATGATCAACATGAGTGAAATTATAAAATCCCCTGAGTTTGCACAGTCCTTTACAGTGATGCGTTCTAAGGGAGAATTTGTTAATGGTAGATGGACAGAAGATACACCAACATCAATTGCAATGTATGGTGTAATTCTTCCAGTACAGGGGGTTGATTTAATACAAGCAGCAGAAGCAGATAGGACAAAAGGTTTGTTAGAATTTTTTAGTACACAGCCAATGTACATTACAAGACGGGAAACATCCACAATGGAAGCGGGAACGTCTGATACAATAGTTTGGCATGGCAGCACTTATAGAATACATAATATAAAAGATTATTCGGATTTTGGATTTTATTCAGCAATAGCAACACGGACGGATGGTGATTAGTGGCTGATACAGTATTAACGATGGTTCAGTTTGAAGATTTAATACAAGCAGTCACTGTTGATATACTTGGCTGGGCTGATTTATCACCATCAAAAAATAATGATGTGCGGATCGGTTGGTTGAACGCACCAGCTTTTAAGAGAAGTGAAAATATTGTTTTTCTAAAAGGGACAGAGCAGGAAGGGCAGTATAATAAACAAAGGGACGTGATCAGTGTTGATCGTGTGGTTTCAGTATCACCACCTATATCAATGGTCACGCAACGAACAGGATACACACGAATAATGCAAGTTGATTATCTTATATATGGAAGCGACTCCTATGAAAATGCACAGGCAATAAGAGATGGTATGTTTTCTCCAGATATTCGGTATAGATTAGCGAATCAAAATCTTTATTTGATTCCTAATATGGAAGCACCAAAAAGATCACCAGAATTATTTGCAACACAATGGTGGGAGAGAACGGATTTAACAATAAGTTTTAATGAATTGGTAATAAGAGAGCCAGAAGTAAATCCGATAGACAGTGCAGAAGTTATCACGCAAAGTGATGTTGGTATACTTTCTGATGTAGAGATAACATCAACATTGGAATCAATAACAGAATAACGGAGGATATAATATTATGACAGCCCCAGTAAGTTTAAATTTGGACACATTGATCAACATTACGGAGTACGTTTCACCGCTTGCTGCCCCCAGAGCGACTTTTAACCAGCTTCTGGTTATTGGTACAGCAGGGGGAGCAATATTTGATGTGGGTGAACGAGTGCGTGAGTATACAGCTGCTGCTGATATGCTTGACGATGGTTTTTTAATTACCGATCCTGAGTATCTTGCAGCGTTACTTTATTTTTCACAATCACCTGCACCGACCACATTATGGGTTGGGTACAAAGCAACAGCATCACCTGTTGAATCATACGTTGAAGCAATTACAGCTTGTAGAGCAGCAAACTTCGAATGGTATGTTGGTGTATGTTTGGATGCACTAACAGCGGATCATGAAGCATGTGCTGCATGGGCAGAGGCAGCAGTACCGACAAGCATATACGCTTTTACTACTGATGAAGCTGCGGTAATAACTTCGGCAACAACAGATATCTTTTCAACATTGAAAGGACTGTCTTACAGCAGAACAATTGGACAGTACTCAACTGATGATCCTTATGCAGTTGTAGCAATCATGGGTTATGCAATGGGTGCAAACACAGGGCTGGCAAATTCTGCATATACATTAATGTTCAAAGGTGAAGTTGGAATTGCGGTAGAACAATTAACACAAACACAAGTTGGTTACATTGATGATAAGCATGGTAACGTGTATTTGTCATACGGTAACTATTATAATATTTTCCAGAAAGGTATAATGGCAAATGGGGTTGACTTCAGTGAGATTCTTCACATGGATATGCTTCGTAATGACATTCAACTTTCAATTATGGATTTGTTGTATGGAACACCGAAGATTCCGCAGACAGATGTTGGGCAGACAATGCTTTTACATGCTTGTAATATTTGTTGCCAAGCAGCGGTAAATAGAGGATTTCTTGGTGCAGGGACATGGACAGGTGTAACAGTATTGAATGTGAAGAACGGTGACATGTTACCGCTAGGTTATGTTTGTCAGTCAGCTCCATATGCAACACAATCACAGGCTGATAGGGAAGCAAATAAATCAATGCCTATTTACGTGTGTATTAAGTTAAGTGGAATTGTGAAGAGCGTTGTTATCGGAATTTATTTAAACCGTTAGTATAAAATAAAAAGATTTGGAGGATTTTAGTTATGGCTGGACAACATACAACTTATAGTTTTTTAGATATGTCTGGAGCAATAGTACACCCCAGTTATGGTGTATTTCAATTTACTGGTGAAGGAGTTGGTCAGTTAACAGTTACTATGACTACTGATAGAACTGATCATAATATTGCAGCGGATGGGACAGTAATGGTTTCAAAAATGGCTGGTAATAATGGTGGTGCTGAAATTAAGTGCCAACAAACAGGATTGCTAAATAAATATTTAGTTGGTCTTTACAATTATCTGTTAATTGCTGATACAAGTGAATGGGCACAGACTACAATGTTTATTCGTAATGCAAGTGATGGAACAAGTCATGTTCTTTCTGGTATTAGTTTCAATAAACTTCCAGATAAGGCATACGCTTCAAAAGGAGATTTGGTAGATTGGAAATTAATGGCTGCTGATGTTCAGACGTTAAATGCATAATATGTAAATTATTGGGTCAGAAAGAGCATTCGTGCTGATGAGGGTTTCAATTTTGAAAAAATAATATAATGAAGGGGGAAGAAGTATGGTACAACGAGAAACATTCAAGGATATTACAATTGGGTCAAGAAAATTTAGATTAAATAAGTTTGATGCTTTAACGGGGTCGTACATTGTTTACACCCTGCTTACTCAGATTTTACCAATGGGGTTAGATGAAAAAGTAGAAGGTCTAGCAGGGCAGGATCGTTCAAGTCTTCCAACAATGAGTAAAGATAGTTTTATTTCATTGATGCGGGATTGTTTAAAAGTATGTTCAGAAATAAAGATGGTAAATAATATTGTAGCCCCCGTTCCCATTATGTTGGGAGATGGAAGGTGGGCAGTTCCTGATTTGGAAACAGATACGGTTACAGTTATGCTCCTTACTGTGCAAGCATTGGGGTTTAACGTAACCGATTTTTTTACCGAAAACGCATTGGAGGAAATGAAGGCGAGTTTTTCGGAGTTGAATTTATCCAATGTGAAAATGTAAATATGTATGCATATGCCCCAGTAATGAATGGGGCTTGGCAACAACATCAAGTATGGGACGGTACTTATACATTTGGTGACTTGCTCGATTGGCATGAAATGTTTACAGTTAAGAATGAGAATGAAAGACGTGTTAGAGAATGGTCAGAAAATCAGCAAAAGGATATAAATAGATGACAGCTACTGATGTAATACGAGAGTATCTAGTAAAACTTGGTTTTCAAGTTGATACCGCTGCATATAAAAGAATGCATGATCTTTTAGATGGGCTTACTAAGAAAATTGGCACTAGCACATCTGACATGGGTAAAAAGTATTTAAAGTACGGTGCTATTGCTGCTAGTGCCATTACTGCTATTGATACTGCTCTTGTGGCTCAGGTTGGAAAAACAATCAAGGCAGACATGGAATATCAAAAGTTTGCTTTGCATATGTATACTGCACCAGCGATGGCAAAAAAAGTTTCAATTGCTATGGCTACAATGGGTGAGTCCATTGAAGACATGGCTAATATTCCTGAGTTAAGAGAAAATTTTAACAAGCTGATGCTGTTAATGGATAAGCTAAAGCCTAAAAATATGGCAGAGGATGAAAAGGAATATAGACGATTACGTGATATAGCTTTTCAATTTAAAGAATTAAGTGTCACAGGGAAGTTTTTTGCCGATCAAATGGTTGCCAGTTTAGCACGTAAACTATCACCTGAATTAGATTATGTTTCAAATAAATTAAAATCAATGCAGGAATTTTTTATCGAACACCGAGAAAATATTGTTGAGTCTGTTTCAAATAAATTAAAAACTATGGCAACTGTAACTAAAGCTGTAGCTGGCACATTAGGGGTTATTGCTGCTGGATTTCTTGCATTTAAAGGGTGGGGAATTTTAAAAAATATAGGGGGCTTTGGTAAAAATTTATGGGATGGGATAAAAGGCAATGCCCAGTTATCGTTAAATATTGCAAAAGCAAAGGCGATAGAAGCTGCTACTGGGGTGCAACCTGTATTTCTTACTAATCCTGAAGATATAAAAGGTGGTGCAGTAAACAATGCTACTGACACTCTAAGGAATTTGGGTTCTTTAGGCACATTATGGGGAGTAATGAAAGGGTACATTGCAGCTGGTTTAGCATATATGGTTACGCTTATTGGTGGGCTGTCTATCGGATGGATAATTGCAATTTTTGTTGCTATATTGGCAGCTCTTGGTTTGGGGTGGCTATATTATAAATTTAAAACAGACCCCAATAAACCAAAGGAACAAGGATTTGTAAGCTGGTCAAAGGATTATATTTTAGATGCCCCCCGAAAAGCTAAAATAAATGCTGAGGCAGGAATAACACGCAATCCTTATATGGGATTTAATCCTTTAAAAAACTTGTTTAATTTTAACAGCAATGTTGATGTCACTAAAAACGCTAACACACCGCAACAAGAGCCTACTGTTAATGTAACTACCAATGCTGATCTTGTTGTAAACACTAAGGATGGTACTGCTGTAGTTAGGAATCAGCGTACAACTATACAAACTGTTCCAGCAATGCAATAATAGGTATGACAATTTATAATGTAACTACAAATTATAAAATAATAATGGTTGATGGTGATACCCCAACTATTGCATCATCGTCACTTAAAGGCTCTGATTTTATAAAATCTGTTTTAAAGGGTATTGCATGGGCTGAAACACGGGGGAGAAGAGATGCATATACAGCACAAGGAGCATTGGTAACTGAAGGACGATATAAAGGGGAAAAAGCTCAGGGGAAATATCAAATTATGCCAACAAACTGGAAACAGTGGTCAGAGCAAGCGGGGCTTGGAAGTAATGCCCCAATGACACCAGAGAATCAGGAGATAGTTGCTGCACACCATGCTAGAGCTTTACAATTGTTGTTTGGTAATAATGCTGATTTAATATCAGGGGCATGGTACACAGGGGAAAGAAATATTCAAAAGCTTATAGCGGGTGATACAAGTAGATTAAATGTACGTGATGTAAGCAAAACAACAAGCATTAGCCAGTATATGGAAATAGCAAAAGCAGGGAGAAAACGATAACCATGTTAGATCAATTTCTTTTTTTAAAATCATTGTCGGTATTCCCATCTACTACGCCCACACTTCCCCAATTACCAAATATGCCGAAGTCACCAAGTTTACCGCAAGTTCCAAATCCACCTAAGTTCCCAAATTTAAACTTGCCATATAATAATGCTGTTAATACGGTTGCCAGAAATGCGGTGGGGATTGGGCAGATTGCGATGGCAGCTGTTAGTAGTTTTTTACCAAGAGCGGAAACTCTTTATATTAGTGATCCCAAAGGAACACAATTCTTTTTTGATGGTGTAATGAGAGAGGATCACACCTTTATAAGAAAAATAACCGAGCATCCTGTTCAAGACGGTGCAAATATAACAGATCACTCATACCAAATGCCTGATATACTTATTCTTGACGTTATGATGAGTGAAGCAATGAGATCAATTAAGCCATTACAATTTGGCGACAAACCGTGGTCAACTAAAAATTGGTCATTAACTGCTGCTTCTCAGGGTTCAGGCGGGTTATCTTCCTTAGCGTATACAACTACTAGGAATACAATGAATTTGTTTGCTAATGTTAAGACTAAAACTAAAGTTCGCCCCCGATCAGTTTCAGCGTATGAAGAACTTGTAAAAATGCAACGATCTGGGTTGCCTGTCAGTGTTCAAACAAGATTAAAATTATATGAGAACATGTTAATTGAAAGTATTAAAATACAGGACGATGAAAAAACGGTTTATAGTATGGTTGCCACTATTACATTTAAAGAAGTATTTGTAAGTAAATCTGCGGGAGTTGTCGAAGAAAGTAAGAGCCAATATAAGCTACCGCCCGTATTTGAGGGAGCAAGTATGCCCAAAACAAGAGACGAGGGGTTGATGGATTATGTTCATACTGTTAATGAGGGGAGAAGCAGCAACCTTCCTCTTCCATAAATAAAAGAATAAAAGGATAAAAGGATAACAATGACATTACAAGTAATTCCAGTAAGCACATCTCCATACCAATCTTTTGATTATGCTATTACAATTAATGGTGTCCTTACTAATTTTCATTTTAATATAAATTATAATATGACCGCTCATTATTGGGTAATGACTGTTAGCAATGCTTCTACTTTAGAAATACTTATTGATTCTCTCCCATTGGTAGTTAATGGTAATCTTTTAGAGCAGTATGATTATTTACAAATAGGAAGTGCTTATATTTATAATTGGGGGAACGTTGCAATGGATTCACCCGATGATACAAACTTAGGAACAGATTTTCAATTAATATGGGATGATAATAAATAAATGTCTATTAAAGGAATACCAAAGGTAAGCAGTTACAATACAAAGTATTACAACCGCCAGTGGGAGATTAGCGTTTCGTTGGATACAGGCAAGACTGTGTATCTATCTGCAAGTGACCCAACGAAACAAGCAGATTTAAAATGTGTTTTCACGATTCCATCGGGCATGCAGATTCCTCTTTATGGAGATGTAACAGTTTATAATTTAAGTAAAAATTCTATAGCAGAAATTATGAAGAGTGGAACAGGTTTAACAGTTAAAGCAGGTTATTATGGGAGCGGTGTTAAGGGTGAATATGGTACAATCTGGAATGATTTTGGAATAATGCAGTGTTTAACTGAAAAAATAAATGGGGTTGATTTCGCACTTACTATACATTCTTCTAACGCAAAATATCTTATAGAGAAGTTTATAGCAGAAAAGTATGTTGAGGCTAATACTGAAACCTTGCGAGATCATGCTGAGAGATCACTAACTAGCGGGAAGTTTAAAGTAGCAGCAAAAACAAGTGCTCTTCAAGCAGAGTTAGTAAGTCGAGGAAAGATTACTTATGATACTGGTTATAATGTGGTGCGGGAATACGCTAGAAATACAAATCAACTTTTTGGAGTTGATCCTAAAACTGGAGAAGTTATTTGGATGAAGGATTCAGCAGTAGATACAGTTCCAATAAAGGTGGGGAAAGAGTATGGGTTGCTTTCCCAAATTACTAAACTACAAAAAGGAATTACGTATCGCTGTTTGCTAGACCCTAATATACGCTGGTTATCTAAATTAGAGGTAATAAAGGGTACGTATGTTAAAGAGTTTTATCGAACGATAAATAATGTTCCTGCGGAATTAAAGGACACAGAGCAACAATACTATACCACATCACTTGTGACTCATGTTGGAGATACTAGAGGAAATGATTGGTATTCAGAAGTTAAGGGTGAAGTTGATCCCTCTAACGCAATAAGCCCACTAAATAAAAAATGAGGTTCTATGGCAGGGATAGATTATAGTACATTATTCAGAGTATCAAATTCATTAGAAGATAACATCATGCGGATGTTTGATAATTTTGCTTTTCGTTTACGTGTGGCTTCCCCCGCTGTTGTTAAATCGTTTAATCCAGATATGCAAACCATTACAGCTCAACTATGTATTGATGAAAGTGTCTATGGTGAAATAACAGCTGTCCCCGTGTTGCCCGATATTCCTGTATATATGTTTGGGACTAAAAACTTTTCTATAACAGCACCTATTAAAGAGGGGGATGAGTGTTTACTTATTTTTGCGGATACTTGTATTGATGATTGGTTTGTACGTGGTGGAACTGGGAGAAAATCAAAAGATATTAGACGGCATAGTTTGAATGATCCCTTTGCCCTTGTTGGTTTCCGCAGTCAGCCAAATGCAAAAACATTGGTAGCTTATAACGAAGATGATCTGGAAATAAGAAATGAAGATAGGTCAGTAAGGGTTACAGTAGCAGATGATAAAATTACATTAGCAGTAGGAGATTCAACTACTTCGGTTGTTGAAGATGGGACTATTACTATAGATACAAATGGGACAACTGTTGTAATAAAGGATGGGGAAGTTACAATTACATCCACCAAAATAAACTTGGGGGCATCTTCTGGGTTAAAAAAATTAATTGATGAAAGATTGATTGCTATATACAATGCACATTTCCACACTGATACTACTACGGCTGGGGTAACAGGTCAGCCTACCGTTTCGCTAGTAGCTGCAAATTGTGCTACAATAAATACAGAGGCAAAATAAATGAGAGTACGTAGATTAGATGCAACAGGTGAACCAGTATTCGGGCAGGGAAAAAATGATTATCTTGTTGATGAGTATGCAGTTGCTCAAGTAATAATTACTCACCTGAAATTATTTCTTGGTGAATGGTGGGAGGATATTACTCAGGGTGTCCCGTGGTGGGAAGAAATAATGGGACAGGTAGGAACTAAAAAGGAAGTAATAGATCGAATTCTACAAAAATCAATTTTGGATACTACTGGAGTAAAAAATATTACTTATTTGGATACTGGTTTTTATTCCAGCACAGGTGAATACTTTTTCTATTGCCAAGTAGATACAATTTATGGAGCAATAACAATCACCAATAATCAGGGAGGGGCATAATGGCTTACTTTATTCCGTATTGTGACGATAGTGGCTTCCACATTCCCACTTATCAAGATATACTCGATTCATTAATTGAAGGGGCACAAAGTGTTTACGGTGTTGATGTTTATCTGGGGATTGATTCTACAGATTACCAGTTTTTATCCATCATCGCTTTAAAACTTTTTGATTCTCTACAAGCAGTTCAGTTAGCATGGAATAATACAAGCCCCACAACCGCAGTAGGTTCTGGGCTTTCATCCATTGTTAAATTAAACGGTATAGCAAGGAAGGCAGCGACATATTCTGAATGTACCGTAGAATTAACAGGCACACGGGCAACGACAATTAATAATGGTGTTGTGCAGGATGAGAATGGTGTTAAGTGGAATTTACCAGTAACAGTAACATTGCAAGCAGCTGGCTCACCACTTGGTGAATATTACTATCTGAGTTGTACAGCAAAAGCACAGGATGTTGGAGCGATAACGGCATTACCGAATACGATCACAAGCATTGTTACCCCGACTTACGGATGGACACGTGTAAATAATTCAACTGCTGCAACAGTTGGAACAGCTGTAGAAACTGATGCCCAGTTAAGAGTACGGCAAGCACTAAGTGTTTCAATGCCATCAATAACAAAACTTGATGGGACAATTTCTGCTATTGCTGCCCTTGATAATGTCACACGTTATAGAGTGTATGAAAATTATTCTCATGTTGCTAATACATATGGTGTAGCTCATTCTATTACTGCTATTGTTGAAGGTGGGGACAATACTGAAATAGCTACAGCCATCTATAATAATCGTGGAATTGGTTGTGCTATGAATGGGGCTATAACAATTCCCATAACAAGCACAGTAACTGGATTGGTCACAAATATACAATTCTCTCGACCAGATTACGTCCCAATTTATACAAAGATTTATGTATACCCCTTAATAGATCAGATCACAGGGGATACCCTATATACAACAGCAGATACAGATGCCATTGAAGCAGCCGTACTTGCCTATTTAAACAGTTTACAGATTGGTGATGATCTGACTATTTCTGGTTTGTATGGTGCTGCTCTATCTATAATGGACGATTTATCAACTCCTATTTTTTCAATTAAAAATCTGACTGCTGGGATAGATGCTAGTCCACAAGCAACAACTGATATTACTGTTGCATTTGATCATGTTGTTTCTGGTGAAGCAACAAACATACAGGTTATAATTGTTGGTAATAATGGTAGTCCAGTTTAAGGAGTAAAGAGTGGGAACATTTTTTCTAAGATTACCGACAGAAGATAGATACTTTGAAGTGGTAACAGGGGTGGGAAGTCCTGAAGAAGTTACTATTACTGAGGTGTTTATTCCACCAACTGCTGTTTTGGAAAATGCAACGCCTAAAACAGTTGTTACAACGGAAGCCCCTTATACACATTTATTGGAAGATTATACTGCTCTGGTGACATCACAGTATCAATTGTCCACTAAATTTCTTGATTGGCTACGTGTATCCTTACGGATGCTAACTTATTCTGATGATGTTACAAATAACTTGCAAGTTCTTTTTGATATTAATGATACGATTGTTGAGTATGCAGATCAATTAGGAATATTAGTATTACAAGGTGACGGAACTTTAGTACAAGAGGCTGGAGAATATACCCCTATATCAGATTACCCTAACCCTGTTCTTGATATTATTGGAACGATAGTAGGATGTCCAAGAAAAATTAAATTTCAACCAACCGATCCAACAGTAAGTCCTGTTCTTGATGATGAAACTTACAAAAAACTTTTAAGAGCAACAATAGGGAAAAATAATTGGGATGGGAACATTGATAGTTTGCAACCACTTTGGAAAGAATTATTTGGTGGTGGTTCTATTCAAGTTGTAGATAATTTAGATATGTCAATTACAATTACAGCATCGGCTGGTTTGACAAGCATTGTGTACGATTTGATTATGAATGATTACATTGTTCCTAGACCGCAAGCTGTTTGGATTACTGGATTTGGATTACCTGTGCATCCGCTTTGGGGCTGGGGATATGATAACGTTTACATTGGTGGTTGGAATCATGGGTATTATTAAAGGAGAATAAATTATGGCAGCAAATAAATTTTTACAATGGAGAACAACAGCAACAAACCCAATGCAAAATGATACTGCATATGCTGCTGATACTATTCGAGAAACAGGTGCGAAGACAGGGGACATTTGTGATCCTGAAATGGATAATAAATTCAGGCATCAGATGTCGATATTCATATCTGCCTTCGGAGATATGATGGTTGCTAAAGGCTATGATATGTCTGATGCAAGTAAATCAGATTTGATTGTAGAATTAGCACATATTATAACGGAAGCTGAAGGTGCTATTGATTATACTGCAAGTAGTGGTAAATTATTTCTTACAAATAAACCTACTATTCCAGCAGCACAAGTACAAACAGATTTTAATGCTACTACGGGAATGGGAGTGTTATTAAATAAAGCAACATTACTTAGTTTAATTACTGCTGCTGGGATACCTACTGGAGGTGTTATTCCTTATCCATCTTCGACAACTATTCCTGCTGGTTTTCTTGAATGTGACGGTTCGGCAATATCACAGACAACTTATAGTGCATTGTATACAGCTATTGGTTCGTCTGTATATGGTACGGGTGTGGGTACTTTTAGACTCCCTGATTACCGTGGTAGATTTTTACGTGGTAGAGATTTTTCGGCAGGACGTGATCCTGATAAAGCAACCCGTGTTGATGCTAATATACCACCAAATGTTGTTGGTGATGTTGTTGGTTCTATTCAAGCAGATGCATTTAAGAGCCATACTCACGGTATTGACAATGAAGCACTTGCTCATTCAAGTCCAGGAATTAATAATAATGCTCGCCCTTCTAATGGAGCATATTCTATTGGCAGTACAGGGGGAGCTGAAACACGCCCAATAAATATAAGTGTTGCATGGATAATTAGAACTGGTTTATAATTAAAATTAGAAAGGAAGGGAAACTATGATAATTTATAATTACGATTCAATTACATTAGAATATATTGGAGAATCAGAAGCAAGGCTTGATCCAGAAGAAACAAGAATACAAAAGAAAGAAATATGGTTACTTCCTTTATATGCTACATTTATAAAACCAATAAAAGTAGCAAAAAATAAAGTGGCTGTTTTTGTTAATGATAAATGGATTGAGGCACATGATTATAGAGGACAGTTAGTTTATTCAAAAGATAATCCTGTTAATACTTTCATTGTAAATGCCATTGGTAGTATACCATCAGAGTATACTTTAATAGCCCCTGCTTGTGAATTCCCGAAATGGGATGTTGATAAAGGATGGGTTGTTGATACTGTTGCACAAGAAGCAGCTATACAAGAAGCAGCTATACAAGAGGAAATGAAATCAATAACTGTTGCTATCAGGGAACAGGCAATAGCTAATCTGGCTGCAAAACAAACAACAACGGTAATCAAACGCAGGAAGTAAAATGAAGCCAATTATTTTAATCGGTGCTGCTGAAAGAACATTAAGAGATATTGCAAGTTTTGATTTGCTTTGCGACAACTACGACAGCATGGCAATCGGGCTTGATGCAATCGATAAATGTGAATTTCCGATTAATTATATAGCGTCATACCACGATGAAGATTTTAAAAAAATAAAAGAAAAATTAAAAACAAAAGGATTTCATAATTACAAACTCATCCACCATAAATTAAAAGATGGAGTTGATATAGTAGAAGAGCATCTAGCACCATCAGGTAGTTCAGCTTTACTGGGGGCGGTGGCAGCAATTCGATTAGGATACACAAAGATTGTTTTATGCGGTTGCCCATTAATAGGGATCGCCAGCACCAAGTATGATTATGCTCTGTTTCAAAAAGGATGGGTTCATAGAGAAAAGGAAGTAAAACCTTATGTGAAATCAATGAGCGGTTTTATAAAAGAGAAATTTGGTGAACCAACAATTGAATGGATTAATGATGGAAAATAAAAATAGAAAACTATGTGCGTGTGGTTGTAAAGAGCAGGTTACGTGGAATAAGGTTTATAAGCGTTGGAATACATATATTCATGGACATCATATCAGAGGAGAAAACAACCCTCAAAAAGCATTAGCTGTTAGAGAAAAAACTTCTAAAACATTAATGGGGCATATAGTAACTAAAGAAACATTACAGAAAATAATAGATAAAAGAAAGTTGCAGGTTTTTTCTAAAGAGGATTGTAAAAAAATGTCTGATTCCCAAATATTGCTTTGGAGTAATTCTGGGGAAAGGAAACAAAAAATGTCAGAAAGAATGTCAGGGGAAAACTCCCCTAGTTGGAAAAATGAAAAATCTAGTAGGTTGTACTCTGGTGATTTTAGCAACAGGTTGAAAGAAATAATAAGATTCAGAGATGGTAATGTATGCGTTCTTTGTTTAACACCAGAGTTTAAGCTAAATAGAAAATTAGATATTCATCATATAGACTATGATAAATATAATTGTAGTTCAGATAATTTAGTTTCGTTGTGCCCATCATGTCATTCAAAAACTAATGGCAATAGGGAAGATTGGCAATCGGTATTTGCTAGTCAATAAAAAATAACACTCTAGCAAGGAGTGGCTAGAAAACTAATTTTGTGAAAGGGGAAAAGGGGAAATGAAAGTATCAGTACTTAGTAAAATGTATAATGAGGTATTGATTGCTCCGTTTTTTTTAGATCATTATTCATTTGCAGATGAAATCATAGTTAATCTTGATGTTGATTCCAATGATGGAACAATTGAACTTTTAGAAAAATCTCCCCAAGTAAAAATTCATTGGAGCACCTGTATCGGTGGTCAGAACGAAAGGATATTTACAGAAGAAGAAAATAAATTAGCTTCTGAATGTAAATCTGATTGGTTGTTCTACGTTGATGCCGATGAATTTCTTTTCCCCCCAAATAATTTATCAATTAATCAAGCTTTAGAATTAGCCAATGGGAATGTAATATATGCTTCTATGTGGCAAGTATATAAACATGAAACTGATAAGGAGCTGGATTATAATGAACCCGCACTTTTTCAAAGAAGGCATGGTGATCCGAATAGGACTGATGGATATAATGCTCATTACAATAAGCCAACTATTATCAAGCCTGAAATTAATATTAAATGGCATGAAGGACATCAGTACTATTTTGAAAATGAAAAAATAAAAGTAACTGATAATATAGTTTTTGATGGTGCTCATTGGAGGCTTCCCGATATTAAAATGACAATTGAGCGTAGAATACTTGGGCGTAAGAATAGGTTTTCAGAAGAGAGTTTAGTAAATGGTTGGGGTGGGCAACATTTTGATATTACAGTTGAGAAGATTTTAGCTGAATATGAAGAACATAAAAATGATCCAATACTATTTTAAAAGGGGGTAATAATGGATAGAAAATACTTTCCATCAGTAGCACAGATGATTGATCGTCTGGTTATCATAACCATCAAATCAATTAAGATTGCTGAGAACAAGGAAGAATATGAAAAAGAAGCATCTGAAATAATGCATGATCTTGATTTATTATTGGGAGAAAGACAAGGGGGATTTATTCGAGCAATTATTATTAATGCTTTTATAAATGAGAGCATCTGGGCAAATGAATCTAAAGCAAGGTCAGGCGGTGATGATCAAGGGAAAATGTTATTGTTTACCCATTCTCTTAATTCTGTAAGGTCGGCATCGATGAATAAAATAAGTGAATTGCTTGGTGGCAGAAAAGATTTGAAATTGGATTATATGAGTCCTGAGTTAACAAAGAAATATGGATATGACTTTGATGGTGTTCTATGATGAATAAAGATTCTAAGATATTAATTACTGGCGGGACAGGGATGGTAGGGCATGCCCTTCATGCTTTATTATTATCTATAGGATATTCAAATATTCATATTACTGGAAGTAAGTTTTGTGATTTAAGGAATACTTCAGAAGCTAAAACTTTCTTTGAGATACAACAACCTGATTATGTTTTTCATCTTGCTGCTCAGGTATATGGTAGCGGAGGGAATGCAAAATATAAAGCTGATGTATTATTTAATAATGCGATGATTAATATGAATGTGATTGAGTTCTCAAGAAGAGTTGGGGTTAAGAAAATTACAGCGATGGGATCGGGTTGTATCTACCCAGAATTTGGAAGAGGGAAAGCATTGACAGAAGATCAAATCTGGTGGGGAGAACCACATGGCTCTGAAGATTCTTATGCTCACACAAAAAGATTTATGCTTGCTCAATTACTAGCTAATGAAGAACAATATGGAATGGACTTCGCTTATGCTATCAGCGGGAATCTTTATGGAGAGTATGATAATTTTGATATTGAGAATGGTCATGTAGTTCCCGTATTAATAGCAAAGTTTTATGAAGCCGTTCAAAATAAATATTATGTTACTCCGTGGGGAACTGGTGCAGCAATTAGAGATTTTACCTACGGGGAAGATGCAGCAAAAGCATTATATCTTTTGATGGAAAATGTAAATGGTGTAATCAATATCGGCAGCGGAAATATTCATAGAATAAAAGATGTGGTGGTTCGTTTACAAAAAATAACTGGGATGGAAATTAAGTGGGACAAAACAAAATCCGATGGACAACTCGAAAGGTATTATGATTTGAGTAGATTAAATGCTTTGGGATTTAAAGCGGAAGTTTCTTTGGACGCAGGTATTAAAAAAACTTATGATTGGTATGTAAGACAAAAGGAAATGATATGAGCAAAAGGGCTTTAATAACTGGCATTACTGGAATGGTTGGGTCACATCTTGCCGATTACCTTTTGGCTAATACTGATTGGGATATCTACGGGATGTGTCGCTGGAGAAGCCCTCTGGATAATGTTCATCATCTATTGGAGCGAGTAAATAATAAGGACAGGGTGTTTTTTGTGGATGGTGATTTATGTGATTCTATTTCCTTGAATAGATGTATAACTGATGCTTCCCCAGATTATGTTTTTCATCTGGCAGCACAAAGTTATCCTAAAACAAGCTTCACCGCCCCTATTCACACACTTGATACAAATGTATTGGGGACAATGCGATTACTTGATGCATTAAATTCATTCAGGGAAACATTTGGTATTGACCCAGTAATTCATGTTTGTGCTTCCAGTGAAGTATATGGAAGAGTGCCGAAAGAAAAATTGCCAATAAAAGAAGATTGCAGTTTTCATCCCGCTTCCCCTTATGCTATTTCAAAAATAGGAACTGACTTAATAGGAAAATTTTATGCTGAAGCGTATGGAATGAAAACAGTAATGACAAGAATGTTTACTCATACTGGGGCAAGGCGTGGCGATGTTTTTGCTGAATCTACATTTGCAAAACAGATTGCCATGATAGAGGAAGGGCTGATCCCAGCAGTAATTAAAGTTGGTAATTTAGATTCAATGCGAACGTGGTCAGATGTAAGGGATGCTGTCAGGGCTTATTATATGCTAGTTACCATTAATCCTATTGCAGGAGAAAGTTATAATATCGGTGGTAATTTTTCTTGTTCAGTTAGAAATATGTTAAATTATTTAATTGAGATTTCTAATTATAAAGGCTTCATAGAAGTGGAAGTCGACTCTGATAGAATAAGACCTCTGGATGCTGATTTACAAATCCCAGATACTTCAAAATTCAGGGAGCATACAGGATGGAAACCAGAGATTCCTTTTGAAAAAACAATGCAAGATTTACTGGATTATTGGAGGGATCGTATAAAATTAAAAGGTAGTTTTTTAACCAGATGATAAATTATCAAAAAGGGAGTTAATTGAATGAAACTTAATTTAGGTAGTGGACAAGTTAAATTGGAAGGGTATGTTAATATTGATAACAGACCTGAGATGAATCCAGATATGATTTTAGATATAACAGAGGTGCTTCCGTTTGATAATAATTCAATAGAGTACATTCGTGCATTTGATATACTCGAACACATCCCGCCCAGTAAAGTTATTTTTGTAATGGAAGAGCTTTACAGAGTGTTAGCAGTTGGTGGTATTTTTGAAAGTTCTACTCCTGATGCAGAATATGGGTGTACCGCATTTCAAGACCCGCATCACGTTTCATTCTGGGTAATGAACTCATGGTTGTATTACTCTGATGTCAGGTATAGCAGTCTATACGGGATTAAGGCTAATTTTAAAATCATATCACTTGACAGGTATCCGACATTGACCCATGATAATAATTTGTACTGGATTCATGCGGTGGTTACAAAAGAGGAAGCTTCATAATGCAATTTGATGTTGACATGTTTAAAGATAAATCTGGGTTAGAAATTGGTGGGACTAGCCCATACTTTGAAAAAATATATTCTGTGGCATCTTCTATAAAACAAATTGGATTCCCTACCGTTGATGTTACAGCTTTACCGCCTTTAGGAGATTTTGATTTCGTTTTATCTTGCAATGTTCTGGAACATGTTGCGAATCCAATAAAAGCTGTTTACCAGCAGATGCAAGTATTAAAACAAAATGGTTTATTGGTTATAGTAGTTCCGAAAAAAGAAAAATGTTTTGATTGCAATAGAGAGATTACTCTTTTTGAGCATTTAATTTGGGATTTTTATAACACAGATGAAACTGATTTAACACATGTAGAAGAAGTAGTATCAACATTTGATTTTAGTAAGCATCCTATTGATGGTGGGATGGAAAAATTAAAAGAACAATGTTTAGTTAATTATAGGAATAGGTTTCTCCACCATCATGTTTTTAATAGTACTCTGTTACAAGAAATATGTATATACTGTGAACTTTTAATCAGAGTAAATACACAATTTGACGATAACAACTATATCATCATAGCTCAAAAAGGGGATATTAAGTGATAGCTGATCGGGACGTTACTGGAATTTGTGTTTGTTATAATACAAAGGAGTTAATGGAAAGAGCGTTTACATCCATTAGAAAATTTCATCCACGGATGAAAATAATTGTGATAGATAATTCGGATCGTAGAAATGATTGCTATGCATATGTAAATAGAATTGTAAGCCCCATTACATTTGCTGTTCATACTAACGCAAATATTGGGCATGGGAAGGGATTAGTTTTAGCATTAGAGAAAGTTAAAACTCCTTTTGTATTGGCATTTGATTCAGATATTGAAATGCTAAAATCCCCTGTTCAAGCTATGCTGAATATGATGGAAGATGATACATGGGGGGTCGGGTATATTGAAAAAACAGATTTAGGTGGATTTGATTTTGGGGCAAGACCAGATCAAATGAAACACGGGTCAATGAAATATATGCATCCATATTTTCAACTGGTACAAATGAAAGAGTATAAAAAGTATGACCCATATATTCACCACGGTGCTCCGTGTGTTGCTACGATGCTGGAAATTCATAAAAAGGGATTGTCGGATAAAGTGTTAAAAGAGTTTGAGGGATTAGGTCATTCATCGGGAACTGGGTTTGCATGGGTATCAGCTCCCAGAGAATTTATCAGACATGATATTGCGGGGACAAGAAATTCAAATAAAAAAGTTGGGAAGCCTGAAATAGAAGGGGCATGGGAGTATCCAAATCCACGTAAAAAATACACTGACATTATTTTAAAAGATAAAGAGGAATTGATAGCACCAGAGGAGGGAAAAATAACAGCTGTTACTTTAACAGGTGACCGCCCTGTGTGTTTATCATTGCTTCAAAAATGGGTAAACAATCAGACTGTAAAACCAGATCAATGGATTGTTGTGGATGATGGTGTGACTCCGTATCGCCCGTCAATCAATTGCGATTACATACGTAGAACACCTTTGAAAACCGACCCTAAGTTTACCTTAGTGCCAAATATGCGGGTAGCATTAGAACATATAGAAAATGAACGGATAGTTTTTTTAGAAGATGATGAGTATTACGCCCCCAAATATATAGAAACAATGATGCAGAAATTAGCTAATCATCATATTGTTGGAATAGGCAAATCGAAATATTATCATCTTCCAACTTTTACATATTACCAGCATAGGAATTGTGATCATGCTTCATTAGCACAAACAGCGATGAAATACCTATATATGAATAATCTGGCTGCGGTATTAGATGGTGATTCTTTTCTTGATATCAGACTGTGGGCACATTTATTAAATGCTACTACTGTAAGGTGTATGGATTCAAATGAAATTATTAAAGATGGAAAAGTTATAGGAAAAAAGGGAATGGTGTTTGAGGAAACGGAAAATGAAAGTTTGTATTGTGGTATGAAGGGAATGATGGGACGTGGCGGGATAGGAAGTGGTCATAAAGGTATTGGTACAAAAGACACAGTAGAATATGATATCTTAAAGAAATGGATACCAAATGATTACCAAGATTATTTATCACTAATGAATTGGTGGAAGTAAACTGGAGGGTAAAATGAGTGATCGTGATTTGAATAATGCGACAACGGTAATGAAGTGGTTTATAGAAGAGTTGATTAAACAATCTAAAGATAAACTAAAGATTCCAATTTTTGTAACCTCTGTATCAAGAACTTTTCAATTACAGGTTGCTCTCTATGCACAGGGAAGACAGACGTTAGAAGAGGTAAATCTTTTGCGATTAAAAGCAGGTGTTTCCCCAATCACCGCTAAAGAAAATAAAAAGATAACGTGGACGCTGGCAAGTAAACACATTATAAATTTGCTTGATAGTGATTCATCGAATGATAAAGCCCACGCTGTAGATATTGGTGTTTTGATTAATGGGAAATATTTGACCGAAGATAAAGATTGTAATGCAAACAAGATCGGGGAATACACGGAAGTTGGTTTACTGGGAGAACAGATTGGTGGGGATAAAATTAAATGGGGCGGACGCTTTAAAAATAGTAAAGGTATGCCACAACCAGATAATCCCCATTTTGAGGAAGCATGAATAAAAGGAGCTCTCCAGTATGAATCACGTAAAAGAAAATTCTAGTTCAGAACGTAAGTGTGTTATATGCAAGATAATGAAGCCTTTAACAAGGGAATATTTTTATTACGAGAAATCTCGTCAATATGGGCTTGCCTATAAGTGTATTGCATGTGAAAAAGAAGGGGCACAGGAAAAACATTTTAAAAGATATTATGGACACTACGATAAAGAAAGAGATAGATCAAAAAAGTATTATTGGGGAGAAGCCCATTTAACATGTAAACACAGTAATTACCGCCAGCAGGATAAAAAACGTGGTTGGGATAATGACTTGACAATAGAATATATGAGAACAGTATTCCCCACTAAATGCAGTTATTGTGGTGTAAACGTAGTATGTGGGCTTGATAGAATTGATAATGATAAGCCTCATAACATAGATAATGTTGTTCCATGTTGTAAGGAATGTAATGTTGTAAGAGGTAATAGATTTTCCTGTGAAGAGATGAAAATACTGGGGAAAACTGTAAAACGTATTTTAATAGCTAGAAAAAAGTAGGGTAAAGGAGGGCTTATGTGGTATTTAAGTATTAAGAATTGGTTGATCATTATTTTATTGGTGGTGGGTGTTGCAGCTTCTGGATTATTTTTATGGGAGCGGATAACAGTGGTTAAACAGAAAGACACAATCGGGGATTTACAAACCCTGACTGCTGATCTTCAGGGGCAGGTAAAAGATTACAAAGCAAATATTGCGGTGATGAAAAAGGTACAGCAGGATCAGCAAAAGGTGGAAAACGATACAGCTGTATTGTTGACTGAATTAAATAAATTATTAGGAACGAAATGTTTGGAGGCAAAAGATGAAGAAGCTAATAGTCACATTATTCATTATTTTAATACTCATGGGGTGCTCACTCCCAGCAGTACAGAAACCAGTGGAGAAGTTTTGCCCAAAACCAATTAGACCTGTTTTGATTGAAGAGCAAACGACAAAGGGTTTGTTGATGAATCAATTAAATCTAGTTGATTATATTTTGAAGTATGAGAAGATGGTGGAGGGTTGTTATGAGCAAAATTGAATCGTACTTTAGGGAATTAATAGATGCCCGAAATTCACAATCATCAGGAAGATTTGGTTTTTTGTATTCTGTATTGTTATCTAATTCTGTTGTTTGGTATACGTGGATGTTCCTTTGTATATGGACAAGATCAATGGTAAACATTCCTGATGGGGTTTGGATGGCGTATGGAATAGCCAACGGAGCAGCTTTCGCTGGAAAGGGAATCCAGAGTTTTGCTGAAAGAAAAATAAATGGTAATGGGGAAATTAAAAAAGAAGAAATAGGGAAGGAGTAAATTATGTTTTGGTTTATTGTAGGCGTGGTGATTGGTGCGGTTGGTGCAAGTGTCGGATGGTTTTTTATCTGGCGTAATAATAAAACTAAATTTAATGTATTGCTGGAAACATCGGCTGCATTATTGACAGCGAAAAATAAAGACGGGGAATTTATCGATAACAATTAATGCATGCAGTTGCTCTACACCCCCAGAGCAGCTGTGTCTGGGGAGAATGAAGTTTCCCCCCTTTCCCTTCATTCTCCCCTCTAAACAAAAAAAGGCAGAGCCACAATTAAGTGACCCTGCCCCTTTTGTGTTAATTCCCGCTTGCCCACTCTTCCGCTTGTACCGCTATTTCGTGATAGTTGTTTACTTCCCCTGTGCTATCTGTTTCAAAAGCAAAAAATTTGTGGATCATGTTGTCTTTGACAACTGCTAATCCCCCATCTGTGTCAACGATGTCGTACCCGTTAATGCTTGTAAAAAGTAAATCCGAACTACGCTTGTTGTATTTTTGCATTTCCTTTCTCCTTTTAAAAAGTTTCTACAAACTGGTTTATTTCTCTGAACACTTTTTTAATACGTCTTTGTTTCCATTTTTCCTTATGCAGTAAAAAATTTACTATAGTTCGTTTTGTAGCTATTCCCGTGGGAGTTAGCATTTCTGCGTTGCTCCCATCAAGAATGTTCTGGACAAGGTTGATAGCATCCACGCTTAATGAGAAAAAAGTATCCTTCTTGATCAACTCCCGCTCTATATTATGTCGTGGGTCGGGAAGATCGAAACACTTTTCAAGCTGGATGTAATTGTTTACGTCCAGTGCGTCACACGCTGCTGTAAAGGTATTATCTGAAGCTTCATACGGATCAATAGTTTTCATGCCATCTTTCTCCTTCGCAGAATTATTGTAGGCTCTTCAATAAAGAAGGACTCAATTATTTTTCCATCATCACACTTTTCATAGCACATTGAGTAAACATCTTTGTACTGTTCTGGTGACAATACCTTCCCGCTGTTTCCCTTTCGTTTGGTTTTACGAATTGCATTGCATGCCACTGTGTCCATCGACATATTTCGTTTTTTACAGTAAAAGATTTTTGTAAGGTGGAAATCTTCGCACGCTTCCGATTCGTGTGTTTTGTGGCATCCTTTTAATGAACATGATCGCCCGCCATTGTATGCAATGCCTTGCGTGTACGCTTCACAGAAGCCACAAATATGACCCTTGTTCTTTTTACGCCTAACTATCATTGGCTTTTCCTTTCTGTCCAAACGTTTGGACAACTACCTTAAAGTATCTATGTGTAAATCTATCAACCAATCCCTAAAATCTATTAATTGTTTAATTTCCTTTTTTACTATTTGCGTGTACTCATCAAACTCTAACTTCTTTGATACCTCTTCATTATGTCTTTTGTTTTCAATTTGCTCATTCAACGCAAAAATTTTATTTTTTATTAATTCTCGTATTTCATTTTTTTCCATGATTTTCTCCTTTACCCCAGTAAACATTTTAACCAGTAGCTTCTGCCAATGGCAATGCCAACCAGTAGTGCTAAGAATAAAATGGCTATGGCATAGCCCCCGTCCATCCTGATGATCTTATCTTTGAACTCCATTAGCCTTAACTGCTTTCCGATTCTTTGCATTTGGTTTTCTCCTTTCTTTTAATTGTTCTGGCACACCACATATCTGATCCCTTATATTTATTCCCTAGAAATTCTACTAACCACGCTTCCATAGTAACTTCTTCGGTTTCCCAAATAAATGTACTTTCTCCTCTTTTCTCTATTAATCTTGCTTTGCCCTCTTCATATTTTTCAGTTATTGGATCATTGTAAATTGTTACTACATCATCTTTTTTCATTTTACAACTCCTTTCATTTTATTTTGGTGCTCTATGGGTTACTGGAAAATTTCTTCTCCAGTAACCGAACAGCATCAAATCATTTTTTTCTTTTTCGCTGACACCTTAGCCGACAAAACAATCTTTGCAACTTTCTTCCCGACTTTCTTTTGAGCCCTTTGTGAGCCCTTTTTAATTTCGGATGCACTTACTGCTTTTCGTTTAAGGTCATTGATGATCTTCCACTTCCACGGATTATAATTGCACACTTCCATTTTATTTACAATAGCATTCCGTGTGGCTACTTCCGTTATTGGCTGATCATTCTCTCTATTTGGGCATTTAAGCCCGTCTTTCGCCCGCAGTTTGCCAGAGTCCATCAGGTATTTACGATCCTGATTAGATGGGCACTGCTGGCAATAGTCACCCTCTACCTTAATGCGATCTGCTGTAACATCATTTACAACTGCCCCAATTTCTGCTTCCATGTTTTATTTCTCCTTTCGTCTGAGTTTAATTATTGTGGGCAATGTCACCCCCTCTTTTATTGCTTGCTTGCATTCAGGTGTGCAATCATCGATTTTAATTTCCATCCGAAACCTGCACCCATTTTTTCTACGCCACGCTTTATCATGGTGGCAGAAAAATATTTCATCGTTGGGATCAAAGTTTTCAGTTGTCATTTAGCAATCACTTTCTGTTCCAATAAACTTTTTAGCGTCCTACCATACCATCCCTGCAATTGCAAGTAAAGTTTGTTGTCCCAGATGTATTGCCACGCTGTTAATTGTTGATCTTCGGTTGCCCCTTCACCCTCACAGAAGCCTTCAGCATAAGCACAGGCTTTGTAAGAGTCCATCTGCTTGTAGAACTTTGTTTTACGGTATTGTTTCATCCCTTCCCCCTTTCTATTCTTTCTGAGTAACTCACCCGAATATCTTTTTTCAAAAACTGGTCTTTACCTCTGGAGGCTAATAAAAGATCAGTCACCTTACCATTTTCAAAAAGTAAATGCCATGTGTAAGAATTGACGTATGTACTTTTTAAAGAGCATATTTTGAATCTGGCTATTCTTTTACTTTTCCCTTTGCCGACATATTCTTTACTGAAAAATAAAGTTAACAAATAATTTCTCCTTTCATTTAAGATTTGTTGTAGTGTATGGATCAAAAAATTCAACATCAAAGTAATTCCCAGCTAAAATTTCTTGTGCATATAAAACAACATCAGCTGGTGCATTCTCTGTATAGAGCACAATATCCTGTTTCAATTCATCGATCTTATTTTTATGCAATCGCATTCGCTTTGTAAATTTTTCAAATGAAGAAATAGGAAGTACATAGTGTCCTTCTCTAAGATGGGATTTACAGGTATCCATTTCCAAATCATACACTGCTTTTTTAATAACATTTGTAAGATTGAATGTGATCGTTAGAATCTGTTGGTAATTCCCATTCCCATTACGATAATCAATATTTTCTACTGCTGTTCTTGTTAGAATCCCATATACTGGTTTCACTAATATAAATTTCTCCCCCATCATAGCCTCCTTTCATTTATTTAATTAATTCTCAATGAGGCACTGGAAAATTTCTCCTCCAGTGCCCGATGAAAATTAATTCATTCTGATCACATCCCCAAATTTAGGTTTATCACCAGTGCCATCAGGCGTACAAACCCAAAGCACTGGGCAATCAGGTTCACGCTCAGGATAATCATCACATTCAAGATCAGTAAGTACAATCACTAAAGAAGGATCATCTTCTTTAGCAATGTATTCAAACGGGGCACGAAAGTCTGTACCGCCACCGCCTCTGAAGTCTAAGCTTAATGGTAAATCCTGTGTTGTTAATTCATCCACTTTCGTAACTCTGGTGTCAAAATAAATAACTTTTATTTCGGCATTGATCTCTGAAAGTAAGGATGAAATTTCTGTAGCAAACTGGTCTTTGTGATGCCAGCATGACCCCGATGTATCAACAGCAATTATTACATTGCGAAGTTTTTCGGAATCAAGTGTGGGCATATACATATTATTTATTACCAGTTGCTCTTCATTCGCTTTTTCCCAGTTGTAGTCCAACATGGAATTTTTTTCCATATAATTACGAAGCTCATTTGCCCAAGAAACTTTTGGTGTAAGAATCTTGTCAATCAGTTCCCATAAATTATTAGGAATGTTTCCTGCCATCTTTGCAGTTTGAGTAGCTTGGAAAATTTGTTCTTTGTTTTCCTGCTTCCACTGTTCAACTTCCGCAGCTGAGGCTGGCATATCACCATTTTCAGGATCGGGTAAATCTTCAACTTCCCCGCATCCACCAAAATCTTGGCTTTCCTGTTCGCCTTGATTTTTATTTTGATCAGGTTTTTTCTCTGCTTTAAGAAGTGGGAAAACATGTTCGGCATCCATGTTATAAAATTTCTTATCATGTAGCCAATGCAGAATTGGGGAAAACCCAGCTTGTGATAATGTGGCATTGATAACATAATCGGTTGCCTCATTCCACTGTTTAAAATCACGTCCCTCTCTACGTACAGGGTGCTCTAATGCGTTATGTAATCCTTCATGAGCAATCAAAGTAACAACCTGCCCATCAGTTAGTGTGTCAACATAAGCAGGATTGTATTTAATTACCCGACCATTTGTTGCTGCCGTTTTTATTTTCTTGTCTTCAATAAAAGGATACTGAAGAGCAATAGAAGCATAAAACGGATGATCAAGTACCAGCAACATTTTCGCTTTGTTAATTCGTTCAATTGCTGTCATGTTAAGTTTCTCCTATCCGCTGCTTTAATGATTGCAGCTAAATTAATACTGGGGTTAATAAATCTGTACAGGTGAATGAACCTACTTAATTTTTTTTGCTTTCGATTAATTAACTCTTCTATTTCTTTACTACGTCTTTTTGATTCTCCCATAGATTCTCCTCTCGTTTTTTTAGTAGTACATCATGGCACTCTTCACATATCCGAACATCATAATGCGGATATGACTCACACCACAATTTAACTTTGCAACATATTGGACAAATAAATTTATACTTAGTACTGTACACCATAAATATTTTCCTTTCATTAAATTGTTAAATTAGGCTGAGGAAGGCGGGAGCTGAACCCACATTAACTCATCGTATCGCCCTCAAAGCAACCAGAGCTATAGTAGTTGCCTCTCCTGACTACTTCCCCATATTCATTAATTCTTAATGAGGGGCACAAGCTTTTTACTTATGCCCCCGATAAAAATTATTGAACGAATGCTTCCATCGTTGAAAGAATTTCTTTCGCAGAGGTAACAACTTCTTTGCGTATTTTTTTATCTTCACGCAACACCTTTGGCTCAACGCTGGTTAATTTGTTTTCGATATCAACAACCATTTTATTAAGCTGGTTGTCGTTAGCGATATTCAGTGCGGGGAGTAAACCACAAAGGTCTGTGATATTCCCAACCAGTGTATCGTGGAACTTTCCTTTTGGATCGTCCAGCCGTTCAGCCATATTTTTTACGACTGTGTAAATACGTGCCCACAAATCTTTTGTGGCTTCTTTAATTGCAGTCTGTTCTGCTTCAGCAAAAGCTGATTGGATTTCAGACATCGCTTCATTCTGAACATCAACAACAAAGTGTCCAGAATCGGGAACTGGGAAAAACTGAATTTCAAAATCGAAATGTGCTGCTAAATCATCTATGCGATAATCAGCTTCATTCCAAAGTTTTCCCAAACGATTACTGTTACGTTCTTTTTCAATCAACGTAGGCAGTACTTCTTTTAATTCTTTTTTAGCGATCTCCAATTCTTCTTTATACCGATGCATCTGTTTTGAATACGCCCCATGATTTACAATCGGGAGCATCCCTACGCCACGGTACATCCACGGTATGGTCATGGTCTGATGGTAACGATATGCCAGCCCAACGATGTGCCCCAGTTTATCAAAAATAGAATCATCAAAAATTTTCTTCATGACTTTTGCTGCATCCGATGAAGCATTTTTATCCCGCTGTAATTCTTTGGACGCACTCTTATCCGTGATGTTTGCATTAAACTTCCTCTGGCTAAATCTAGCCAACAACGCCTTCTTTGTAAAATTGTTATTCGTCATAATATTTTTCTCCTTTTGTTAAATGGTTTAATTTCTATTCTTACGATTTACGACTCAATGAGAAGCAGGAAATAAAATTGCCCGATGTGCCTAAGAAGGAAAAATGCACATATATTTTATCTCCTGCTCCCGATGAGCTTTAAATCATGTTGTTACCGTTTTTGACAGCCCATGTAACATAAGCAGCCGTTTCCTTCAGCTCTGGTTTCGTCCTGATAATCAAGGACATCATCAAAGTTGAAAACTCTGGGGGGAATTTATCGGCAAGAATTCCGATATTGTCCATCCATTTTTTTTCTGCTTTCACTGCCAGTGCACGTGCCAATGCAAAATGTATCGCCACTGATTCCTTACTATTCGGTACAGAATACTTAGAAGGATCGGCAAGCAACTGCATCGGTGAAACCATGTTGTGGTAAATTTTTAAAAACGAACAGAAGCCTGTAGCGAATGCTTCGCCACAATCACCTGCAAAAATTTCATGCTCCATTTCTACAGGGTAACCACAGCTCATGCCCCGACCAACTTTTTCTACATTACGTGGATTAGGTGTTTGCACTAAATCCATTGTCGGTTTGAAGTCATAAAGAAATTGTGGCTGCCATTGAATGAATGCAATCAATTCCGATGGCATATTATTTTCTTCTGCCCAGACGATCCAATCATTCGTATCACAACAAAGATTGATCAACCGCACACGTGATTTAACTGGTTCTAAAATTCCTGTTACACCAGCTTTGTCTTCTTTACGGTTACTTAATAAAAGGAAGGTAACCTTATCAGAAATTTTAATACCATTGATGTTTCCACCCCAGATCAATTGCATGGTTGCCTTCTGTACTTCCAAGCTACCCTGACCGTAATCGTCCATCACCCAAACTGTGGGTACGGTTGCAGTCATTGCTTTATGCAGTGCATCGTAAGGAAGAAACTTTGCAAAATCTTTTGTTTCATCAGGAAAACCAAACCCCTTAAAATCTGTGGGGCTCTGTACCGCTGGGTGTGACCATATGGATTCATACCCAAGTTTTTTTATAACTCTTTTAGCGATATCTGTTTTTCCTAATCCCGCTGATCCCAGAATTAAAGTGGTTTCTTTTTTAGGGATCGCAATCATCAAATAATTTTCTAACTGTTGTGGTTTCATTTATTTTCTCCTTTGATTAAATGGTTTGTTTTAAATTACCATCCGTAAGTTTTTGCAACATACGGACGAATGCTTTTCGTGTACTTGTTAATTTCCTTTTCACTGATTTCTTCATTGTTGTAAATCTTGTCAGTCAGTTTACTGATATCAACATTCTCTCTGATCTCACGGTAAGTGTAATAATTTGTACCATCATGGTGATGATCTTCACACTTGATGTTTTTTCCATCAGCGTACCACTTAACAGAATCACCGCAAGCAGTTGAAAAAATATCTTTGATGTTGTTGCTAATGATCTTGTACCCCGATTTCCGACCACTCCATAATCCCAGAGAAGCGATGATCAGAATATTTCCTGCAAGACCAATATTAAGATTAGCTCTTTCATCATCCACATCCACATTCGACCAAATGATATTTTCTTTTTTCTTTGTCATGGTTTTATTTCTCCTTCAGTTAATGTCCAGTAACCGTACACACATCTTTTTCCTTCCCGTGAAGGATCGAATGTGTCATGTATTACGCCATCAATTACTGCCGCGTAATGTTTACTCACATTGACAATAATTCTACCTGCTGGTAATTCTTCTTTTCGCAAATGTACTTTGCACCCGCTGCCGACAAACATTGTCGGTGTCCATCTGAATCCCAATGACTCCGCATACTGTTTAAATGTTCTTCTGTATACGCCACTTCGTGCAGTGGACTTGGATTTCTTTTTCTTGGTTATTTTTTCCCGCTGGGCTATGAGGTTGATGCCATCGTAAACCTCTTGGTATGGTTTACCTGTGATAATGCAAATGGATCGCACAGCACAGTCACCTACGTAACCTTTATAGCCTGCTTCCGCTCTTCCACCATCATTATAAACGTATTCCATAGTTCTCCTTTCATTTTAATTTTCTCATCTCTACTCACTACCGAATTGTAATGAGTAGGATCAAAAAATTAAATTGCTTCTTCAGTTATTGGAAATTCTCCACCAGCTTCCATCATTTCATTTAGCGATTGTTTAAAACCTTCCGCTTCTTCAATCAAGCCAATCGCCTTTGTTACCATTCTTCCCGTGGAACTTAATGGGTGGAATGTTTGATCTGTAATAATATTTGCTACGTGGTTTGGTAAGAAATAATAAAATTGATTTTTGTTTTCTGCCCGTTCTAAGTAAAAACCGTTTTCTAATTTAATTTGTATTGCACTCATTTTATTTCTCCTTTCATTTAATTTGTAGTTCAATGAAGACCAGCAGACTCGTGTGCCCCTGACGTATTCCTAGTGATCTTTACGATCAGTTACGCTGTAACACATCCCCTCTGCTGATCTTGATGAAACACAAATTAAGCAGGGTGCTCAGGTTGATCATCCAGTCTTCTCATTACAGTTGAGTTTCATGGAAGCCCTTATTTTCCATACTGCCCTGAACACCCCGAATAATTATTTGGTTTCTACAAACTTGATGCAGTCGATTGCTTTGACTTCGCTGGTGCAATACTCCAACGCTGATTCATCAAGTACCTTTCTAACTTCAGAAAGGATTGGTTTGGTGCAAGAACAGATTTCATCAAACGTTAACCGCTTGTACGTTTTCTTGTTGTCCAAGATCGGAGTAACATTTGTGACCTTCTTGCAGGTCATTCCATTGATCATCTCAATGGGTTCATCCATCTTCAAGCGGAGTTCTTTTTTCAACTCTTCCGCTTCCTCAGTCAACTTTTTAATTTCCGTTGTTAAGGAATACAACGCCATCGCTTTTACTTCTAAATTCTCTTTCTTCATTTTAAAACCCCTTTCATTAAAAGTTAATGGCAGTGGTTTTTCACCCCATCGATTCGATGTTGTTGCCAACACCCTTAAATTTAATTTTTAGTGGTGGCAGAAATTTTTGATCTCTGTCACCAATGAAAACTAATTTTAATTAAGCATACACTGGGCGATAACTTTTACTGCCCGATGCCTTCGACCAATTTGAAAAAGCCTGATTGAATTGTTTTTCATCAATCGGTTTTCCCATCGCTTTGCAAACACGGTTTACAACTTCAAAAATTTCTTTGCGTGTTGCATTTACTTTTCCAATCATGCGTGCTCCAGCAACTACGATGTCATAATAATTCATTTGCGTTCTCCTTTTAAATTTCGTGAAATACTATTGTTGTTTTTGGTGTAGCATGTCCCAGCAATGTGATTGTCGGGATTGCTCTCAATGCGTCCACAAGCATTTCATCGGTAGGGCGTAACGCTCCTTCACAATCAAACCTGTCACAACGTGCCCAGAAGCCTTCTCTGAATTTAGTTAGTGAAACTTCTTTCATGTTCGGGCGGTAATAGGTTAACATTACTTCAGCCATTCTTATTACGGTATCCTTTGAAAGTGTTTTCATTTTAATTCTCCTTATGGTTAATTGTTTTTTAACTCTCGCCAGCATACCTTATTATATGTATGCCTGAGTTACGATCCTGTTTACCGATGCTGTATGCATTTAGTCATACAGAGATTGCAAAAATCTTCGCTCGCTCGTATTAGCTTCGAGATTATGTTTCTAACCCCTTATCTATTTACACTGTCCTAATGCGTGTTCCTTGTTATGGGATTAACTTTTCGGACTTGCCTTTCCCGCTTGCTATTTGCACATCGGATTTTTATTTTATTTATTCAATAACTCTCCTTAGAGAACCTTGAATCTGTGACCCATTGTCAGGGTGGCTTTTCAGGCAGTCGCTTTTGATCGTCCATCCGCTTTTAATGAGTGTCCCCGCTGGGGTGCTCAATCTGCCATCACAGTGTTTCTGTGGTGCGGTGTTTTTGTTTCCCCGCTATGTCAATGAACCAACTACGACTGAATAATCACATTTTCTATAGATAAAATCAAGAAAAATCGACATATTTTCACCCTTGTAAGTAGTTGATTTTACTCTGTTCCCCAGAAATATTGAAAAAAATGAAGATTTTTTTGTTTTTTAATCACTTTTTTTCATATTTTTTGACACAATTACATACTATTATTTGTGTCAGAAAAACATCTTATTTTTAAAAAATTTAAAATACTATGGTATAATGTTTTTAGAAAGTGAGAAATTTCTATGTTGAAAATTACTGTAGAGAATGTAGTCTGGAGTCGAGTTGAAAAAAGGGATGCCCCAAAATTATATGACTGCCTGAGCTACATGTATAAAAGACATATCTATAATCCACATGCTCGACAACGATCTATATATAAAGATGAAACAGAATACTTTATTACTTCTGATGGATTATTTTTAACAGGGTTTATTCCCAGAGTTAAAAAATATTTAGATAATAAAAATATTGAATATGATGTAATTGATCGAAGTGAAAAATTACTACCCACAAATTTACCTGAGCTTAAAACTATTAATTTACGTGATGATCAATTACGACTGGTAAATAATTTAACAAGTAATCAACGAGGTGTTATTGTAGCAGGTACTGGATCGGGAAAGACAGCCATTGCAGCAGCAATTATTTCGTGTTATAAAAAGAAACGTACTTTATTTATGTGTCATACACGTTCATTAGTAACACAAGCAATGGGTGATTTCAAACAATATGGATTAAAAAATATTACAATGGTCAGTGATGGGAAAGAAGACTATTCAGGTGATATTGTAGTTGCTACTTGGCAGAGTGTAATTAAATCTTTAGATAAAATTTCTGATGTATTTGATTTAACATTTGTTGATGAAGTACATAAGATATCTGATAAGGATGTAAAATATTCTGAAATTCTTCAACAAATGTTATCACCAATTAGGGTGGGACTCACCGCTACCTTTCCATCTGTTCAAAAATCTCAATTTGCAATAGAGGGTGTTATTGGGGAAGTGGTTGGGGAATTAACTCCAGAAGAGGCAAAGGAAAAAAAAATAGTTGTAGATACAAAAGTAGTAATTAGGAAAACAGTGCTCGATCAAGATGTTAGAGAATTATCACGTTACCCAGAGGTGTACCGAAGTGGTATTGTTAATAATAGGAATTTTAATACACAGGTAATTCGTGAGGCAAAAAGTTGGGTAGATAAAGGTGAATCTGTTTTGGTATTCTTTGTAGAGATTGATCAGGGTAAGCTATTAAAAGAAATAGCTGATGAACTGGGATTTGACTGTGAATTAATATATGGGGCAACAGATAGTAACGGGCGTGAAATTGTAAAACGTGATTTAAAAGCAAAAAAATTAAAGTGTGTTCTGGCATCAAAAATATGGAATGAGGGTATTTCAATACCACAGTTATCAGTGGTGATTAATGCAGCTGGTGGGAAAAGTGACATTATGGTTCGTCAACTTCATGGGCGTGGCACTAGATTGTGTGAGGGGAAAGATATTCTTACATTTGTAGATTTTTTTAATCCCAGTCATAATTTTTTTATCTCTCACTTTGGTCAGAGGTTTTCTAATTATTGTGACTGGGGGTGGGTATAATGTTTGAAGACAAAACACCCGAAGAAGTTATAACAGAGATAAATTCTCTAATCGCAGAATGCTGGGCGATGTCTGATCAAAGTGTTTTACCTAATACAATGATAATTTGGTTATCAGGGCGTAAATTAAAAAAGAAAAGAGCACTGAAAAAATCATTGAAAAAATTTGGTAAAATGAAGTATAATAGGATAAAATAATGATTGATTTACCGAAATTATTTGAAGAGCTGAGTGTGCCTTATTGGACTTCAGGAAAAAATGTGACTCATGGATGGTGTAATATTTCCTGCCCCATGTGTAATGATCACAGCAACCATTGTGGAATAAACCAGAAATCAGGGAACTTTAACTGCTGGGCTTGCTCGTCCAAAGGTTCTATCTATGATCTAATTATGGAGCTTGAACATTGCGATCTCCTAGATGCCAAACGATTGGTGAGAAAATATAAAGATGGTGATGATCTTCCAGCAGAGAAAAAAGAAAAAGTGGTTAGGGAGTTTCATAATATAATTCCAGCGGGCATGACCAGAGATTTGTCGGAAGATTGCAAAGAATATTTACGATCACGAAGATATGATGCGGAGCTGGTGGCAGAAAAATATGAAATGTATTCTTCAAAATTATTTGTTGGTGAGTACATAGCACGAATACTGATTCCAATAATTTATAAAAAACAAATTGTAAATTTTGTTGCGAGAAGTATTTTACCCGATGCAAAAAAGAAAGTAAAGAATTGTCCGAATGATAAATGCATCATTGAAGCAAAAGACATGTTGTTTAATTTAGATAATGTGCGTGATAGAAAATTGATTGTGGTAGAGGGAATCTTTGATGCAATGCGTATTGGTGATGGAGCGGTGGCTACACTGGGCACGCAAGTTATAGATACACAAATAAATTTAATAAGAGAATATGCCGATGAAGTTTACATCATGTTTGACAGTAAAAAGAAAGACCCTAATGCACCAGCACTGGCAGAGAAATTAGGCAATAGGCTTTATGGTCTTGTGAAAAAAGTAGAGGTGATATACCTTGATGATGGTGACCCAGATGATATGACTGAAAAAGAAGTTCAACAATTGAGAAAGGAGATTGGAATATGAAAAAGAAACAAATACCGTTTACACAATTTATGGATATGCATTCTGGTGGTGGGCAGAAGTTGGATTGGAAATACATTTACATCGAAGCCCCAGAGGAAGAAGCCTGTATTATTTTTTACAACAGGTTTGATAGGAATCCGCATAAAGTTACTTGTACTTGTTGCGGGGATGATTACTCTGTTAGTGAGAGTAAAGATTTAAAACAAGCCACAGGATACAATAGAGGATGTGATTACAAAAAGGACGAGTATATAGAAGCGAAAGATACTTCTAAATATGCCCACAAAGATTATATTACTCTTAAAGAATACTTGAAGAAAAAAGATATTCTGGTGATCTATGATAAAGACATAAAGGCTAAAGAGAGAGTTGGTGTATTACCAGAACAAGGATATGTTTGGGTGGATTAAAATAAGAAAGGAAATTATAAAATGAAATACTATCAATCTACAAATGTTATTGGGAATAAAGTTGGAGTAGTTGTAAAAAGTTGGTGTGATCACCCCGAAGAAGGGGCTGTTGCACAGGCTCTGAATTTATCAAAATTGCCTTTTATTTACAAACAGGTTATGTTAATGCCCGATTGTCATTGTGGTTATGGGATGCCTATCGGTGGTGTTATGGGTACACAGGGTGTTGTAATCCCGAATGCTGTAGGTTTGGATATTGGTTGCGGGATATGTGCTGTAAAAACATCACTGACAGAAATATCATTGGAGCAACTTAAAAAAATAATGGGGCTCATTCGAGAAATTGTTCCTGTTGGATTTAGTCACCAAAAAGTTATTCAAGCACCAGAGTTGATGCCTTACGTAGCACGTGACTTATACATTGTAGAATCAGAATGGTTAAGTGCCCGAAAGCAACTTGGTACGTTAGGTGGTGGTAATCATTTTATTGAAATCCAAAAAGGGAGTGATGGTTATATCTGGGCAATGGTGCATTCTGGTAGCAGGAATCTTGGAAAAAAAGTTGCTGATCATTATAATCGACTCGCTGTTGAATGTAATGAAAAATGGTTTAGCTCTGTGCCGAAAGAATGGCAACTAGCATTCTTGCCTTTGGACGATGATTTAGCACAAGAATATTTAGATGAAATGAAGTTCTGTGTTGAATTTGCATTTGCTAATCGGAATCTAATAATATATCAGATCATGAACTGTTTTACAGATGTTATTCCTGATGTACTTTTTACATCGATTGATGGAAATACAGTACTTAACATTGCCCATAACTACGCACGAATGGAAAATCATTTTGGTAAAAATGTTATGGTGCATCGTAAAGGTGCAACGTCAGCAAAGGCAGGAGAGCGGGGAATCATTGCTGGATCACAGGGAACAAAAAGTTATATTGTAGAAGGTCTGGGTAATCCTGAAAGCTTTATGACCTGCTCACACGGTGCTGGTCGGGCAATGGGAAGGAAGGATGCACAGCGAAGATTGATCCTTGCTGATGAACAAAAATTATTAGATGATCAGGGAATTCTGCATGCGATCAGGGGAGCTCAGGATTTGGATGAAGCCTCTGGAGCGTACAAGGATATTTCAATTGTTATGGAAGAACAAAAAGATTTAGTAAAACCAATTGTAGAATTAACACCGCTTGGTGTAATAAAAGGATAGGGGGTAAAATAATGAAAGCAAAATTAGTAATTGATAATGTGGCAAAAATGATTATGGTCAAAGATTTACAGGGTAAAATATTGTATTCAGAACCATTCCCAGAAGGTGGAGAATTAACACTTGAAAGTACTATTAAGATAAGTGAGGCGATGGAGAAATATAGTTTGGGGAAAATAGCATGAGTAATTATTGTTACGAGTGTGGAGCACCAGTATTTGAAGGGTTGCATTTCTGTGGAACATCAGAAGGGGGGAGAAGCTGTTCTGTTATATTTTTTGAAAAATATGCAACACCAAGAGAAGCAAAAATAGCATTGGCAAAAATAACGAGGCTGAGAAAAAAACAAAAAGCAAAATCGTATGTAGAAGGGAGAGAGTATAATGAATTATTTTTTTACAGCAGATGAGCATTACTTTCACGCAAACATAATTAAATATGCCAACAGACCATTTGCAACAATAAAGGACATGTTTACCACATTGGTAGATAGGCATAATGAGGTGGTGAAAAATAAAAAAGACATGGTAATTCACGCTGGTGATTTTTCGTTTGCTAATTATCAAGACACTCAAAATATAATTAAGTGTTTAAATGGCACTCATTATTTTATTCGTGGATCACATGATTACTGGATGAGTCAAGGATTTCATGAAATGTGGGAAAAGAATATTAATGGGGTTTATGTTGTGGTATGTCATTATGCAATGCGTACATGGGGTCGTAGCCATTATAATAGCTGGAATCTTTACGGGCATGCCCACGGGGGATTAGCAGGTGTAGGTAAGCAGATGGATATTGGAGTTGATACAGTGAGTAGTAACCATGAACGATTTTATCCATATTCATTTGAAGAGATACATGAAATAATGAAGTATAAACCAAACAATTTTAATTTTATAAGTGAAAGGAATAAAAATGAGTAACTTTTCTTATTGACAAAGTTTGCGATATAATGTAATAGTTGATAAACAAATGCAGAAATTATATGAGTTGTATCATGATATCACAGTAATTTCAAGTGGTTAACAAAATATAAGGGTATAATCCGCTTATTATAGAGGGAAGAGTGAATTCGGGCACTCTTGGAAAGAAGGTAGAAATTTTGAAATATAGTATTAATTTAAAGCTGTCTTATACAAAGGTGAGGCGTGATGTTTTTCACAGTCATGCTCTCCCCGAAGGATTAGGCATTGACATAAGTGTACCTTCTTTCTGTCATGCCTCACTTTTTTGTATAAGACAGCTTTTTTTATTTTATGGAGAAAACAAGTGGTAAACCCAAGAAAAGAATGTTCACATTGCAAAAAGAAATTCCCACGAACTACTGAGTATTTTTATAAAAATAAAAGTGGCAAAGATGGGTTTGATATATATTGTAAAAATTGCAGAAAAGCGTATCAGCAATCTGATAGATGCAAGCAATATCAAAAAGAATACCAACAATCTGAAAAATATAGGGATTACCAACAAACAGATAACCGCAAGCAATATCAAAAAGAATATAAAAAAAAGTATCACCAATCTGAAAAGTATAAAAAGTACTATCAAACTGATAAAAACAAACACTACCGAAAAGAATACAAGCAATCTGATAGATGCAAACAATCTTCTAAAGAATACCGACAAACTGATAAAGGCAAAATCAGTAGTCTATTACGAAGTCGATTATATAAAGCTTTAAAAGGTAATTATAAAACAGGATCAGCAGTACGTGATTTAGGATGTACTATTCCTGAATTAAAAATACATTTGGGAAATCAATTCCAAGAAGGCATGACTTGGGATTTGCTAGGAAAAGAAATACACATTGACCACATCAAACCTTTATGTAAATTTGACTTAACAGACCGTGAACAATTTTTACAAGCGTGCCATTACACAAACTTACAGCCACTTTGGGCACATGATAATTTAACTAAAAACAGTAAATATCAGGAGGTGGTATAATTATGAGTAATAAAGAAATCTCCAGAGGACTTTTAGGGATAGATTTTATTATGGTAAATAAAAAAATAATGTGTGTTTTGGAAAACAGTGATGCTGCATTATACTTAGCTGTACTTATGTCAAAGGAAATATACTTTGAAAAACATGGAATGCTAATAGATGGGGAATGGTTTTTTAATACACAAGAGAATATGTTTGAAGATACTTTTTTTTCACACCATATTCAATCTGATTGTTTGAAAAAATTAAAGGATGCAAAATTAATCAGTGTGGTAAAACGAGGAACTCCCGCAAAAAATCACTTTAAAATAAACCATGATATTATAATAAACATGATCCAAAAACCACTTGAAGAGTTAACAAAAGATAAGGGGCTATCGTTCCAAATGGAACGACAAGTCATCCCACGTATCGATGACAAGTCATCCCACGTATCGACCACTATTAATAAGACTAATAATAAGACTAAAGAAGAAAATCAAAAGCCTAAAGGCGTATCTATCGATACACCTGATCAACTTTTTTCAAATATAATCCCAAGAAATTCCTTCTTACTAAGAAAAAATAATACAAAAATATCCCTCTTACCAAAAACAATAAAAACGGATTTACATAGTTCATCAGTAACTAATAAGCTGGATTACTGGGCAAGTAAAAATCTGTTTACCAATTCCCCAGAGTGTGCCCCTAAAGGATACAAAAATGATTGTGATATTATTTTAAAGTTATTGAATGGCACTGCTTTTAATAATGTCTTAGAATACAAAGATTACGCTGGTCGTAAATTTTCAGCAAAAGAAATTGTTACTACAATTAACAGATTTGCTTTACTGGCTTTTAGTCCTGAGCATGAGCCTTTTGGTAAAGGTTACAAAGAAACATTGCAGAAATTCTCACTTTTTAAATTTGTTTATAATAAATATGGGGCAAGTAAGAACGGGTATGGTTCGTCATTCTTCATTTACTGCCTAAACAATGAACCAAAGCGTATCAATGTAGTCAAAGACATCTATCCAATCTTGACAGAGAGCCTTATAAATGAATATAAAAAACAGGTTTTAGAAAACATGTCTGCAACTTTTACTAATGAAGAACTAAATTCATTTAAAAAAGCAGCAGCATATTGGCAAGAATATTTTAACCAAAACAATGATCGGATGTATGGTGAATACAGGAATATTCCTATTTATAAATTAGCTGAAACATTAATCGAAGTACTGTTGAGGTACGCAGAGGGTAAGCGGATAAAACCGCATTGGCTTTTGACACCAGCGATGAAGGATCAAGTGCCAGCGTGGTTGTTTGATATGGCGATAATGCAGGAAGAAGACAGGGGAGCTGGTGGTGTGGTAGAAGAGCGTGTGCAGATGATTATTTAAAAAATTATAAAAAAAATAAAAAAACTATGGTATAATGTTTTTAGAAAGGTGGGGGGTGGCTATGAAAGTAAATGCAAAAATAACAATGTTGTTTAGTGAAGAGGGGATGAATATTCAATTACATGATGATGATTCAACATTAACTTTTTTGGATATTCATTTATCACAACAAGAAGTTATGTCAGCTTTTTCAAGATTAAGCTACACACCAGTAACAAAATGTGAAGTTTACCAGTTAGAAAAAATTGGCATGTTACATGAAAATAAATCATTCAGTTTTCCTTTTGATGAGCGAGAGCTTCCATATGGTGATAGGAAAAAGGAAGCATATAAGATTGCTCTTCAACAATGTCCTGAAGGTTGGGAAGTAGATAATTATTTCAGTTCACAAGATAGTTTTTTTACCGATAAATTTGGTGTTAGGGGTGCACGTTGTACCATCAGACGGTGGACTAAGAAGGGGGAAAGCAATGAAAAAGAAAAGAGTTGAAAAAAATATCAAAACAATTGATGAACTAAAAGAGTTGCAGGATAATTTAAAGCTTTGTCCTTTTTGTGGTACACGGATGGGAATCTTCTTAGATGCATTTGGCTTTACTTTGAAGCATCAGGATAATAGGGATTGTGAGTGTATAATAGGTCAGGATTCTTATGGGTGGTATGGAAGACCTGATAGACTTGCTGAAGATTGGAATCAAAGGAAGGGATAAAATGTATTTAGAAGGGGAAAACATAAAACCAAGAACAGTAAAAGAAGCCAAGAATCTTATTGGTGAAGATGTAGAATATTTACAAAATGAGGATATTGATAAATCAGGACGTGGTTATTTTTTTCCGAAAGTTGGAACAGTTGAAGATGCTTTTGGGAAAACAATCGTAGTGTCGGGAAGGTTTTTACACAGATCTAATATTGTAGAAATGATATTATTTGAAGGGAGAAAAAATGGAACTTAAATTCTTTGAAAATTGTCCTTTTAGGATAGATGAAAAAGGAATGCATATACAAGTTGGCAGTATTGTTTGTCTGAAATGTATTTATATGCAGTATTACTGGCAAGCAATTACAGGTATTGGTATGGTGTCTTGTTCTAAAAATATGCAAAAGATATACAAATAATTAGTTGTCCAAACGTTTGGACAAGGGTGCTTCATATGATGTATGTTATAACTAAAAGAGAAATAATAAAGAGTGTTGTTGAAAGGTGGGGGCAGACTTACCGAAACAATTCTTACGGTGAAGATAAATTAGAAATATTGGAAAGATTGAAACTTCTTGATCTTGAAACTGTTGGTGCAGTAACTATAAATAATATTATTGGGAACAATAGTTGGACTACATTAAAATGTAGTGAGTGTGGAAAGGACAGTATTGTAGTTATACAGGTGGGAGAAGAACCTGATTATGAAAGTGCAACAATACAAATTTGTTTACCCTGTATAGATAAGTTAAAGCAGATGGCAGAGTCTTTATAAAAAGGGGGTTGAGTGACAATAAAAAGACGTGAGATAGTAAATGATATAGAGCATAAGATCATCACGGGTCTTATTACTTCCGATCAGTTTGCAAGGCGAATGCTCCCTATACTCCAATCGAATTACTTTGAAACGGATTATGCGGAGAAAATATTTTCGTGGTGCAAAGATCATTTTATGGTCTACGATAAAGCACCACAACAACTTATTCAGGATATCTACGCAACCAATCGTGATACACTTGACGAAGCCAAACAAGAATTGATAGAAAGTTTTCTACAAACCATCAGCGACAAATACGAGCAAGAGCCTGATTTCAATGTGGAGTATTTTATTGATCAGGCATTGATCTCAATTAAGAAGCGGGAGATTAAACGGAGAGCTGATAAGGCAATTCGTTATTTAGAATCAGGCAGGGTAGACAAAGCAGAACAGGAATTTCAAGATTATCAAAAAGTAGCAAAGATGGTTACCACGTGGGTCAACCCATTTGCTTCATCTATAATTAAAGATACCTTACAATCTGATGAAGATGGTGGTGATCATATTTTTAAATTCTCTGGGGCTCTGGGGGATTTGAGTGGGTGGCATGATCGCTCCATGCTTGTTGCTTTTCTTGCTCCAATGAAACGTGGTAAAAGTTTCTTTCTTTTGGAGTGTGCAGTGCAAGCAGTATTAAATAGAAAGCGGGTTGCTTTCTTTTCATTGGAAATGTCAACAAAGCAAGTAGAGAAAAGAATTCTAAAACGGATCGGTGCTTACGGCAAAAAAAGTGGGGGTGTTCTTTACCCCTGTTTTGATTGTGTGAAAAATCAAAATAATAGTTGCACAAAAAGTATAAGGGTTAATCGGAAACGATTGTTTACTAAGGATGATAAGAAACCTTTATTTAATGATAATGATATTTATAGACCCTGCACTGAATGCCGTGGCAATCAAAATGACTATGAGGCAGCAACGTGGTACACACGTATACATAGGGATATCCCTACGCCCGCTTCATTAGTCAAGAAGGCGGGTGGCATTCAAAAAATGTTTGGTGATAACTTCAGAATGATTTCTTATCCAGCGGGTTCAGCCAATATAGGAAATATTAAAAATGATTTGAATTCTTTGGAGTATACAGAAGGATTTATTCCTGATGTAATTATAATTGATTACGCTGATATTTTAAAACCAGAGGATTCACGTGTGTCCGATCCCAGAGCAATAGCAAATACAACATGGGTAACATTAAAAGGGTTATCAGATAGTCGGCATTGTTTGGTGATCACAGCAAGTCAAGGAACACGGAAGTCAATTGAGAAAAAGAATATCGGACAAGTTGATGTGGCTGAAGATATACGTAAGCTCGCTCACATTAATAGGATGTATGGGCTGTCACAATCAATGGAAGAAAAGAAACAGGGCTTCATACGTGTGAGTGTTATCGGGGAACGTGAAGATGAATTCAATGAGCGTGATCAGGTTATGGTTTTACAGCAACTGTCGATGGGGCAGGTTATACTGGATAGTGAGCTTATGAAAACCTACGCAATATCTGATAGTGATAAAATATTAACAAGTATACTGGAGGATTAAAATGACAGAACGAAAAGAATTAGTAAAGAAGCCCCGCCCGCAGATGCTCACTGGGAAGACATATGAAATGATTACGGGGTGCGGTGATCTTCATGTTACGATTAACGAAGACGAGCAAGGAGTATTTGAAACATTTATTACTATGGGTAAATGCGGAGGTTGTGCTGCTTCTCAATGTGAAGCAATAGGAAGGATGGTTTCACTGGGATTAAGAAGTGGGATTCCTGTTAGGAATGTTATAAAACAATTAATCGGCATTTCATGTCACTCTCCCGCTGGTATTCCTGAGAATAAGATTCTCTCTTGTTCTGATGCTATAGGGAAAGCACTACAACTTCATATCAAAAAATAATTTTAAAAATTTTAAAAAACTATGGTATAATGTATTTAGAAAGTAAGGCATAAGCAAATAATGGTCAAATAAAGGAAAGGAGTTTTTATGGAAAGTGTAATAGAGGCAATTAAGGAGTTAAATACAGTAACAATAAAAAGGGCGGGGAAAGAGGAAGCGTGGCTTTTAGAACCGATTGATACGGATTCTTTAGGTGGTCTTGATAAAAAGGGATTGCAATTGGTTTATATGGAAGCTATAGAAGCGGTGCTTGAAAAGAATGAAAAAGACGGGGGGAAGCTGCCAAAGAAGTTAGGTGACCTTTACAATATTTACGCTGGTACGGCTGGGGAAATTGCACAGCCTGAAGAGAGTAAAGCCAAACCTGAACCTGTGTCTAAAAAGAAACCTGTAAAAAAAGAGGAAGCAAGTAAACCAGCAACTAAGCCAGTGGTGGAGAAAAAGGAAGTAGCAAAGAAACCAGTTGCTAAATCTGTTGCCCCTTTTACAGCGAGTGAACTTACGTTTGATAATTGTCCAGACGATTACGCTTCATTGAAAGCAGAGGCAAAGGAACTGGCGGTGTCTTCAGGAACATCATTTCTATTACTTGCACAACGGCTGGTAGTAATTCGTGATGGTGAGTTGTATAAAGAAGATGGATACAAATCTTTTAGCGACTTTATTGCTGGAGAGATTAAAGTATCCCGTTCAACTGTATACAACTATATTGATCTAGTGGGTGCTTTCGGTGTCCAAACGTTTGGACACGATAATTCCCCTGATCCTTCTAAACTAATTCCCGCACTGCCTTTATTGAAAGCAAGCGATGAACAGATTTCAAAAGCGGATAAAAAAGATTTACGTTCAACATTGGTGAAAGAGGCGAAGACAAAATCAGCAAGAGAACTGGATGCTGAAATTAAGGAATTAAAAGTGAAGCACGGGCTGGTGGCAGAAAAAGTGGAAGTGGATAAACTGGATGCTTGCTTTGATCGCCTGATATCTTTACTTCCTGAGAAATTAAATGCCGTGGATAAGACGAAGCTTAAACGGTACATCAAAAAGTTGCAGGGGTTTGTAGAATAAATTTTGTAATGGTGGTGCACCGACATCTTTCCAAGATGAACGTGTGAGTTAATAAAGTCGAATAATTTCAATTCGACCACCACCAGTTTAGGGTAGCATTGAGGGGCAGATAAGGTACGAACAACCTCTACAAGTTGAAGACGACCTAATGGTGAACCAAAGTACACGGGATAGCCGACTGTAGCGACCTGAACTACCCTATTTACTTTTAAAAGAAAGGGAAACAATGCAGCAACGTGTTGAGGGGTTTTTTAAAAGCACTAAGAAGGAAACTAAAAAACCGAAAAAAGAATATGATTGCACCCGCTGTGGTCTTCGTCAGAATAAATCTGATAAGATCGCCACAGTCATTGGAAACGGGGCGAAACAAATATTAATTCTAGGAGAGTTTAACGATTTTCAGTATGAATATTTGGGACGGGCATTGGATCAGTGTGGTGTAGATATTTATGAAGATTGCTGGACATTTCCTTCAATCCAGTGCCCATCAACTTCCGATAAGCATACAAATTTACAGTTACGGTGTTGTAAAAATAACTGGGAGAAGGTGATTGAAGAATTAAATCCCCATGCCATTTGGTTGATGGGGGAATCACCCTTTTCCAGTTTTTATATTGATAAGGTCAGTGATGATAAAAACGATTCACGCATAACAGCCACATTATTATCTTGGCGTAGGTGGTGTATTCCTGATCGTAAAACAGGTGCATGGATTCTTCCTATGCTACATCCTGATATTGCATTGAATGGGAATGATTATGATGGAATTAATGCAGCCGTGTTTTTAAAAGATGTTCGCTGGGCGGTGATGAATAGTAAACAGCCAGCATTTGTATTTCGTAATTTTTTAAAAGATGTGACCTTATTTACGAATGATCAGTTTGAGGATTTGTTGGCGGTTCTTTGCAGTATAAAGAACGGTGACACAATTACATTTGATTATGAAACAACTGGGCTGAAGCCGTATAGAAAGGGGCATCGGATTCTTACATGCTCCATTAAAATACTCTCTTCAAAAATAGCGTTTTCTTTTCCACTGCAATGGAAGGGGCACTGGACTCCCCAGCAACAACAACGTTTACTGGATGTGTGGAAATATATTTTAGGTAATGAAGCCATCCATAAGATTGCTCACAATATGAAGTTTGAGCATATCTGGTCAAAGATAATATTGGGCGTGGAAACTAAAGGCTGGCTTTGGGATACAATGGTTACCCAGCATTTACTAGATGCAAGGGCAAAATTAACGGGGTTGAAGACGCAAGCATTTTTACGTTTCGGTGTAGATGAGTATGATGATAAAGTCAGAAAGTTTATGGAAGCTGATCTGGCAAATGATTTTAATACACTGGAGCAAGTTCCACTGGAAGATGTTTTGTTGTACAACGGGATGGACGCTATATTGGAAGAGGCTTTATACTTAGAACAACTGAAGCAAAAGGATTCAGTAAAAGACATTCGGGAACTTTACCATGATGGTTCATTGGCACTGGCTGATATGGAGTTAGAAGGTGTCCATGCGAATAAAGAATATTACACTGATGCCAGAGTATTACTTCAAAAACATTCTCTTGCTATTCGGAAGCAATTGGAAAGCAGTGACGAAGCGGTTACTTTTAAGGAATTAACAGGAAGGGATTTGTCCATCACTTCAACAAAAGATTTACCTATTTTATTTTATGATATTTTGGAAGAGGAAGCTGTTAAGAAAACAACTAAAGGAAAACCATCGGTGGATGTAGAATCGCTGAGCAGTTTTGTTTCACCATTTGCTCAGAAGCTTATGACAATGCGGAAGCTGGATAAGTTGGAAGGGACTTTTTTAAAGAACTTTGAACAGGAAGCTTACGATGGGATGATCCATCCGTTTTTCCATTTGCACCTTGCACGAAGTTCCCGTGGTTCATCGTCCGATCCTAATTTTCAAAATGTGCCGAAGCGTGATAAGGAAGCGATGGAGTTGGTGCGTGGCGGTATTTTTCCAAAGCGTGGGTTTGAGATCATCGGTGCTGATTACAAGCAGATGGAGATTGTTTGTCAGGCTTGTGTTAGTGGTGATGATGTGATGGCACAGTATGTTGTCGATCAGGATATGCATTTAGATACGGCTATGGACATATTTATGTTGCCTGAAAAATTAGTTTCCAAACCGCTTCGACAGTTGGCTAAAAATGGTTTTAACTTCCCAGAGATTTATGGTGATTACGCAAAAGCGATTTCCAAAGCATTATGGAAAGAAATCGCAAAGCCACATTCAAAGTTGGCTGATAAAGATGGTACTCTGATAACTGCTCATTTACGGAGTAAGGGGGTAAAGTGTTACACGGATTTTGAACGCCACATAAAAACTGTTGAGTTAAATTTCTGGTCAAAGTTTTATGCTACAAAAGAATGGCGTGACAAGAAGGTAGAGGAATATAAATCAAAGCTGGTGGTGACAACTTTAACAGGATTCCGCAGGGCTGGTTTTTTAAGACGTAATGAAATATGCAACACACCAGTGCAGTCGGTGGCATTTCATTGTTTGCTCTGGAGCATTATTCAGATCAATAGGATTAGAAAAGAAGAGGGGTGGAAGTCTTCTATCATCGGACAGATTCACGATCAGATTCTTCTTCAGGTGCATCCATCAGAAAAGAAGCATGTTGTACAAGTGGTGGAAGATTACATGACAGTTAAGATTAAGGATCATTTTAAATGGCTTGTAACTCCACTGAAAGTTGATTTTGAATACAGCGGGGTTAATGGGGCGTGGTCTTGCTCAGAGGAACTTTAATGAATAAGCATTATTGTAAATGTGGTTGTAATACTATTATTGAATATAAGCCCCATTATAAATGGAGAGGCTTCCCTAATTATATAAGGGGGCACTATGCCAGAGTTGATAATTACTTTAGCTCCCATAAATTTTTAGGTAGTGATAACCATGCCACAAAAATAGAAGTTAGAAAAAAAATGTCAGAAACAGCATTACACATGACCACTGAACATAAGGCAAAAAATTCCAAAGCATTACTTCAGTTATGGGAAACGGTTGCATTTCGAGCAAGTCATTCAGGGGAAAACCATCCTTGTTGGCAAGGTGGTATTTCTTTTGAAGACTACCCACAATATTTTACCTCTTTATTAAAAGAAAGTATTAGAAAACGAGATGGTCATGTATGTTCTATTTGTTTAACACCAGAGTACAAATTAAAAAGAAAATTAGATGTGCATCATATAGATTATAATAAGAAAAACTGTGCTTCAGGAAATTTAATCGCTTTATGTCGCTCTTGTCATACACGGACTACTGTAAATAGGGAAAGGTGGCAATTTGTATTTGCTAGTCAATAATAATTTTAAAAATTTTAAAAAACTATGGTATAATGATTTTAAGAAAGTGAGGGAGAACATGAACACAGTAAATATATTAGTTGAGAATATGAAGAAAGCACACGCTGAGGGGTGTGGCGATGTGAAGAAGGTATTGGAAACTCTTGCTCCAGACGTATTTGCAACAAAGTTTCCGTGTTTCGCACAAGGGGCTGTCACAAGGGCGATTTATTTATTTTTATCTGAACGGGAACACATACGTCTTACAGATGGGGATGATGAACACATGCAATGGACTTCTAAAATAGGGGAAGTTGGGCACTCGAATAATTATTCAGACCAGCACCCAATCAAAGGAATTAGGGAGATAAAATAATGGAAGGTATACAAAGAAATTACGATGCAGATGTAACTGTCGATAAAGATCAGTTGGATATTGAATGGGAAAAGCACCCAGCAATTTACAGGTACTGGTCACTGCGGGAAGTTGAGGCACGTGAGGTAAGAGATAAAGCGGTGCGAAGGCTGGCTGTTATTCGTGCTAAAATGTCTGCTTCTATACGTACTGATCCTGAAGCATACGGTATTATGAAAGTTACTGTTGATGCAATTGCTTCTGCGGTGGAGATATCACCTGAAGTTGAAGAGGCAGAGCAGGAAGTGATACGGACAAACAGCACATGGGGAATATTGAAGGGTGCTGTTGAGGCGATTGGCGGTCAACGAAAATCAGCACTGCATGATCTTACAGAATTATGGAAGGCTGGTTACTTTTCAGTTGGTGGTGTTCCCAGAGAAATGAAAGGGGAGCTTGAAAATAAAAAGCGTGCAGAAATGAATGAGCACATGAGTGCTACAATAAGAAGAAGAACAGCAAATAAATAATTTAACAATTTAAAAAAGGAGAGTGTTTTATGGGTTTTGATAGGAAAGCAATGAAGGGGCAGTTAAAGAAGCAGACAGAAAGTAATTACCAGAAAAAAGATTCTGGTGGATTTACATCCATACTTATGCCTGATTTACCGACTTGGAAATGCAATGATGCGAAACACAAGGTAGATATTTTACCTTTTGTTGTAGGTGCAAAGCATCCTACTTTAAAAAAGGGTGATTTTGCTTATATGCTGGAGTTGTGGACACATTACCATGTTGGGCAGAATGAAGATACATATCTTTGTTTAAATAAGATGTATAAAGAGGATTGCCCGATCTGTGAATATCGTAAGCAATTAATCGATGAGGGTGAAACGGATAAAGATACACTGAAAGAGTTGAAGCCGAAACAGTACACTCTTTATAATGTTGTGTGCTACGATAGCACTGAGGAAACAAAGAAGGGCGTGCAGATTTGGAATGTTTCCCATTTCTTCATGGAGTCAAAGTTGCTGTCAATCGCTGAAGATAAGAGCGGTGAGATAATTCCGTTTGCTGATCCCGATGATGGTCGCACAATTTATTTCCAGCGTAAAGGTGCGGGTGCTGGTAATACATCTTATGTTGGGCATAGATTAGAAGAGCGTGATGCCCCGATCAGTGATAAACTTCTCAATGGGACATTTGCACTGGATGAATGTATCATCAAACCCACTTACCAAGATGTGTATGATGCATTGTATGGTAAGCATAAAGTAACTGAGGAAGTTGCAGTGACACGTAATCGTCAACCTGAAAAAGAACCTGATGTTCCTGAATCAAAAGGTTTTGACCTTGATGATATCAAAGCCATGTCACGCAAAGAGCTAATATCTTTTATTGAGGTAAACTCAATCAAGATTGATCCCGATGATTACGATGAGAAATCTGAATTGGCTTCCGCAGTGATTGCTCTTATTGGTGGTGGCGATGGTGGTGATGCTAAGAACGAAGCTCCTACATGCCCCCACAAGGGTGGTGAGTTTGGGGTAAAATTTGATGAGTATAAGGAATGCCCCAATTGCACTTACATGGATGAGTGCTCTGACGCTTATGATAAGCTGAAGGCAGCTGCTCCTGCAATAAAGTTGAGGAACAAAAAGTAAACTGCACGTTGGGAAGTGACTACATGTGGTGATGAGAAGTTTTCTAATGTGTGGGGTGTGGGTGCTGTGGACGGTTATACAGAGAGGGTTTGGAATTACTGTTGCAGTACTCGCACCAATTAAAAAGGAGAAACCAATGAGAGGAACAAAAGCAAAGCAGTTACGGAAGAGGTCTTTATCAAAGGGGAGTAAAATAGGATACAGGGCAAAGATTACGGTGAAGATGGTTGACTCTGGGCAGAAAGATAAAGATGGGAAAAAAGCATTCCTCCCTGTAAATAGGGAAACAATTTATTGCACTGGTGACAGAAAAATATATCAACAGTTAAAAAAGGAATACAGGGGGAAACCGTTATGAAGAATGATACAGGTGCTGTGTTACGTGATCGTGGGATTGAAAAAGCAATTTGTAATGCTGACGCTTTTCGGATAGGTTGGCGTGATGTAGCATTAACTTTTTGCAAGTGGTATGCTTTAACACATGATGTTTTTAGTGGTGAGCAAGTAAGAGTAGCATCAAGGGGTGAAGTACCTGTGCCTCCACATTTACGTGCATGGGGGGCAATAATGGTTTCGGCAGCAAAGCAAGGAATAATAGAAAAAATAGGATACACTCAGGTAGAAAATCCTAAAGCACATATGGCAAATGCTGCTTTGTGGCAAAGTAAAATTTATTCTAAGGGGATGCTATAATGGGTTTTTTTACAGAAAGAAACAATGAAGTCCCATCTTTTAGAGAAAAATATAATGTGTCCCCAGAGGAAACACAGAAACTGGTTGACTACATGGCAGAAGTGTTATGTGGTGAGATATATATGGAAGCCCATAATAAAGCAAAAAGAGGTATTGATAAACTACTAAGTTTGCGTGGGTATGAAGGAAGTGATACCATTACTGTCACATGGGACGTTAGAGCAACTATAGATTCTTTTAAAATTACATTAGGGAGCATAAGAGCAAATGATCAAAAAACGGGACAAGAAAAAAGCAATTACAGATGTTGCCGATGAGATTGTGGCTGAGGCTAAGAAAGAAATTGTAAAATCTAAAAAATTAGATTACACTGATTTAGTAAGTACGGGTAGCACTTTATTAGACTTAACTATTTCGGGTAGTAAAGGGATTGGTGGAATCCCCAGAGGAATTATTATGGAAATTTATGGTGCTGCTGGTTCAGGGAAGACAGCTATCCTTTCAGAGATAGGTGCTGATGCTCAATCAAAAGGTGGGCAGGTAATGTTTCTCGATCCTGAAGCTAGGCTCGATCAGGAATATGCTAGAATATATGGGATCAAGTTAGATGCAAAAGATTACCATCGTCCTGATCAGGTGGATGAGATGTTTGATCTTATTGCTCAGTGGCAACCAAAGAATCCTAAAATGATTAATGTTGTGGCTACAGATAGTTTAGCTGCACTCAGTTCTTCGTTGGAAATGGAATCATCGGACAAAATGGGAATGCGTAGGGCAAAACTTTTTTCTGAAGGGTTGCGTAAAACAGCACGTATCATTGCAAATAATGGGTGGATCATTGCATGTTCTAATCAAGTGCGAGAGGGGCAGTTTGGTGAAACAACAACAGGGGGGCGTGCCATTCCTTTTTATGCATCCCTTCGTATTCGTGTTAATCAGGCAGGTAAAATTGAACGTGAAATTGATATTAATGGCAAGAAGGTAAAAAAGGCACTTGGGATTGAAAGTACATGTTATATTCAGAAATCAACTGTTGATGCCCCATATAGGGATTGTAAAATTTATATTCGTTTTGGATATGGCATTGATGATGTAATGGGTAATTTACAGTATGTGAAAGATATGACAAGAAATACATTGTATGATTGTTTCGATGGTAAAACATACCAATCAATGGAACGTGCAATAATGTATATTGAAGAAAATGAATTACAAGGTAGATTAAAAGAGAGTGTGATTGAATTATGGCATGAGGTAGAAAATAAATTTAAAACTAATCGTCAACCAAAGGTACGGTAGATTTTATGGAAACAAAAAAGCAACATGAGTTATTAAGTTTAGTACGAGATAAATTAATTAAGCATTTTAATTTTCCAGAAGAGGATCATGATCAATTTGAAATTGTGGAATTTGAGGATGGTAGTTGCGTCCTATTTATGGATTGGCACTGCTCTTTTTCAATTGAAGGGGATGATTTAGGGGTTTCTTTTGATTTGGATGCAGTGCCTGATGTGGTAGCAGAAGTTATGTATTCTTTATTGAGAAATAATATTAATGTGCAGGTGATGGAAAATTGTTACCATTGCAGTGATGGTGTACTTTACTGGGGTGATGAGGCGTTTGAAAAACAAGATGAGGATACTGCACAGCGGTTAAAGCAAAAAAACAAAATGGAAGGATTGCATTAATGAAACCGAGTGAAATTATAAAACTGTGTAGTGGTCGGGAAAACATAGATTGGATAATAGGATTAGTCCTTGACCAAATGGCAGAGGATATTAAATATCTTAAACAACAAGTAAATAATCCTTTTCCATTTATGTCAGAACCACCAAAAGAAAGGGAGTGGGAGAAATAATGTTACTATCATTGGACATAGCTTATAAGAATATGGGGTGGGCTGTTTTTAATAACCATACATTAATTGCCGTGGGTTGTATTAAAACAGAAAAGACAACAGATAAAAAAGTACGTGTATCGGCTGATAATGCTGAACGGATAAAATACATTACAGGGGAACTATTAGATGTTTGTAAACAGTGGGGTGTAAAAGGAATCATTGGTGAAATGCCCAGTGGTGCAAAGGGACATCGTGCAGCAGTGAGTATGGCTTTTGCTTCGGCTATTGTTGTAGCAGTGGCTACATTTTTAGATTTACCAACTGAGTTTGCAACACAACAGCAAGTGAAGAAAGCAGTGTATGGCAATATGACTGCAACAAAAGATGAAATGATGGAGTCTATAAGATTCATTTTCAGAGATTTTAATTATTTTCCTAAAGTGAAAAATCAATTTGAGCATATTGCAGATGCCTGTGGTGTTTGGATAGCATTACAATCAACTACTCTTGTGAAGGTGTATGGATGATTAATTCACTACGAATAAAAAACTTTCGCACACACATTAACACTGAATTGGAATTTTCCAGTGGTGTTAATTGTATAGTGGGCATGCCTGAGTCTGGTAAATCAAATATCATTCGGGCGATTCATTGGCTGTTAACAAACCGCCCGCTGGGGTTTCGGTTTAATTCTGATCTGACTTCCGATGGTGTTACAAATGTACAGGCAGGGTTTGAAGATGGAAGTTACTTTGGATTAAATAAAAGTAAGAAGGAAGCAACTTATTATATAGGGAATGATACAGTTGGTGATGCTGATGTTTTTAAAGCGATTGGCTCTGATGTTCCCGATGTAATTTCCCAGATAGCAAACATGACGGAACTCAACTCACAAGAACAAACCGATCAACCATTTCTTATTTGCAATTCTGCTGGGGAAGTGGCGAAGACTTTTAATCGAATAACCAAACTTGAAAAAGTTGATAGTGCAATATCTGCAATCACCACTGATATTAATTCCGAAAATAAAAAAATAAAACAATTAGAGTTACAGGAAGTCGAGTTGAAAAAGAAACTTGATGGTGTTGGTGACGTTGATTCAATGGTTGATGAGCTGGCTAAAATAAAGTTGGTGGCAGAAAATTTGGATGATACAAAATTAAAAATTAATTGCATCAGTGATCTTGTTTATTCTGTGGAGAAGAGTGATGGTATCTTAAAACAACAGGGCACTGATTTGAATGCTGATGAATTAAAGATTACAGAAATGGAATCACTGGTGTTTGAATTAGAGCAAGCGGAAAAGACCTATGATGATGTTCAGGGACTCATTAATGATGTAGAGAATATGGAAACGAGAATGGAGAGTCAACGAAAACAATCTCTGGTGAAGACAAAAGAATTCAAGGAATATTTACTATCTAATGAAGATGCTGGCTGTCCGTTTTGTGAGAATTGCACAGTGCCGTTCTCTGAGCATCATCTGGATAAATTCTTAAAGGAGTACAAAATATAATGGCTGATGAAATAAAAATTGGTGATCGGGTAATGTGGGTACACGAATCAACTTATGTTGATTATAGTTTTCATGCAATGGGAACAGTAATAGACATTTTTCAGACACATGTTGGTGGGCAATCGAATCATATGACGTTGGTTGCTTCTGTAGTTCCTGACCCACATGAATATTGGACAGCTATTAATCGTAAGCAGACAACAATATCTGTTAGTAAACTACGGAAGGTGGGGGAATAAAATGCAGATTATTAAAAAAGCAGATAAGCCAAAAGGTAAAGTGGTACAGTTCTTTACTGAGAATAAGATTCAAAAGGATACGGCAACGGGTGCTGTTGTATCGGGGAAGTTTGAAACCAAGCGACAGGCGAGCAAGTACCTTAACCATTATGGTAAGGTGTGGAAGCTGGAACATAACATTAACCTGAGTGCACCGAAGCGGGGGAAGTAACTGATGGGGTATAAAAATAAAAAAGAACGTAAGGCACTGGGCTTGTGTGCCAATTGTCCCAACGATGCATTACTAGGGAAATCTTTATGTTTTGTATGTGAAGAAAAAAAGAGGAAGCGTGATACTCTTTATCGTGAAGAACATAAAAAATTAGGGCTTTGTGCACACTGCTCTAATGAAGCTATACTAGGAATGAGGATATGTGTCCCCTGTGCGGAAAAACATAGAAAGAGGGATGTTGCTTTTAGACTGAATAATTTGCGTTTGGGGCTGTGTTGTAGTTGCTCTCAGACAGCTCTTGCAGGACGGGCACGATGTGGTAGTTGTGCAGAAACTGTTAGAAAAAAGTCACTTCTTTCTATGAGGAACTTGTATAAACTTCGGGGGGCAACCAACCGATGTACTGCTTGTGGTGCTCCGTTAGAGGAAGGTGAAGGGTATCGTACTTGTTTTAATTGCCGACATCAGACAGCAGAAAACATGACAATGAAAGGGAGAAAATATTATGCAACGAATAGTTACAGAAATACCAATGGAGTGTGAAGTGGCTTTAAGTTCGTGTCAACACATCGGGAGCTGGCTGTGCCATTACAAGGGGATTTATGAAATGGTGGAATGGTTGGAGAAAGACCCGACAAGGAAGTTGTTTTTGTTTGGTGATATCATCGAAGCGATTACAACGGATGATAAGCGGTATAATGGTGATGGTATAAAAGAGCCTATTCCATTAAAGCAGATGAAGGAAGCGGTGAAGATTTTCAAATCTATTAAGACACAGGTCATAGGTGCACTTGGTGGTAACCATGAATTGAAGCTCCATCGGTTTGGTAATTTGGTTAATGATGTTTTTTGTGATAAAGAGTTTGGGCTCGATGTGCCCTACGGTACACGGACAGCCAGAGTAATTTTTCAGAACAGGGGTAACACTTTGTTCCGTGGGTTCTTTACACATGATGTTCCGATCTTTAGAAGTAACGCAAAAGATTTTCTTCAGCGTGAAGCAAATGTTTTGGCTGCTATGAAAGTGTCTATGCAATATCGGATGGGTGATTGTGCTTTGATGGTTTGCGGGCATCCCCATCAGCTTCTAACAATACCCCCAGCACCAATGTTGTATATTACAGATGGTGAAGATGGCGTGAAGCAACATTACTTAAAAGGTGATCTTGGTGATGGTGGTTACATTAATCCTGATCAACGTTGGTATGGTTGTGCTGGAAGCTTCAGAAAGAAATTCAAAGATGGGATCGATGATTACTCTGATATTTATAATCCCGTGGAACTGGGTTACTTGAAATTGACTATTTCCAGCGGGAAGATTGCGTCACTGGAAAAGGTGGTGGCATAATGGAAATGCAAGCAAAATTCTGGGTTGAAAGAAAAGATTTTGATAAGTTTTTAAGAAGTAAAATAGGTGAATTGATTGACATCAGTAAAATACCAGAGCATGCTATAATGGATGTAGAAGGCAATACTGTTAAGGGCAGGGCACTCAATTCATTGATTAAATTTTCATGGGAAGAGTGATATGAAAGCACAGGTATGGATAGAGGGTGCTGATGGCTGTTGGTTTGCTTATGTAAAAATTCGGCATGATTTTATAAGTGAGCATTGGTGTACTATAGCAACTGTCGACCACAAAAGCAAAGGACAGTTGAAACGCAAAGTAATTCAGTTTTGTGGTGAGCTCAATTTAGAAGTGGAGTTTATATAAATGGAATTTCCTATAGTGGATAAAAAATCTTGGTTCTATAAAAATTGTGTAAGGCAAAGGAAGAACAACGCAAAGATATGCCAAGTATGCCCATTTAGGAAAGGGATTGAAGAGCAGGAGCAGTATACAATATTTGATCAACTGATGGAAATTACGAAAGGGGAATGGTGATGGCAAAGAAAAGGCAGTCACAGTTATCGGTTAATGATCAATTAAAGGAACTGATAATAGTAGCAAACAGAGAAGGCTTGTATGACGCTGCGGATTTTATCACAACATTACAGGCACAGTATAATGTGGAAATAGATTTGGGGATGAGGAGAAAAAAATATGCGACTACAATTAGACACAACAGCAAAGACAATTAAGATAGAAGAGAATGTGAAGTTAGATGAGTTGATAAAAATGCTGGAGAAAATTCTACCAAAAGAAGAATGGAAGAAGTTTACGCTTCAGACAAATGTTACAATCAATAACTGGTCAAATCCAGTGGTTATTGATAGGTGGATACCTGCTCCATATCCGATAGTGTATCCTAATCAACCTTACCCATATACTTATCCGTGGGTGACTTATGGTGGTGCGGGGGATATCAGTTGCGGTACTGGTGCTGGTGTAAATGATAGTTCTTTTGCTTCAGCGTCACCGCATGATGTAATATTAACCGCAGGTGTATTTAACATTGAGGGATAGCATGTATGTCGGATTAATGCCGACTTTGTATGTAACATTTGCACAAAGTAACAGAAAGTGTATTATTATGATAGCCTAACATACACTGGGTAGCCTATAAATGGCTTACAAAATATAACATGAAAGGACTAAAATGAAACTAATAGGGATCGTAGGAAAGATGGGTGTGGGGAAATCAACGGCAGCGGATATGCTGGTGTCCCAGTACGGCTTCATCAAGAAATCATTTAGTGATGCATTGAAGATGATGTTGATCAATGCGGGGATGATTACAAAAGAAGAGGCATATGAGAAGAAGACAGATAACAGTCGCTGGCTGATGCAAAAGGTCGGCACTGAAATATTCCGCAATCAGGTATCAAAAAGTTATTGGATAGATAAACTGGACGAGAGTATATTTCGCTACCTTTCACTTAATGGATTAATTGTAGTTGATGATGTACGATTCATGAGCGAAGCAGATTATATCAGGGGTAATGGTGGTGTTCTGGTAAAGATTGTCAGGGATACTGGTGTAGTAAGTGATCATGCTTCTGAACGAGAACAGGATTTGATTGTGCCTGATATGGTTGTTACTAACGATGGTGACCTTGATGAATTAAAACAGAGCATGGCTCTGGTTGTTGAGGGGATGAAATAATGGCTACAGAAAAACCACCACGTGGTTTAAGACCAAAAGATATTGCTGATATTTATAGAAAAGAGGAAATCGAGGAAGCTGTAATAAGGTATATTACCGCCAGCTTTCCAATACCTTTAGAGTGGATTTTTGAATATAACTCTCTTGCTGATGCAATACAAAGGAAAAAGAATGAAAATAATAAATCTTAGTGATTGTCATTTGCTTGCTACAGCACCCGTATGTCGGACTGATAATATTATAGATATTCAGTTTGATAAATTACATTTTGTTTTTGATTACGCTGTCATGAATGGTATTAAAGTTATTTTACAAGCTGGTGACCTTGTGGACACCAAACGCTCATGGGATTTACTTCCCCGTCTAATCAGTCTTTTAAAATTCTATCGGGATAGAAAAGGCGTTGAGTTATACATGGTCAAAGGACAACATGATTCTTACTATCATAATATGGTAAACGATAAAACTATTGTGGGCGTATTAGCAGGTGTTGAGCTTGTGCACCTTTTGGATTCTGCACCATATTCCAGAAGAGAAGATGGGTGGGAAATAAATATATATGGTGCTTCTTATGGTGAGGCAGTACCAGAAGTAACCACAAAGGAAAGTAACATCCTTGTTATTCACAAACAGATTCTGATGCACAAAGTTTTTAATAAACAAGAAGAGTATGATTACGCCCCAGACTTTTTGCATGATCACCCAGAGTTTGATTTTATTTTATGTGGTGATGCACACCAGAAGTTTTATTTCAAAGAGGGGAAACGGCAGATAGTAAACACTGGATGTATGCTACGGTTGGAAGCAAGTGAAGCATGCATGGTGCATCATCCACAGTTTTGTGTGTACGACATTGTTACAAGAAAAGTTGAATGGGTAGAGATACCACATGCTGATGCTCTGGATGTAATTAGTGATGCCCATCTGGTGGCGAAAAAAGAGAAGGAAAAAAGCTTTAGTGAATTTGTGGCAAAGGTAAAAGAAACGAGTGGGCACAAGAGTATGTCATTTTCAAGGAACATGACTTTATTTTTAAAACGTAATAATGTTGATGCTGGGGTTAAAAAAATAATATCGGAATATATTGCGGAGGTGTAACTTTGAACGAACACGATCTCTGGGTAGCCGTAGTGGAATTAGCATGGAGTGATTGTTTTAAAAAAAGTGTGCGAACACGTACTAAGGGATTAAAGTTTTTCAGGGAAGAGAATGGAATGTTTATGTGGGTGTGTGATCATTGTAGCATTAATCCTATAATGATTAGGGAGAAATTAAAATTATCATTGGCACAACATGAAAAGGGGGAGTATGAAGGAATCCATCTTAGAAAAAATAAACGAGTTTAAAAAGTCATTAAAGAAAATGGTTGATACTTACAACCAGCACAAGGGGATCAGGGATAGTCGGCTGAAAGAGCTGAAGGATGATTATAAGCTGGCAAGTATTGAAGAGGCAAAAAAGAAATTGACAGCATTGCATGCATCCGAAGATAAGTTAAATAAAGAGTTGGATAAATTAATTGCTGCATTTGAAAAGGATCATATGGGGGATGAAGAATGAATGCACAGGTTATTGAGCGGTTTGTTTCTAGGAAAACAACTGAGAAAGAAGTATTCTCAATTCAGTTAAAAGAGAAGCAAACAGAAGTAATCAACGCAAAAAAACGAATGAGTGATCTGACTGAGGCACGTAGGATTATTGTTGAGGTATCAAAAGATACCTTAGAGCAATTCAAAGAATATGTGGAATCACTGGTGACCACTGCAATCAATTCTGTGTTTCCAGAAAAGGGCTATAGATTTATTGTTGATCCTGTGGTGAAGAGTAATCGCTCAGAGATTTATTTACTGGTACAGCAGGGGGACAAAGAGCCCTACATTCCAAAGGATGAGCAAGGTGGAGCACTGCTGGATATTATTTCATTCTCATTACGTGTGGTACTGTGGTCATTGGAATTACCACGTAGTAGAAACACGTTAATCATGGATGAACCTTTCCGCTGGAGTGGTGCACTTACAACACTGGCAGCACAGATGATGAAAGAGGTCAGCCATGAGCTGGGGTTACAGATAATACTGGTGACGCATGATGAGCGATTGAAGGCAATTGCGGATCGGTCATGGGATGTTTACCGTGGTGTGGATGGTGGATCAGTGGTACGGCAATCTGATGTTGTGTTGCCAGCGGGTGATCCATATGAAAAGGTGTTTGATATAAAAACATCTATACAGGATACTGTACCCACGGCTAGTATAATATTGCGAAAGAAATTATCAAAAAAATAAAAAAATTTGGTATACTAATAGTGGGAGAAGGTATGAAAAAAGAACGTCCTCAAATTACTTTGGCTTTGTTTATTGTGGTGGGAGTATTGATCGGGGGGTTAGCATTCTGGGTGCTGCTGTTATGGAAGTTAAAGCCTTTGATAGTTGGCTTTATGGATAAGGTGAGCACAATGATTACATTGCCAGAATTGTTGATTACACTTATTGTTGTGCTGGGGTTTATTTTACTTCTTAGTTTTGTCATTCATGGGTTGTCTAAAAAAGGTGATATATGACTGACTATAAACTAACAGAAGAGGATAAAAAAAGACTGACTCCCTTTTTAGGTGAGTGTTGGCACAAACAAGTCGAATCTAAACAAGGTATATTTGTCCGTTTGGTGTGTGCTTGTGGTCAAGAGTTATTATCCTATGAAGCTATGAACTCCCATGTGGATAGAAGAAACCGCACCTATCTCACCCCCTCTGACCAACACGCAGTATTTACTAAGTTGGTGGAAGTGAGGAAGTGGGATGGGTTTTATAAATTCTTTCTGAAAAAGGCTAATTTCATCATCCCTGCTATTGTGGGATATGATTGTGTTAGTGCGGAGGTAAAATGGCTCTTCATCAATCCAGCCAGATTTTGTAAGTTGGTTGCTGATTATTTGGATGAAAATAAAAGTTAAATGATAATTAGGCAGGCAGACCTACAGACAGAAAAGGAGACAGAAAGATGATTATTAAATTTGAAGTAAATGGTGCGTGGCAGTTATTCGATGATGTTGATTCTTTAATGTATCGAAAACTGGGTGCATTTAACGGTGGTGATTTAGGTTTAGATAAAAAGGAAATAGAAGAATTAATAGACTACACAGAGTCACTACACAGTATTTGTAGCGGAAATGAAGGTTATTCAGGGAGGGTATTGCTAACTTTTATGAACAGTAAGCAGTTGGCACAATCACAAGTGGTAGCGTTTTCACCGATTTATTTGATGAATGAAAACGGAAAGACAGTAGAAATAATTTAACTAGGCACTGCCTGCCTATTAATAAACTTGTATCTTTATACTTGGAGGAGAGTGATGTTAAATAAATTGAGAAATTGGTCTTTAAGAAAAGTATTGGGTATCCCAGCTTTAATGCCTAGAGTAGAAGTTATCCACACTAATATACAAGTTGAAGAATTGGCGTTTGTTTATGCTGTATCGGTTTTTGAGGAAAAACACATACCTAAGGAAATAATTTACAGTGGAATAAAACGAGGTTTGTTAGATGGTATGTTCCCTTATGTAAAGATAGTGAAAAGACAAACAATGAATGAGATTCTTTACACAGGAAGTATAATGGTAGCGAAACCAAACAGCCGATAAAGGAGAACTTATGAACAGCGAACAGAACAATGCTTTTAGATTGCAAGAACTGATTACTCGTAGGGAGGGTATGATTGCGGAAAATATGCAAAGAGAAGTTCTTGGGCAATCTATGGCTTATGTGGAAGATGATTTTTCAATACTCGCAGATGAGATAAGAAACTACGCAGTGGAGCATTAGGGAGGAGCTGTATGACCGACAAAGACTTAAAGAATATCTATGAGTATATGGGGTGGTCTAATAAATTCACGTTAGAAACTACAACACTAACTGGCGACAAAATTAGTTTTTCAACACCCCAAACCATACCACTCGACTCCAACTCTGCTTGGGAAGTAGTGCAAGAAATGGAGAGGAAGGGGGATTGGAAAGAGTTTGAAAATAAAACTTTCGCTGCTTGGGGAGATGAAGTGAGGTGTGGGTTTTTTATCCAGTGGCTCTACAACCCCACCAACTTTTTCAACTGCTTTGCCAAATTCCTTGAAGAAAGGGAGTGGGAGAAATGACAGAACTTTCGAAGATGAGTAAGGAGGAAGTACTAAAAGCAACAATTACATCTTATGATATTTGTCCTTGTGGTTGGATGCCTAATGATTACTACAAAGAACTCCTATCCCGACTAGCAGATTACGAGAAGGTGAGGCAACAATACCAAGAGTTAATATATGCAGTAGGAAATAAATATCAGAATGAAACTCGGCACGAAACTGCTTTGAGATACATTAGAAAGGCGGAAGAAATTAGTGATGTTGGTGCGTGTAAAGAAAGGATTAGGTGAAATAGAATGAAATTAATGTATTTTTTGATGGCATGTTGTGGTGTGGCTTGGATGATGATGGCTGTATTTAATGGCAATAATGATATTACATATATCAAGGGATTATTAACACTTACAAGTGCATTTTTATTTTATAAGGGAACTAATGAATAAGGTAAGATTTGAAAGTGGGAAGATGGTTGCCGAAGTTATTAAACAAACAGAACTGCTTGAAAAACATATTGAGTCTTTAAAGGAAGAAATAGAGAACCTTAAATGCTGTGGGAATTGCAACCCGCTAGAATGTAATTGGAAGACCAGTGGCAGTGAGGAGAGTCACTACTGCGACAAATGGCAATCAGATGGGCTCAAAAGAAAGGAAAGGAAAGGAGAGTGAAATGAGAGTATCTTACACAAGTACAAATTATGGCTGTGAGGTATCTGAAGATTTAGATACCATTCTTTTAAACAATACTGCCCAGTTTGCATATGGTGATTTTAGTGATGGTAAAAAAGCAATACTACTATTGGCTGCATTAATTGAGATGCTTCATTCAAAAGGAATTATTTGTGATAAGAATATAAAGAGTTTTTTAAGGGATAATTTTTCAACAATCGTTGGTGTTAAGGGGATTGAAAATAAATGGTAAAATTTTAAAAAACTATGGTATAATGGTTATGAATAGGTAGAGGTTGTTTTTTTGTTGTACCTGCGGGTAGCGGTTTAATGGTTTTCCGCTCGACCATCGCAGGTCGCTGAAGCGGGATTTCAGTTACCTCCTTCGGCACAGTGGGCGGGGGGCTTTGAGTGGTTTCACTCCCCGCCCGCTCCTAAATTAAAAGGATGGTAGATATGGATAGGTACTTTACACAGATTTACCCCAGACGATTAAGAGGTTGAAGTAATGGTGCACGCCATTGTTGATGAAAAGATGTTATCGGAAGCTGAAGTGCTTTTTAAATTACCAGATTCAATTTCTAGTAATCTTGAAAATATTGTGCAGGAGAAAAGGATAATTAAGATCACATTAAATGTTCCACCTTCAGTTAAGATGATAAGATTGGCACTGCCAAAGTGTAGTGCAAAACCAATTCCTATTCATATTAAAAAGAATAGGGCATTTATGTGGATGGAGCTTGATTATTTTTTAAGAACAACATGGTTACAGTCCCCTGAAGTTTGTTACGACGATTTTACAAAAGAAAACCCGAAGAAGGAAAGTTTAACAGATTTTGCAATGAGGGATAACTCATGACCAACACAATAGAGATCGGTGATAAGGTAAATGTTTTCTTTGGATGTAGTAATGCTATCTTTAATGCAGAGGTTTTGCATACTCCACAAGATACAGGTGATAGTTGGATACTAAAGACAACAGATTTAAATCTTAAATGGACAAAAGAACATATCCACTATGTCCAGCAATTTGAAAGGATGGATAAACTATGAAATGGGGGACGATGAATGAAAAGAACACACAGTGTTTTTGTAGATGTTTCTGAGGCAGAGGTGTTAGCTATACTGCATGCTGCTTTTAAAAGAAAGGGATGGTTAAAAGGAATCCCCAATAATGTTTACCCTGCTGTTTTTGATAATTTTACTGAAATTTCACTTGAATATAATTGGGAGGAAAAAAATGACACAATCATGGGATAAATACTTTTTTGATGTTACGAATGTGATAGCTTCCAATTCAAAATGTTTGTCACGGAAGATCGGAGCAATCATAGTAAGGGATAAAAGTATTATCAGTACAGGTTATAATGGTGCTCCACGTGGGGTGTCTTCATGTAGTGATAGGTATCATAATGATGAGCGATTGAAGGAAGCCATAGTAATGCGATTAGGCATAAATACAAAGTTTCCAAATACGTGTCCACGGCAAGTGCTGGGTTATAAATCAGGTGAAGGATTGGAGTGGTGTACAGCGAGTCATGCTGAAAGGAATACAATTGTTGATGCAGCAAGACGTGGTGTAAAAGTTGAGGGGTGCACCATGTACATGAGTTGTCCAGTACCCTGCTCACCATGCTTGATCGAGATTATAAATGCGGGTATAGTTGAGATAGTGGTTGCATCATTGGAACTGTACGATCCGATGTCGGAATATTTATTGAAGGAAAGTAAATTAGCGGTGAGGCAGTATAACTTTAAATAAGAAAGGGGAAAGACAATGTTAGATCGATTTACAAAGAGAAGGGTGGTTGATGGTAAGAGTTACATATGGGATAGTGTTTTAAGTAAGTGGGTGCTGTTAACTGCTATCCTGAAGCATGACAGTTATAGTGCTTACGAATCAGATGATTTCAAGCACCTTGAAGTTATCATTGATGGTGATTTCAAGCATGATAATGTAATTGAATCCCATGATGATTTCGCTGATGCATTTCAGGGTGGTGGATCAGGCGGTGGTGGAGCTGAAGGTAGTTTTGAACCTGATACCAGCCCCAGTTCTGATTCATGTTCGGATTGTGGGAGCAGTGATTCTGGGAGCTTTGATTAAAATGAGAATACAAAGTCCTATTTTTGGTACAGTGGATATGGCTGATGAAACTCAAAGGTCTTTATTAGCAGAGATCATAAAAAAGTATCCACTGGATGCTTTTCAGATTTTAAATAAAGACGTGTTGAATCCGAAAGGATTACTAATTTCAGTAGAGAAAATAAGGAGTCATGAAAATGCATGGTTTGAAAGAAATCAAAGCGATGAATAAAAAGGCTACAAAGAAACCTGTGGTAAAGGCAAAGAAGCCAGTAGTAAAAAAGCAAAAAAGTTTTGGGGGTGTCTTATACAAATAAAATATTGTATGGGATAATCAATACTGAAGATGAACGTGTGCTTTCTTCTACCTTTAAAACCATAAAAAAATGTGAGGGTACATTAAAAGGAATGTTGAAGTTCTACGATAATTATAAACTCTGCACAATTATATGGAAGGAGTAAAAATGCCAAAAAAGAAGCGTGATCCAAATCAGGTAATGACGAAGCAGGATATCTACATTGAGGAACGTAATAAATTAATTCCTACAGCGGTGAAGTTTGCTAATAATCTATTTGGCAAGAAACATCCTGCTGGTGTAGATAATGAGCGGTGGGCGAACGGATGGAATTTAGCTTACCACGGAGAAATGAATAAACTCTGGAAACACTTTAACCATAACAGGGGGACAGCATGAGAATAGATGTTAGTGATAAAGTTTTATCTAAACCAGCATGGACACCGAAGGTAGTCACTCTTACTTTTGATACCGAGGAAGAGGCACGTACCTTTCGTCATTTGGTTGGAGATTGTGTGAAAGTAAAACAGGACTGTATATATTATGATAGAGTTGTGGGGCTTCTAAACACACTTGAAAACTATTTAGATGAGCGTGATTTTGTGTCTATAATATAACGCAATAAAAAGTATTGACGAAACAATAAAACCCACTGTATAATTTCCCAAAATTAATGCAGTGGATTTTTTTTGTGGAAAGGGTTATCTATGATTTTAGGAGGTAACAATGAAAAAGTTATTTACAATGATGATGATCATGTTCATATGCTGGAGCAACATGGCGGTTGCAGTCGAAATTAATATTGTAGAAAAAGGAGTGGCGGGAAATAGTATGATGTTGGTAAGTGCAGAACAAAAACCTTATTATATCGCCCAGCCGATAATAGTAAAAACTTATGATAGTAAAGCTGTGTTCAAGGCGTTGACACCAACGCAGTTGCTGGCATTGGCAATCTATGGTGAATCACGCAGTGAAAGCACAGAGGGGAAGCTTGCTGTCGGCACTGCTATTTTAGAACGCAGTGATCACGGCAAGCAAAGTATTAAAAACGTTATACTCAAGCCAGCACAATTCAGTTGTTTTTCTCAGAACGACAAACAATACCAGCGATTAAAAACAATAGCATTAAATTGGAAGCAGTCCTATAAAAAATTAGTACCATTGCGTGAATGCTATGCATTGGCACGTGGGCTGATAGCAGGGACGATTGTTGGTCACCGATTGCTAATAGAGAATTGTGTCACTTACTTTAAAACACCTGATGCAAAACCAGCGTGGGCAAAAGTATATCGGCTTGTTTGTCAGATCGGGAATCATCAATTTTATACTGAAGCTCCAGTGCGTACAGTGCTTGCTTCATTCAATCCCTTTTTTGTTAACAAGGGGAGAGGAGTGTTGTTATGAGATTAAATATAATTGGGTTCACAGGATTATTTTTAATAGTAGCCTGTAGTTTTTTCTGGATCGGGTTTACTGCATCCCAATACCAGATCACTAGAAAAGCAAATTGTGATGGGACACTGAAGCCCGCTGAGTGTGATGTGATTTTGAAGTTACCAAAAACATATTGTGCTGGGACAGATGAGCGGGGTGTTACATTTTATTATGACGGTAATATAGTAAACCGAATATATTTAAGATAAGGGGGTTTAAAATGTTAAGTATTCAAACAGCGATTGGTGGATGGATTTTGTATCTGGACATGGACGAGTGTGATGAGGATTTACCACCCATGCCAGAAGTATTTGGTTATGATGATGAGTCCGAGAATAGTAAAGGTGAATTGGAAGCAATGCGTACTTTGCTTTACAGAGTGGCTGAAGAGTTGGGTGTTATATTTTCCAAGCACAATGCGTACAATTTAAAGATATCTATCGTTGATAATAACTTTGATGAAATAGCATAGGGGGTAACACATTGGAAAATGGTAGACGAGTCACACTGACTTATAATGTAGTTCTTATTGCACTGGATATCATTCGTAAGGTATCCGTAGTGCCATTGCCAGCGAAAGCAGCATACACTTTAAAAAGAAATGCTGATTCATTGTATTCATGTGTTGCACAGATACAAGCTGATGGTGATGCTGTGTTAAAGAAGTATGGTTCTTTTGATAAAGAGAAAAAAGAATTCATAATGGATGATGAATCAAAGCAGAATTTTATGAAAGAATACAATGAAACTATATTGACAAAGGCAACAGATGTTGTAATAAGAGAAATAGAAGTATCACAATTATCGAACGCACAATTATCAGTACAGGAATTGGAGCTTCTGGATTTTATGATTGTTGATGATCACGTGATACTTCATCCTTCTGGTGCGTTGTTGCATTCGTAGGTATTGTACGCTGGTGTAGCTCAATTGGCAGAGCAGCTGATTTGTAATCAGCTGGTTGCGGGTTCAAGTCCCATCACCAGCTCCAAAATAAATCTGGATTGGAGTTTAACTGGAATGGGGACATGTAAGTTTGGTGATTGTGATCTGTTTAAAACGTGCGGGCGAAGGGATGATCCGTGGAAAGACAATAAATGCTGTGAGGTGTACCAGAGATATATTCAGCAGGATCATGTTCGGCAAAGAGAAGAGCCATTCATTTATTTGGGGGCATCAGTGTATAACATTCCTAACGACAGACTTGTATTTAAGAAATCAACACAGAGTAAAAAAGCATTAATGTTTCAGTTATATTTCATTGACCACAAAAAAGTAAAAGACGTGGCTATTCATGCGGAAGTAGCAGAGATTACAGTATACAAATTCATTCAGCGAGTTAAAAAGCAGTTCGCACAATAGAAATTATACGTGATGCGATAGCCAATCAAGCAACACTCTAATATTTTCAATTAGTTATCTCCCTATTATTTCAAAACATAGTATAATTCGCTTATTATAGAAGCAGTTGCCAGACTCTAATAACTGGAAGCCGTTGACCTTCGGTGGTAGGTAAGCGGTTAAATTTTAAATAATTTAATGACGGTTAAACCACTTCTTATAACATTTGATATCTTACAGGAGGCAGTATGAAAAAACATTCTGAAGTCCCCACTATGAAGTAACTACATAGTGAGGAGGTGATGCAGGATGGCGGGGCAAAAAGCAAAGGGTTCGAAGAAGAACAGAAAGTTCGGGCGACACAAAGCTCATTGTCAGAGATACAGAATTGAAGGAAGGCGTGAAAAAAATAAACTGAAAAAGCAGAAAAAGCATGAAAAGAAATGTTGCAAAAATAAGTAGCCTTCCCAATGCCTATGTTCCCAAATTTACAGCCTATCGCAAAGTCTACGGGGAGCATGGGCATTTTTGTACAATTTATTAGGATGTTCATAAAAGATGAACACAAGAAAATATGAACAAACGAAAAAGTGATAAGGTGATTTTGTTAACAGGAATGATAACATCTGTAGCTGGGATGATCTCAACTATATTTCAATTCATTACTAACTTAACAAGTAAAGCACCACAAATGAAAATAGCAACGTTGAATAAAGCACCAGCACTTAATGCAATGGGGGACACAGTGGCGAAATCAAAAGACGGGTATGCATTCTTACTGGCTTACTTACCGATCACCATTTTAATCATCGGAGTGGGTATAGTTTTTATTGCTATTATCAAGATCAGTAATGCAAAAAAGCGTATTGCCGACCTTCGTAGCAGGATGATATAATGCAACACAAAAAGGGGATGTAAAAATAGCTGATAAAAAATCGTGCCAAAAATGTAACGGGGCTGGAATTATTTACTATGGTGCAGAAACATATGCAGGGCAGCAGACATTAAAATGTGATTGTAAAAAAACAGATGTGGAAACAATAGATGAATTGAATTTGTTATTAAAGTATTTATGGGAAGGTAATATGCCGATGAGTATAGAACGGGGATTTTAGTATGGGCATCAAGTTAAGGGAAAAGAAAAAAACAGGCGTTAATCAAAGTGCAATACAAAAAGGATTAACACATACCTTTGCAAAAAAGCCTAATGGTAAGAATAAAACAGGTAGACCAGATAAGTATAATGATGCTGTTGCCAGACACATATGTAAGGAGTTAACTAAGGGCAGAACATTAACACGCATTTGTGGTGATGATGAGGGAATGCCCCACATATCAACGGTTATGGCGTGGAAGCAACCAAAGGACGTGAGATTCAATCAGGAGTTTTTGGAACTCTATACACTAGCCAGAGAAGCACAAGCGGAAGTGATCGCTGACATGTGTGATGATATAGCAAATGATGGACGGAATGATACATACATAAAGATAGATGAGAAGACGGGTAAGCGAACACGAATGATTGATTACGATGTGCTGGGCAGAAGTGCATTACGGATAAAGACAAAACAATGGAATGCTAAATATTTATTTCCCAGTAGATTTGGTGATAAGGTTAAAACAGAGATCACAGGTGCAGATGGTAAAGACTTTAATCCTATTGTTCCAGTGCTGACTGTAAACTTTATTGGTAAGAAAAAGGAACAGGAATAAATGCCTGAGAAGTTAGAAGCCAACATAGATATTATTGAGGCGTTTCAACCGCTGTTCAGACCACATCGTTACAAGTCTTATTATGGTGGACGAGGTGGGGCTAAGAGTTGGGCATTTGCACAGGCACTGTTAGTAATTGCATCGACAAGAAAAGTGCGTGTATTATGCACACGTGAATTTCAAGCATCGATTGCGGAATCAGTGCATAAACTATTGAGCACACAAATAGATCGATTAGGATTATCAAAAGTATTTGACGTAAAGAAGCAATCTATTACCAGCTCCATCGGCAGTGAGTTTATATTCAAGGGGCTTAATAGAAACATACAGGAAATAAAATCATTAGAAGATATTGATATCTGCTGGGTAGAAGAAGCACAGAGTACGAGTGAAGAAAGCTGGCAAGTATTAATACCTACGATACGTAAAGAGAACAGTGAAATATGGTTATCATGGAATACAGGGGAAGCGGATGATCCTACTTATAAAAGGTTTGTATTAAATCCCCCGCCTGATTGTGTAAGTATAAAAGTTGGCTGGCAGGATAATCCCCGCTTTCCAAATACACTGGAGAAAGAACGTGTCTATTGTAAACAAGTTGATCCTGATGCATATGAACATATTTGGGAAGGCAACACATTACACATTAGTGACGCTTGTATATTCAGGGGCAAGTTTGAAGAGTGTGAATTTGAAACACCAACAGGGATGCAGTTTATGTATGGGGCTGACTGGGGATTTAGTAATGACCCGACAACGCTGGTAAGATCATTTATAGCTGATAATAATTTGTATGTTGATTATGAAGCATATGGTGTTGGAGTTGAGCTGGATGATATTGGTGAGTTGTTTGACACAGTGCCTGATTCCAGAAATTATATTATCAAGGCTGATTGTGCAAGACCAGATACCATCAACCATGTACGCAAGCAGGGGTTCGCATTACGCCCCGCTAACAAAGCAGGTAAAATGAAAGTGGTGGGCACAAGCATTAAACCAGCGAAGGGATCAGTTAAGGAAGGTATAGAGTTCCTGCGTAAGTTTGAAATGATTTATGTTCATACAAGATGCAAGCACACACTGGAAGAGTTTAAGCATTACTCATATAAGAAAGACCCGAAGACTAATGAGGTGTTGCCGATAGTCTTAGATAAATGGAATCATTGCTTTATTGCTGGTACAATGGTTGCTACTGATAAAGGTGAAATACCAATTCAGAATATTAAAGTGGGCGATATGATTCTGACACGTGCTGGATACAAACCAGTGGTTAAGACTTTTGATAATGGTGTGCAAGAAGTAAAAGATTATTGGTTTGCAAACGGTAGAACAGTAACAGCAACAACATCTCATAATGTAATAACAGCAACAGGTAAAAAACATATTGACGATATTGGTAAACATGATACACTTTATTTTTTAACAGGGGAAGAGAATAAATGGAAAATCTTACAAGCACAAAACATGAAAAGATCATTTACAATGGGATGCCTTATCGCAGATACCCAGAGAGCAAAAGAAGGAATGACAGGGTTTATTACAAATGCTCTATTTATGAAAAAGGAGAATACAGTACAAAAGCATTACACGTTGCACTCTGGGAAGACAATTATGGGGATGTCCCAAAAGGCATGTGCATACACCATAAAGATGGTAATCCACTTAATAATGAATTGGATAATCTGGAACTTAAAATTGGTACGGCACATATGTCAGATCATGCCAAAGATTACCACACCTCACATAAAGAGGAAACAAAAGCAAACCTTGATAACATCAGACATCTTGCATCAGAGTGGCATAGCAGTGAAGCAGGTTTACAATGGCATAAAGAACACGGGAAAGCAGTTGCTGCAAATCTGTTACCAAAAGATTTTATTTGCGAGCACTGTGATAGTGCCTTTTCAACATTACCCTATGGCACAGTTAGGTTCTGTTCAAATAAATGCAAATCAGCTTTTAGAAGAGCATCAGGAATTGATAATGAAATCAGAAAGTGTATTACATGTGGTGAACCATTTACAATTAACAAATATAAAAAACAAAAAGTATGTTCAAGGAAATGCACAGCACGTATATAATATAATGGTTGAAGATCAACATGAGTATTTTGCTAACGGCGTGTTGGTTGCAAATTGTATTGATAGTTTACGATATGCATGGGACGATAAAATCAAGAGTGGGTATGATTGGGCAGCGGTGATAGGTGAGGACTAATGGCTACTTTATTTCTTATATTGAAAATAATTGGGGTGTGTATTTTTATAACAGTGTTGTCGTTTGTCATGAGTCTGGTTATATGGACTGCGGAGAGATTAAAAAAAGAATTTGATAATTAGTTGTCCAAACGTTTGGACACGGGAGGAATAATTTATGCTGTTACGTGATATGTTAAAAGATGTGAAGGATAGTAAATATGCGAAGACGAATGACATTGGTGTGAAGGATGATTCACAGTTAGATAATAGAATTGAAACCTATGAAGCACAGGTGAAGAGTGCTGAAGAAAAAGGTGATCATTATCTGGCAGAACAGCTCAAAGAAAAGATTACTGCTATAAAAAATAGTGAGCAATATAAAACAAAAGATGCTGATGATGATATAAAAAAACAAATAGATGATGTGAATAGAGAAATTGTTGATTTGCAGCTTGGGGTACAATCAAAAGAGAATGTTGATAAAATAAAAACATTGAAGCAGAAGCGGTACGACCTTGTCCAGCAATGGGATGGAAGGAATGGGACGAGGGATGCTGGTAAAAACGGGTATGTTGCTTTTTATAATGGAAAGCGGGTTGAGGTTTATGCTGATAATAAACTTGATGCACAAATAGAAGCTGCAAAACAATTAGGTGCAAAGAAGCATTATGACGTAGCGATTGAGTTGGCAGAAAAAGATGGTGAGCAAGTTGTTCATAGAGCAGTTGATAGAGGAACTGGCACTAAAGAGGAAGAACGCCTGAAGCAAATGAAGATTAATATGGAAACTGCACGTAGGCAGGGTGATCAGGATACAGTAAAAGAAATCAAGGATGCTATTGATGAGCTGGAAGCAAAGATCAAAAGGGAAACTACGGAAGATGCCAAAGACATTCTTACACAAGACCCGAAGAAAACAAAAGATGGTGTTGGTAAACAGGTTGGATCATATCGGTCATATATTCTTTACAAATCTACTAAGTATTCGGATGATCAATTTTATGGTGTAAATGAACAGGATGATTACATTGGCGGTGTATCTCTGGAAGACGTTAAAAAGAAAATAGATGCGAAAAAGAAAACAGAAGATGCTGACTACAAAGGTTACGAAATTGATGAGCAGGATAAAGGTGTGGTGGTTAGAAAAAATGGAACTTCTGTAGATGTTGTTACATCAGTGGAAGAAGCAAAAAAAGGAATTGATGCTGGAAAGTATAATGAAAAGCATGGTGCATTAGGTGATACTAAAGATGCCATCTCATTACAGAAGGGAAGCAAAGTTAAAATAGCGGGGGTACATTTTGGCGGTGACAATCCGATCTATGAAGTCATTGCTAAGGAAGGAAATCAATTCAGGGTGAAGAGTCCGACAGGGGAAACATTCTTAGTTGACCCAGAGGAAATACTTTCAACGGCTGATGCAAAGACTAAGGACGATTGGTCACCTGAAGCGAGGAAAGCAGCAGCAGAAGCAAGGAAAAACTCTTCCTCACATAAAAATGAACAAGCTGAAGCACAACGTAAAGACGAAGAGAAGTATGACAAGGGTGCGTTCAATTCAACTTACTTTAAAAGTAAAGAAGATCGGGTAACAGATTCCAAGACAAAAGATTACGAAATGGAATCACAGTACAAAGGTTTCAAGTTGGTAAAGATGAGTTCTTCACTTGTGGCGTTATCACCTACTGGTATGGTGAAGTATGAGGTGCAGAGTTCTGGCGGTGTGGGCAGTTACACTAAAGAAGATGTTGATAAATTAAAAGCACAGATTGATGCTAATGAAACAAAAGATGATTACCCTGCTGGCGGTGATGCTGAAGAAAATGGGGATATTATAATTAAGGCATCTGAAATGTCCAAGTACAACGAGTTAAAAGCAAAAGGGTATACAACAGCATGGGTAGGTGAGGGGAAGATTTGTTTAGCCCCCCCGAAAGTAACAAAAGATGAAGATGATATTTTCAAGAAAAGACAAATTGAAATAGCAAAGAAAACATTACGTATGCCTGATGCTGCTGCTGGGGTAATGGGGCAATCAAAAGAAGAGGCACGTGAGATTCTTAAAAAGTTTGGTGTTCCTTATGATGAAACAAAAGACGCTTCTGAAATAATTGTTATTGATGAGCGTTACGTTGGTGATAAAATAATAGTGATGATGCAGGACACAGCAACGTCAACCATGCGATCTGTTACAATGAGTAAAGAAGAACTCAAGCAGTATAACAGAAATAAATCAGAGGATATTAAAAAGCTTTGGGAATTGGCAAAAACAAAAGACACGCTTGATAACAAGATCATGCACAATTACAGTGGCGGGTACAAAACAAAAGATAGCACACTTCCCAAAGTAGGAGAGGAGTATACTTATCAAGGAAGAAGAGTTGTTATTACAAAGGTTGAAGGTAATACTTTTTCTTTTCGAGGAAAAGAGTTTGGTAAAACAGATCATACCATGTCTTTGGCAGAGTTTGCTTCAAAGAATTTTTATGACCCCACAAGAGGGGTTGATGATTCCAATGTAAAAGATGATTACCCTGCTGGCGGTGATGATGAAGAGCGTTACAATGAGGGAAAAGAATATCGTCAGGAATTGGAAGCGGAAGAGAAACGAAGCAGGAAGCTTGACGAAGAGGAAGCCAAAAAGAAATTGGAAAATAAAAAATGATAAGCTACCTGATAATATTTATTGCGAATGTTGCAACAGATGTTTTAGCAGTGTGGTTTATTCAACAGGTAACAAGGAAGAATAGGATACGGGCATCATTAGTTTCAGTGGCGATTGTTAGCCTGTATGCGTTGTCAACAATATACATTGTGCAGTCTGCTTGGTATATTATCCCCACTGGGCTGGGGGCATTTGTTGGGTGCTGCTTATGTGTGGGGAAGAAGAAGGATTAGTAATGAAAACTAAAAAACAAATAGCTGCTCATGAGCAATACTTAGTACGTATTTCTAATCCAGAAAATGTTGCAATGATGAAAGCTCGAAAAAAAGAATGGGTTAAAAATAATCCAGAAAAGAACAAGGAAACACAAATACGTTTTAAAGAAAACAACCCAAATAAAGAATTAGAATATCGTGATAAGTATAGGGGGTTGTATTTAAAAAAAGCGAGAGATAATTACAAACAAAATCGGGAAAAAGAAATAGCAAGGTCTTTAAAATATAATCAGGAGCATGTAGAAAACACACGCAGATTACGTAGAGAGTCCGCACAGAGAGCTAGAAGTACTGTTAAAGGAAAGCTCTTAAATAGTATTAGGGGTGGAATCCAATATTCCTTACATTTAAAAACTGTTACAAAAAATGGGCATTGGAATGAGTTTGTGGATTTTACTATTGACCAGCTAAAAGCACATATAGAAAAATTGTTTACTCCTGAAATGAATTGGGATAATTATGGGACGTACTGGCAAATTGATCATAAGATTCCCATTGCTGTATTTAACTTTGAGAAACCATCTGATATAGATTTTAAGTTATGCTGGTCATTAAAAAATTTACAACCTTTAGAACGAATAGCTAATATGAAAAAACAGAAGAGTTTGATAGAACCTTTTCAACCATCATTAGCAATAGGAGGGTAGCATGAAACTGTGGGAATGGATTTGGGTGCAAAAATTACTTGATTGGTGTAGAAAATGGGAATGGTTCGATAAGAATGTTTGGGGGAATAGTACTTCTTATGAGGATGCAATAAGAAATCCTTGCGAAGTATTGTTCACTACACAACCTCCATTCATTATCAAGAATGTGAAATCAATTTGTGTTTTCAATATACGCTGTGCTTACAAATCAGCATTGAATAATCCTGATGTGCCTAACTGCAAATTAATACCAATGGGTGATAAGCGAAAGATTATAATTGAAGGCAAGGAATGGGTAGTTGCTGATTTACGCATTTGGAATAAGTGGTGCACAAAGTTTGCTAATGCTGGATTCTTTTTTCAATTCGTTTGTTCACTTTGGAAATTCATCCCGATCCCTTATATTTCATTACATGCAAAGATAGCCCCGTGGTATTTTCAATTTGCAATAGGGCACGCTCCATCATTAAATCCTGATGGTTCATACTCAGCAATACTGCATGGCAAGTTTAGATTCGTGAATGAAGTGAAAAGCAATGAAGCAATACTAAATCCATCTGATGTGATGGGTTACTATGAAGGAATAAATTAGAGGTGATCATATGTTACTATCAGATTTAAAAGAAATAAAAGATGGGCGTTACATAATGAAAGATGCTGACATCAATATCAGTATTAATCTGGGTACACCTGAAGTCAAGATCGAGCAACCAGAAGGAGTTAATGTTGCATCGATTGAGGCAAAGGAAGATGTGATCTACTCTGATGATATTGAATACAAGAATCATGTTTTAAAACAAATTCCTGCTACGGGCGAAGTTGATATTTTTGCAGTGGGCGGTTCATTGATTCAACACTGTGAAAGTTATGAATTGGCAAAACAGTATATTGACAATATAACATAGGGCACAACAATGGCTGATGTAAAACAAATATTACCGCCCAGTGCAGACCGTGCATTAATATACGGGGCAAAGAATTTTACAGAAGTAAAAACTCTATTGGCTGATGGGTCTGTTATTGAAGGCATCCCTGTAGTTGTTACTGGAGTTGTTGTAGAAGTTAGCGGTGGGTTGACTGATGAGGAGTTACGAGCTTCCCCAGTCCCAGTTAGTAATGGTTTTAACATCCCCGCTTATGATACAGAAATGATAGAAGATACTGTATCGCCTGAAGCCACTATAATTTCATATTATAAAGATGGGGAATTGGTAGCAACGAAAACAATAACGGATGATGGAACTACTATCACTATATCGGTAGTATTAGCAGGGGTTTAATGGCTAAAAATAAGTACGACAAAATCGTGGGTATGTATAGAGAGGATGACGCAAAGGTCAAGTATGTAGTTGACTATGTGAAAGACTTGCCCACCAAAAGAGTTCTCAATGATGAGCTTGCTTATGTGAAAGGGTTCAGTGTTCACGTTGATGATGTGTTTACTGACGCTGATTTGTCTTCATTGGAAGAACATCACGAAACCTATTCTACAATATACGATACAATTTATATTAATCCAAAACCCGTATTACCGACTTCGGAGGAAGAGTCAGTTGGAGTGGCGTTTGCTACTTCAGCAAGAGTGATAGCTAGTTATTCGATACTTATAGCAACAAGACCCTGTGTTGCTTTCGTTGAGCAGGTTGGGCTTTCGAATACAACAACTTTTTATTTTTATGTGGAAGAGATTTATTCTGGGGATTTGTATGTTGGGTTGATTATTCATGTTGATCTTGCTGCTGGATGGAATAAAATAGAAATGACGGTAGGGGATGAAACAGTAGTTATTACTTCTCCAGTTTCTGAAGATGAATTACCTGACTTGTATAACTGTGGTTATATGTTTGACGCTGAGGTTGACGAATTAAATATGGAATATTTATACAGATACATGTCAACTACAGATTACAACCCAGACCCAGAAGAGAATGGTTTATATCTTTATGAAGACGGGGCTTGGATTAGGAATGCTAATAATATTCTTGTCTATCAATCAGTAAATGACTTGCCTTATTCTTTAGGTAATGGGATTCTTGCGTATGTTGTAGGTGGTGGGTCTCTTCATGTTAACACTGTATTTGAATTGGATACCCTTTATCCCCAGTTGTTTGTAAATCCAACACCCCCAAAACTTTCCAGTGTTGCTCCTGACTGGGGCAATAATCCCTTTTTAATTCCCTTTGATAATGTTACTATTGCGTGGAGTGTAGCCATTTTGGGTTTAGTATGGAATAGGGTAGAAGACGCTGTAATTCATTCTCAATTAATTGCTCCAACTGCTGTAACAGGTGAGTATTGGTATAATAATTCCGAACACGACAAAAAAATATACATAGGGTCAGCTTCCGCACCCTCTGTATGGATAGAGCGTGAGGATATTGTTATAAATAGAGATGCTCCCACTACAGGTTCTTTGCATGATCTTTGGTATAATTACGAAGAGAACTATTTATATGAATGTACTAATGAAGAAGGTGTTGTTCAGCCTGAAGGTGTTGTTCTTTATTATGGAACAGATCATGATAGCCCTGATCCAATATATGTATACTTCTTTGAAGATTTTGCTCAATGGCAGGTTACAAAAGGGTGGGTACAAGTTGTTACTGGAGAAAATGATGAAACAACATTTGAAGCTGTTGATTATTCTCAACTACCAGATATACTAAACTCTACGCTGAATTGTGATCAAAGTTTCTTGGACACCATCGCTCCCTATACGGCTTATTATATTGCCGACAATTCTTGGGGTGGGGAAGAAGAGAATAAACTTTTCATTTATTATGACAAGGAATATAAATTAATAAATGATAAGACAAATATTCTTATCGATACTATTAATGATTTACCATATACGGCACAAGATGGGCAGATTGCTTATGCAAGAGGTTTGGGCACAACCCATACTAAGGATATCTTCACAGAAGCTGATGCAGAGAGTACTATTTATGATATAATTTATTTCAACCCAGCCCCTTCACTACCAACCAATTCTTCTGGAGAGGTAGCGGTTGCATTTGAGAATTCAATGGTAGTCGCTGTAACGTATAATGTTTTCTTAACCATTCCTAGTGTAATGATTGCCCTCGATATGTCTGGGCTACCAATAACAATGTACTTATATGTAGGGAGTGCTTATACTGGGCATCTCCAATTAGGAGATACTCAAATAGATGTTGTTTTTGTTGCTGGGTGGAATAAAGCTATTTTATCTGACCCAACAGGTACTGGAAACATAATTGCCGATTGCTCAGCAATTACCCCATTGGAAATGATTTCTCCGTCTGGGGTGGGCACTTTCAAGATGGTGTCTTTTGGTAATTCTGATATTAAATATCTGGGCGATTATATTTCGACAACAGATTATAATTATAAACTAATGGATGTTTTTAAAAGAACCACAGAATATCCAGCAATCTATTTTAATAATATTCAACCGAAGATTTCCGTTCTTGCTCCTAATTTTGGTGATTTATTAATTAACATGACAAGTTTCATTTTGATGAATAATAGAACTCAGTATGATGTGACTTGGGAGGCTGCAGATAGACAGTTTATAGCCTCTTATTCAGAAGCCACCCTTCCAGAAGAAGGTGATTACTGGTATATACGTTCTAATGATATGAAGTGGCAATTTATTAGTGGAGTATGGTCAGTTGCAGGAGTGAACATAACTGAAGTAACCTCTATGTTCACTCCTGCAACTGAAGGGGCACTAGTTTTTAATCTTATTGATTTTAAATTGTATATGTGGGTTACTGATGAATGGGTTGAGCAGCCTAATAAAGTATTTTATGCAGAAACAATGCCTTATGTTGAAATAGAGGTTGGTGCAGTTTGGTATCAACCTCCCTTGATGGAAATTATAGGCAGACCCGAAGCTGAATATGAAAGATTAGATTCTTCTCCTGATGGTTGGATTCAAAGTCACATTATAATTGGGAATAGCACAGATAATCAGTATGAACCTTATAATCCTGCAATAGATAGTTACTGGATTGATACTAGGTATGGATATGACAATAATTATGGCAATGCAAGATTATTACAAGCTACCGCTAAAGAGATAAACACGCCTGAGTTAATCCAGATTGCTATAAAAAATAATGATATTTTAGTAGGAGCTTATTTCTACTTTTACTCCGAATCTGATATTATTAGGTTCAAAACTTTGTTTCCAAATATAGGAGTTGGTTGGAATACGGCAACATTGGTTGGAGAAGATTTATCAGATATTCGAGGTACTTCGTATGGTAATATCCCATTGCCAGTAGTAAATTGTTTATATTATGGAGATAATTCTCCCTTCACTGCAATGCAACCTTACTTGGGGTACTACTTTTCAACAACCCCATATATAGGTTTGACAAAGAGTGGTGCTTTCATCTTTGATAGTGCTTGGAAGCCTGCAATGAATTCTTTTGACAAACAACAGATTAATAAAGTATTTGCTGGTGCTGCAAGTGGGGCTAATGCAATCCCAGCTTTCAGAAATTTAGTGAATCAGGACTTGCCTGAATATATGAAATTAATATTAGTTGACAATACTTTGGAATCTCCTTTAATTACCGACCAAATAGTAATGCCAGAGGAAGTGGCGAGTGTTTATGGAACGATGGCTATTGTTGTTGATTTGGGCGGGGAAACCCCTATAATTAGTTTGCCGATAGACCTTGAGGGTTTCTTCCAAGGATATAGTGGAGCATGTTTAAGTCTTGACCCTTACGATTCAAAGATACTGGTTTCTTCCGAAGATAATTTCAGAGGACTTTATATGGTTTTTTATGTCCCCAAAAGTGCGGACGTTACCATAGGGCAGTATTATGAATTTTTATTTATGTGCACATCATTAGCAACAGCAGATTGCATATCTGGGGATTTGGGAGGGGTATATAATTCTCTAACATCCACCAAGAAAAATTTACTTGGTGCAATAAATGAAATGTATTCACGGACGGGGGGTTTGATTGTTAAGCCAACTGATACTTATAATATTAAAAGGGAAGATGGGTTGATTCTTTGCGATGGGACTTTTACAGCCACTCTCCCAGTTGCGGTTGATGATTACATGGGGGAACAGAAGATAATAAAGAATGTAGGGACTGGAACAATTACTTTAAGGGGACAGTTCTTTGATTCAATTGATGGAGTTAGCTATGAGGAATCCCCTCCTAGTGGTGGAGTTGTGCTGGGTTCTTATGATAGTGTAACAGTGTTATTGTATGATACTTCAGAATGGGTAATATTGAATAAATTTATTAATTATCATTAGGAGGTAGTTATGTTGGCAGGAGATGTGTTAAAAAATAAAACACTTTTAAATAAAGGCATGATTGATTTTTTGAAGGGGGTAAAGAATAAAGAAGAAATTTATAAGTTGAAAAAAGAATTAGAGGACACGGATTACAAAGTAATTAAATGTGCGGAATATCAACTTGCAGGTTTAGATATGCCTTATGATGTAGTTGAATTGAATACAGCAAGACAAGCAATAAGAGATAAAATAAACGAGTTGGGAGGGTAGTATGGCAGACACAGTATTGGAAGTTCAGGACGGTGAAATAGATATGAAAGCCGTATTTGATAAAATAGATAACAGTCTTAAAGAGGCTGCTAAAATCAAAGAAGCTAAACAAGTAGAAGTTAAACAGGAGGAAATAGACAATGGGAAAATTAGTAGATAATTCAGTTTTGGATGCAGCTTTGAACTTTATTAAGAACGAAGCTATTTTAATGGTGGTGTGCTCTGATACACCTACAACGTACGGAAACGCAACAGGTACATATGATCTTGCAAGTGTAGCAATGACAGGGACTGACTTTACAGTTGCCGATGATGTTGCTGCGGGCGGTGGCAGAAAATGCACCATTGCACAAAAAACATACATCACAGTTGATCATAGTGGAACAGCAACTCACGTTGCATTGTGCTCTGATGATATACTGCTGTATGTGACTACGTGCACAAGTCAGGCTCTTGTTGCTGCTAATACAGTTACAGTTCCGACATGGAAAATTCAGATAGCCGACCCGACTGCGTAATGAAAATTTAAGAGGTAAGACATGGCGAAGATTTATGGTTTTACCGCTTTAACTGGCGGTGGTACGGGTGCATTGGATCGTGCTGAATTGGATGGCACTATACTTGAAGATAAAGATATGGCTGAAGGGGTTGTAGGTATATATAAATATACCTACGATCTCGATGCTGACTCTGGGGCTACTGCTGATGGTGAATTAGTTATTGCTCCACCTAATGCTGGTGCAAAGCGTTGGATAATGCGAAGTAAGATTACTGGTACAAACACTGGTGATCAAACACTGCCTACAATAAATACTTTAGGCGGTGGTTTTGCTGCTTGTGCAACGGCAATAGCAACACAAGCCAAAGCAGTAACACTCGCTGGGTATGTGTTAGTTGTAGGTGGAACTGTTGGTGTCACTTTCACAAATGGAAACAGTGCTACCTCTCCAACTTTAAATATTAATACAGCAGGGGCAAAACCAATCTACATTAACGGTGTAGCTGCTGGTGCAATACCAGCAGGATTTAATTGTCTGCTACAATATGATGGAACAAATTATAATATCATCAATGCCCCACCTACTGCTGTAACTCCATCTACACAAGCGTTTGCGGATTCCGCAGTTGTTGGTACATCTTTAGATAAAGCCAATGCAGATCACAAACATGCTATGCCAGCTTCACCTGTGGGTGGTGGTGGAAGTGTTGTCAATGGTCTTATCAATGGGTGCATGAGAATTAATCAGAGGGGTGTAATTATTTACGATAATATAGGTGGCACAATAACTACAGTTGGATCAAACACATTACATTCATATGCAACTGCTGGCACATTTACATTTATACCATCTAAGTCTGGGAATGTTAAAGTAGAATGTTGGGGTGCGGGCGGTGGCGGTGGTAATGGTTCTAGTTTCAATAGATCAGGTGGCGGTGGTGGTGGTGGTGCTTACGTTTGTGGAAATACAGTTGTAGTTGTTGCTGGTGTTGCTTATACAATAGTTGTTCCAGCAGCTACTGGAAAAGAAGTTGACGGGGCTAATGCAACTTTTGGCGGGACAACAGTTGTAGCTGCTGGTGGTAAAAAAGCGTCAGGTGCAACAGCTGGTGCTGGTGGTGCAGTTGCCGATTGCACAGGTGATGTAAAGCAAAAAGGTGGAACTGGTGGAACTGGTTATACAGGCGGTTCAGCTGTTGGTGGTGCAGGTGGTGGTGGTGCAGGTGGTAAAGACGGTGATGGCGGTAATGGAAGTAACTACAATGTAAGTTCTGGTGCTGGTGGTACTGGTGACGGTGGCAATGTTGCTGCTAATACTTCTAATATTCTTGGTGGTGGTGGGGCATCCTACGCTGGTTCAGCTGGGGCACCTTCTGGTGGTGGTTCTGGTAGTAGTTCAAACAACCCACCACAGAATGGTTGCGGTGGTGCTGCTGGTCAAGTTGTAGTCACAGCTGTTACCAATGATTTCTTGTATACTGATGATGATACATACACACTTGATAGGTGGAATGTTTTATCTGATGGAAATAGAGTTGTAGATACTACTCAGGGGACATCCGCAACGATAGCTGATCCTTCTCACTTTATGAATCTCACTATAGTAACTGCAAATAAGAAATTTGGAATCCTTCAGATTCTTGAACAGAAAGATGCAAGAAGATTTATTAATCAAGCTTGCTCTTTATCATTTAAGGCAAAAGTTTCTAATGCACGAATTGGTGGATTGAGTGCTGCTATTATAACTTGGAGTTCAACGGCTGATGTTGTTACTTCTGATATTGTAAATGCTTGGGGGGCTGCTGGAACAGACCCAACGCTAGTGGCTAATTGGAATTACGAAGGGGTTGCAGACTTTACTCCAACGACAGATTGGGCAACATATAAACTTGAAAATATAACTCCCGATACAGCAGCAGCAACCAATGTAGCAGTTTTCATTTGGACTGACGATATTACAATGAATGCAGCTGATATACTTTCCATTACAGCTGTGCAACTTGAAGCTGGAACAACTGCAAATACTTTTCAAATTAGAGCATACCAACAGGAATTAGATTTGTGTCAGAGGTATTGTTATGGACTTACAACTGTGGTAGCTAATGATATTGTATCTGAAATTGCCCCTGCATATGATACAACCATTGTTTATCCGAGTATTCCAATTAAAGTACCAATGCGAACTGCCCCGACTCTGTTTGCTGTCTTACCATACTTTTTATTACATGATGGGGTAAACGCTGGGGTACCTGTTACTGGATTAGTTGTAAGTGATGTAGCAATAAATAATGGATTGGCAATTGCATTAAAGGTTACAGTTGCTTCTGGGCTTACTGCAAATAGAGGGTATCGGCTTGTAGGCGATGCAACTGTAGGTAGAAGAATTTATGTTAGTGCTGAATTGTAAAGGTGATTAAATGTATACATTAAATTATACTGTGAATGGAAATGTTGGTTCAATTCAAAAAGGTAATATGTGCATTCCTATATGTGAAGGGAATGCAGACTACAATGATTTTATTATTTGGAATTCCCAACAAGAAATTCCTTTTGATTTAAACTCTACCTACACACCCACACCTGAAGAAATCAAGGCAACGGAAGATGCTGCTTTAGCAACAGCTAATGCTGAAGCTGTTGCTAAGTTGGAAGAAATAGATTTAAAATCCATTCGTGGAATAAGGGAGTGGATCGCATTACAACCAGATGCACCAAAATTCACACTTGATTTAGAAGCAGAGGCTGTTACTGAACGCAGTAAATTGACAACTGAATTGAAAACAGATATTACTGTAGAGGAAGATATCTTACCATAGGAGGTTTTCGGGAATGACTGAATCGGAAGTGAAAAAAACTAACGGCTGGAATGAGTGGGCGAAAGCAGTCCTGCAATACATCGATGATGCCAAAGAGAAATCAAAAGAGCATGAAGAGAAATTAAATTCTATTATCCTACAGCTCGCATTACTGAAAAATGATTTTATGCACATGGCGAAAGATGAGGGCGAGAAAGCTGGTAAGCGTTGGGGGATTATATCTGGCGTAGTTGTGACAATTATCGGATCATTGATAACTGCTTTGTTTCTTTTTATAATAAACCATAAATAAGGGGCGACTTCTATGAAAGATTTAACACTGAAAGAACTGACAGAACAACTTACACTACGTGATGATAAACTTTTGGAAGACGAGGAATTGTTCCGAAAGATATTTAATATAAATCCAATTCCAATGAGCATAACAACACTTGATGACGGGCGATACATTAGATTGAATCAGGCGTTGCTTGATGTGTCGGGATATACTGAAGAAGAAGTGATGGGGAAATCCGTTAACAGTATGGGTATATATCAGCATCCTGAAGATAGAGTGTGTATTAGAGAAGAGCTTCTAAAAGGTAATTGCATAAAAAACAAACCAATCGTATTTAATGTTAAAGGTGGTAGAAAGTTAAATGTTTTATTTTCAGCAGATATTGTAATAATCAGTGGCATAAAATATGTTTTAGGAGTGGTTCTGATAAAAGATGAGATTTGTTAGCGAGGTATGTTTATGAGTAATGACGGGGAAAAAACTTTAAGGGAATTGACTGAAGCTTTGATTATGCGTGATCAGCAATTAATTGAAAGTGAGGAAACATTCAGAACGCTCTTCAGCATTAATCCCGTGCCGATGTGCTTGACCGATACAACGGATGGAAAGTTTATCAGGGTAAATAAATCTTTTGAAGATTTATCTGGATTCCTTGAAGAAGAGGTATTGGGAAAATCAGCACTTGAACTTGAATTTTATCATACACCAATGGATAGAAAGCAAATAACAGATTTAGTTGCTGGTACTGGGGCAATACTTGGTTTACCAATAATTGTTAAAACACGAAATGGTAAATTAAAGGAAACAGAATTTTCAGTGACAGTTGTTTCCATTCAAGAAAAGAAATATTTTATGACAGTGATTGTAGATGTTACGAATAGGAATATTCTAAATGGGATATTAGATTTAGCTGAACAAAAATCAAAGGATTTATTAGAATTAGCTGACCTGAAAGCAAAAGAAATATTATCTATCCCTGAAGAAAGAGCAAAAGAGTTGGTAGAAATTGCAGCAGAAAAAGCAAAGGGTGTACTGGTAGTAGCGGAACAAAAAGCTTTGGCTGTATTGGCTGCTGGGGAGGTTAGTGCACAAGCTGTATTGAATGAGGCAACACTAAAAGCTAAAGAATTCTTAATTAAAGCTGACCAGACCGCCAGAGAATTATTTTTATTTCAAGAACACAATAGGCGGGCAGGGGATAAGAAATAAATGTCCGAAGTTGTTTTCAAAAGTAGTATTGATGTAGCTTTTAAAGATACCACTGATGTTAAGTGGGACTTGTATGATTACGTTTTATCGGTAAATGATTCTGTCCACACTGTTGTTTCAACTTCCCCAGTATTAACTGAGCACAAAACATTAGTAGTTCAGAATGCTATACATGAATTAATTTCAACTGTTCCTGTATTAACTGAGCACAAAACATTAGTAGTTCAGAATGCTATACATGAATTAATTTCAACTGTTCCTGTATTAACTGAGCACAAAACATTAGTAGTTCAGAATGCTATACATGAATTAATTTCTTCTACACCTACAATAGATATTTCCAAATTGCTTGAAATGCAGGATGGTGTGCATGCAGTAGTATCTTCATCACCAGTACTGGTTGAGAATAAATTACTTGTTGTGCAGGATTCTACACATGCAGTAGTTTCTTCTT
>Ga0209083_1000170_pt1 | contig 101720 bp, 119 predicted proteins | sample AM7aDNAmetaG_FD_184132 | JGI IMG/M metagenome (GOLD analysis project Ga0209083, IMG submission 184132) | Freshwater microbial communities from Finland to study Microbial Dark Matter (Phase II) - AM7a DNA metaG (SPAdes) (version 3) | ecosystem: Environmental > Aquatic > Freshwater > Lake ...
CAATTGCATTCCTTGCCCTTGGCGCACTCGCGTACTCAGCAGTCAACACATACTCTGACTACTACACATACGACACAGGAGCCTTCGGCTGGGGCTGGGGACTACTCGTCGGTTTAGGCGCTTGGATGCTGATAACATCCATACTGATAATAGTCTTCGCAGGCAAACTCAAAGCTCACCCACTGGAACACAGCAAATGGGGCGCATTAATCCTGATATTCTCCATCATCGGTCTTGGCGGACTCTTCGGATTAATCGGCGGAATACTTGCACTAGTCTACAAACCCATAATGGCTGGAGCACAACCACAGTACGGTCCTCCACAACAGCAGTACGGACCACCACAAGCAGCCTACGCTCAGCCTCCACCACAGCCAATCACACGAATCTGCCCACAATGCGGACGCGTCGTACAAGAAAACCTGCGTTTCTGCCCCAACTGCGGCAAACAACTTAACTAAACCAAAAAGCCAACACTTTTTGGGAAACTCAACTTTTTTATTTTTAAAAATTTAGGGAAAACAAAAAGAAGGGAAATTTAGATTTTCTTTGTTGCAACTGCAGTTTCCAACGCAGCAACGCCCGGCAGTTTCTTACCCATCAAAAACTCGATAAGCGCGCCGCCTGCGGTGCTTATGTAACCGATTTTTTTGGTTAAGCCGTATTCTTGGATGGCTGCGATGGTGTTTCCGCCGCCTGCGAGCGAGAAGGCTTTGCTGTTTGCGATGGCTGTGAGGATGCCTTTGGTGCCGAGGTTGAATTCTTTGTTTTCGTAGACGCCCATGGGTCCGCTGACGACGATGGATTTGGCGGACAGGATGATTTTAGCGTATGTTTCGACGGTTTTGGAGCCGATGTCCATCATTGAGTAGTCGGTTGGCAGTTTGGAGGCGGGGATTTCTTTGCGTTTACCATCCACATCCAAGGCGAAGTCAACTGGAACCATCACTTTATCGCCGAACTGCTCCTCCAGCGCCTTAATGCCTGGAATCAAACCTGTTAACTCCTTCTTTGCCAGATACGACATGTTTCCCTTCCCTAAATCGGCACCCTTCGCCGCCAAGAACAACTGCCCAGTTACGCCACCTGTAAGAACATAGTCGGCTATGCCTTTGCCCAGTACGTACTTGCTGATTTCGAGGCTGTCGTCGGCTTTTGCTCCACCCATAACGTAAACGCAGGGTTTCTCGGGTTTCTCCAGTGCTTTGCTCAGGGATTTAAGTTCGCGTTCCATAACGCGTCCAGCGGCAGAGGGCAATACAGCGGTGAAGCCAACCATCGAGACATGTCCTCGGTGGGCTGCGGCAAAAGCGTCGTTAACAAACAGGTCCGCGAGGGGCGCAAGGTTCTGGACAAGCTCTGTTTTGCTGGCTTGTTCAGGGGTGCTACTCTTGGTTTCTCCGTCCCAGCCGCGCACGTTTCCCAAAACCAAGATTTCTCCGCTCTGCAGGGTTTTGATGGCTGCCTTGGCTTTGTCGCCGAACACGTCATCCACGTATTTTACTGGGCACTTGAGGATTTTTCCAAGAATAGCCGCATGTTCCTTTAGGGGGGTGTAGTCGGGGTCGCCTTTTCTGCCCTGGTGCGCGAGGACAACGGTTTTGGCGCCCTTCTCCGCGAGTTCTTTAAGGGTTGATTCGCCATGAGCCCTTATTCGTACGTCGCTGGTGACTTTTTTGGTTGCAGGGTCAATTTCTGAGTTAAAGTCAACTCTGACCAACACAACTTTGTTTTTAACTTGAAAATCATCTAAAGTCTTGTACTTTGCCATGTTATCCACTTTCTCTGTTTGTTAATTTAAAAAAGGAAAAGAAAGAATGATTTAAGGCTGCTTACGCTTCTCTTAGAGGTTACCTTTTTTGCCGACCATCTCGATGAAGTCAACCATGCGGTTGCTAAAGCCCCATTCGTTGTCGTACCATGCGAAGACCTTCACGAAGTTGCTTTTCTCACCCATAACCATGGTTAAGTCTGCATCGAAGACGCTGCTGTATGCACTGTGAAGTACGTCTGTGCTGACGATTGGGTCTTCCGTGTACTGCAGTATGCCTTTGAGTTCGCCTTCAGCGGCTTTCTTCATAGCTGTGTTAATCTCAGCTTTAGTAGTTTCTTTGCCTAGTATCGCAACTAAGTCAACGATGGATACATCTGGAGTTGGTACACGCAGTGAGTAACCGTTCATTTTTCCGGCACAACTTGGCAAAACTAAACCGATGGCTTTTGCTGCGCCCGTGCTCGTTGGAATGATGTTGATTGCTGCCGCTCTTGCGCGTCTTGGGTCTTTGTGGACTATATCTTGGATTTTCTGGTCATTGGTGTAGCTATGGCATGTTGTCATGAAGGCTTTTTCTAAGCCAAAGTTTTCTTCTAAGACTTTGCTGATTGGTGCGAGACAGTTAGTTGTGCATGAAGCGTTGCTCAGGATGTTGTGTTTAACTGGGTCGTAGGTTTTGTCGTTTACGCCTAAAACGAAGGTTGCATCGGGGTTTTCTGCTGGGGCTGAAATTAGGACTTTTTTGGCTCCTGCAGTTAAGTGTTTGGTTGCGCCTTCGCGGTTGGTGAATAAACCTGTGGATTCGACTGCTAAGTAAACTCCTATGTCTTTCCATGGTAGTTGTAGAGGGTCTCTTACGCTTAGGCACTTGAGTTCTTTTCCGTTGACAACCAAGTCGTTGCCTTTCACTTCAACTGTGCCTGGGAAATGTCCGTGGACGGAGTCGTATTTGAGCAGTTGAGCGTTGGTTTTTGCATCTGCTAAGTCGTTGATGGCTACAAAATCGATTTTTGCGTTCTTTTCGATTGCGGCTCTGTAGAGAAGTCTTCCAATCCTTCCAAAACCGTTAATTCCAACTTTGATATTCGCCATTAATATTCACCTTTGTCTACGCGTTTGTACAATAAGCTATGAACTTATTAATTTTTCCGACCAAAAAACCTTCAAACAAACGCGCAGACGAAACTGCTTCAAAAGCCAATTGCTCTTGGCGACCGCCCCTCCAGTTAGGTTTAAACACTGAAATTCAACATGCCAATAGCCTTGAAAATCGCCAATATCGACCTACCCCCTCTATCGTTTCTGCAATGAGTTTCTATTAGGATCCGAGATCTGTGCACAATTCGGTTTTGTGTTTTCTTTACTGTTTAACTTTCCTGACGGACAACTTTAGAGTAACAGAAAAAAAGCAACAAACCACCCAAAAACAGAATACTGCACACCCCTCAGATCCAAATAAATTCGTGACTTAGTAGAGGCCGCCTTCTTTGAAGTAGTGGTACTCTTCTTTTTTAGGACCAAAACTTCTCACGCCATCCGCCTTCAGCTGGCACCGCATCTTCTCCGCGTCAGCGCAGGTTATCTCACCCTTCTTCTGCAAGTAAGCAATAATTTCTTCAGCCTGAGCAGCCGTGTCGCATCGACGGATAAAATCCACAGCGGATGGATTAAAATGACGCAGCTTATCAGCTGTCTCAGTGCTGGAAGTAAACTCTTCCTCAGTGCAATCTACATATTCCTCGCCCGCCGCAGCTTCTTCAGCTTCTACCGGGTTTTTTCGTACGGCGTTAATGGGAACTTTGACTTCTCCCGTTTCTAGTTCATCGTAGAGGTGGGGAAATATTTTTTTGATGGATTTCTTGTCGATTGCCATGTTTCATCCGTTGTACAAAAAATATTATTTGAAGGCGTTATTTAATAGTTATTTATTGAAAACCCTTTTTTTGCGAGAATTAGATGGGGATGAACTGTTGGGTTGGGTTGGATTCGAGAACTTTTTCAAGTTCTTTGATGTTTAAGCCTTTTAATTCGTCGCCAAACGTTTCGCATTTCCGTTTTTTCCCTTTTTCCTCACGGCTGCGCACAACGATTTCAAGTCCATGTTTAGCTGGTGTTTGAGCGTATATGTGGAAGGACTCCAGGGTTACGCCGCGTTTGTTAACAGTTGTCCACGCTGATTTCGAGACTTTTACGCCGCCTGCCTTGAGAATTCGTGTGACTTCTTCGGGTTCATCAGCGTATACAGCGATGTCAATGTCACTTTCCATTTTGATGGTTCCGCGCCAAACGCTTCCGATTAAAACAGGGCAAAAACCGCTAAGCAGCCGCATAACATCCAACGCTTCCCTGCGCATCTGAACCAACCGCTCTTTCCTTTTGGCGCCTTCATTTTCCTCGGCTATCTTATCGAGTTCCAAAGCGATTTCCAAGTTAGATGGCAAAAAATGAACCCCGAAAGTTTGGGCGGCTTTATCTTTAGCTTGCTTGTACTCTTTTTCGGCTCCAAAATAAAGAAGAGTGGCTGCTTCCCTTGCGACTCGACGTTTCAAATCAAAGTCGTCGGGCAAAGCGTTTACCGTTTCACAACTGATTCGTAGAGCTCGATGGTTTTCTCGGCGATTTTGCTCCATGTGAACTCTGCCAAAACCCGTTTTCTGCCGTTCTTCCCCAGCATCTTGCGTTTCTCGGGGTTTTCCAGTGCGCTAACGACTCCCCATGCGATGTCGCTTGGGTTGTTTGGGTCAATGTGGTAGCCGCATTGTTCTTCGCCGCAGCAAATCACAATTTCCCGCATACCACTAACACCAGCAGCACCTACCACCACGGGCTTCTCCATAGCCATGGCTTCCAATGCCACGATGCCGAAGGGCTCATAGAAACTTGGAAAAACCGCGATGTCGCATGAAGCATAGTGGAGGATGCGTTCTTCTTCAGGGATAAAGTCAAAACAGAACTTCACGTATTCATCCAGCTTCGTCATTTTGGTAAGGTTATATAAATACTCCTGCAGGTCGCCGACGCCGACCACTACCAATTTGACTTTAGGAATCTTGGAGATTATATGCGGCATAGCCAGGATTAATTTGTCAACGCCCTTAACCATGACGAGGCGTCCCAAGAAAAGAATCATGTACTCGTCGTCTTTGATACCGTATTTGGCGCGGATTCTCTGGATGTCTTCTTTAGCGATGTTTGCTGGGTTGTATTTTTGTGGGTCAACGCCGTTGTAGCTAACTTTTATCTTTTCCTTTGGGAACCCAAGTTGGATAAGCTCATCTTTCATGGCATACGAAACCGTGACGACTAAATCAGCCATGTTGCCCGCACGCAACTCAATGTTACTGACAACACTTGAGCCATTACCCATGGTTCTACCTTTCTCGGTGGAATGCACATGGAAAGCCAGCGGCATCCCAGTTTCCCGTTTAACCGTGATTCCGCCCATAGCGGAAAGCCAATCGTGAGCAACCACTATGTCGTATTTCATGCCTTCTTTCTTGATAAGTTCGTTAACCAGCTTTGCCGCTGACAAATAATTGTACACCATCAACTTACCGAACAGGTGAATGCCTCTGCCCCATTTCCGTATGTCCTCAGCGATTACGTCGGGCAACGAGTCAGACACGTCTAAGTGGAGTGGACGGTGGATTTCTATGCCGCGCCAAATCTCCCGCGTCGGCAAGGAACCTGCATCGTCGTTCATCGTGAAAACGGTAACGTCATGGTCGTTTAATACGAATTTTCGTGTAATCTCAGCAGCGTATGTGCCAAGTCCACCGACGATTTTAGGCGGGTACTCGTAAACAAAAACGGCAATCTTCATGTCTCAACAGTCACCATTATTCATTAGGAATTAGCCCCTATGTACTAAAGCTTTACTTATCTACAATTCGAAGCAAAAAACCCCAAAAAAACTATCGCATCCACCGAAAATGTGGGAAAAGTTTGATTAGACCGTTCTGCATAACTCATATGGCAGGTGCCCGTAAATGAGTTTATCACCGATTAAACAAGAAATACTGGAAACCATGCTCCTAAATGGGAAACCACTCAAAGCCATGGATATCGCCAATGAAGCAAAAAAAGAGTACCAACCAGTAAACATGCACCTTTTGGGCTTAGTTAAAATGGGATACGTGAATCTGCCCGAGAAAGGTCTCTACGCGATTACCGAGAAGGGCAAAAAAGCACTCGGCTTACCAGAAGAAGTCACCAAAGAAAAAGCCGCAGCCATAATCGCCTACGCGCCCCACGATAAAGCCTTCAACTTCTACGTTACAGTTGGAAAACCATTGAGCATACACGCCCACAACATGCGGGATTTCGCCGTTAAACTCGACAAAGCCGACTTAACATCTATAGAGTTCCATATGCAACGCGGAGACTTTGAGGCTTGGTTCAAGATGCTCGGCGACGAGGAATTAGCCAAAAAAATCGTTCTTCTGAAAAAGAGAACCCTTGCTGGAGAAGACCTGCGAACCCAGTTGAAGCACATTGTTGAGCAGCGGTATGTTGAGTTGGCAAATCTGGCGGGTGAACCTATCCCAAATGAAGAAGGAAACCACACCCACGAACATACCCTCAGTTAACTGCATCCATCAAAATCTTTTATTTGATACTTTATTTTTTAGAAAGAAAAATTTTGTCCAAAAAAAGGGCAATTAGGTTATTTGCTTGTAGATTGGGTGGTCCCTGAACTTCAAATTAGTCGTTGACCATTCCAGAGTGCCGCTTGGAAGTCTAGTGCATATCGATTGGACAATTGCGCCGCCAGCCGTGAATCGTACGCCATCGAGCATTTCGCCCTTTGTCACGCCTGAAGCCGCAAAAATCATTTCATTGCCCTTCGCAAGTTCATCTTCAGTGTAGGTTTTAGTGACGTCAACGCCAGCCGCTTTCAACCGATCCATCCGTTTAGCATCGTCTTTTTTGTCTTTCCAAACCTTAACCAGCATCGTTCCGCCAAGACACTTAACAGCAACCGCCGCAATTGTCGCTTCTGCCCCCGCACCTGCACCGATAAGCAAATCGACGCCTGAATCGGGTAAACATGTAACGATGGAGCCGCCTATGTCGCCGTCGGCTATGAGGATGATTCTTACACCCAGCTTCCGTAGGGTTGCAAGCAATTCGTTGTGTCTGTCGCGTTCAAGCATAATTACAGTAAAGTTTGCTAAGGGTCGGTTCTTGAGTTTAGCTATGGTTTTCACGATTTCTTCGACTGACATGTCAAGGTTGATTTTTCCCTTTGATTTGCCGTCAGTTGCAACCTTGAAGTAGTAGCCGTCGTCTGGCAGCACCTGCAGGCATCCCGCTGGAGCACAGCATAATGCGGAGATGGCGTCTTTTTTTCCTTTGGATGTTGCTGTTGTGCCGTCAACTTGGTCGATGATGAATTCTACTTTGGGTCCGTTTCCTGTGCCGACTTTTTCTTTGAAGCTAAATGCTGGCGCGTTGTCTTTGGGGCCTTCGCAGCAGATTACTTCACCGTCAACTTCTGTCTGGTTCAGTACGGCTCTTGAGAAGTCCAGAGCGGTTTGGTCAATTTTGTCCGGGTCGCCTTTCCCGATGTGCAAAGCCGCGCCTACAGCTCCTGCCGTAGTGATTCGCGTAAGCGATGGCGACAGGGATCTTAGAGATGTCATTTTTAGTTCCCCTTATTTTTGCATTCGTTCATCCAAAGCTCAGTGAATTCCTGATAGTTTTTCGCAACTTGCTCCACCGCTTCTTTTCGCGTGGTTTTGCCCGCTTTATGGTCAGCTAGCGGCTCCCAGAAAATGGTTCTTCCAACCGCGAACCCTATGATGCCTGGGATTTTGGCGCCGACTTTGAGCCATTCCTGAACTTTCTCCTTGGATTCTCCGCGCCCCAAAGTGATGACTCCTGCTTTGCGGCCGTTACTTTGAGCTTGCTTAACTACGGCTTTGGCAGATTCAGGTTTATCCACGCCCTCCAGCTTCCAGATGGCTGGTTCAACACCCGCCGCCTGGATTTCTTTGAGGCTCTCCACCATCAGTTTAGGCCGCAGTTCCTGGTCGTATTTTTCTTTTGAGCCGCCCAGTTTCGCTAGCTGCGCCGATGTTGCAGGCACGATGAGCTCGAATAGGAACGCCCGTTTCTTCTGTGCGAGGTAATCGCTGAGTTTTTTGAGTCTGGCAAGCTGCCTCTTATTCATTGTAGCGTCGCCTTCTGGGTTGTAGCGCACCAGCACCTTCACGTATGAGGGATCGAAATCTTCGATGTGCTTTGAGAAGTTTTCGCCGTAGTCAAAGTCGAATTCGTCTTGACCTGACTTCTCAACGGGCATAGCAAATGTTAAGCCGTCTTTTTTTGCTTCCCGAAGAACACCTGCACCGAATTCTTCGTCAACCAGCAAACCCGCGATTTCTTTGGGCACTTTCTTTTTTACAGACAGTTTGAAGCCTTCAAAGATGATTTTTTTGTAGTCTTCAATCTGTTTCTTTTCGTCGGCGGTTGGCGGACGGTTTTTTATCCCGAACATTTTTTCAAGGAAGGACGCTCTATGGTCGAAGGCTAAGATTAACAGTTGTTTTTGAGAGTAATCAATCATTTTTTGCATCAACTCTACATTCTTTGGTTTTCTTTACGGTGGCAAAAAGTTTAGAAACAAAACGACATGCGGTCAAAAGACCATTATAACCTTTATTTTTAGAGATCGTGAAACCTTTCGCCACACGTTACCCCACATAGAGCGAGGAAACCAACGCATTTAAGTTTTTCACAAATCGCGTTAGCATCTATGGAAAAAATGAAATATACATAGCGCACTATGATGTGTTAAGGCGCCTCCTATGAGTGAAGCTCGAATAGTCACGGTGAAAATACCTGAAGAAGTCTACCAGGAAATGGCACTGCGCATCCCCGAAGGCGACAGAAGCACCTTTATCCGCGAAGCCATAGCTGAGAAACTACAGAAAACCCCCAAAGCCGACAAACTCCTATCCCTGCAGGAGCGCATGGGCAGAATAGAAGAGGAATTTGGGCAATTAAAAAAAACCCTCTCAGACCTTGAAATCCTCACGTTCCAACATGGAAAAATCAACCCCCACTCCTTCGGCGTCGACGAAGTGGACCATAAAATAATGGAGTACCTGCTGCACTACAAATCTGGCACCACACCTGAACTGGCTGAATACGTTAAAACCAACCGCTGGTTAATACTTAACAGGCTGCAGAGAATCCAGAAAAATAGCAAAAAACAACTGGGCAAATCAATCATTGAGTACTATGCGGGTGAGCGTTCGGGCAAGAAGAAGGCTTGGTGGCTCGACGAAGAATTAATTCAGGAATAAGTTAGCTTTAAATCAGCAAGGCATGTTTGGTTTCTGCGTTGTGGGCTCGTAGTCTAGCACGGATTAAGGCATCGGCCTCCGGAGCCGAGAATCCTGGGTTCAAATCCCAGCGGGCCCGCCAATTGGTTCTCCGTGGTTATTGTTGGTAAAGTTTTAATACATGCAGTTATACATGTATAATTCATGAATGCGAAAACCACGGTTAAATGCTGGGGAAACTCCTTAGGCGTTGTCCTCCCAAAAGCACTCGTTGACGAAGAGGAACTCAAAGAAGGCGAAGAAGTCGAAATCACAGTCCGCAAAATATCAGATGTCCGTTCCCTTCGAGGAAAATATCCCTTTAAAAACCTGCAGCATGAAAAAGAAAAAATGAAACGCGGCTGGCAATAAATTGGAAAAAACCAGATACTTCTATGACAGCTACGCGGTTATGGCTTACCTAAGCGACAGCCCCAATTATAGGGCTTATTTTGAAGAAAACGATGGTGTCTTAACCAAATTAAACCTAACAGAAATCTGCTATCGAACAATAGAACTCCACGGAGAAGAAGCCGCTGCCCAAGTGGTGGAATTGTTCGCTAAATACACCATTGACTTTGCCCCGCGAGATATTGTGGGAGCAATGAAGCTCAGGTTGACACTCAAGAAAGATGACCGCAACATATCCTACGCCGACGCCGTCGGATACTATCTTGCGCTAAAAAATAAGTTAAAGTTCTTAACAGGTGATAAAGAATTCGAGGGGCTATACGGCGTTGAATTTGTTAAGTGATAGCCGTCTAAGTTGAAAGTCAAGGGTTAAAATCCCAGCGGGCTCACCACTTTCTGTTAAAACAGGTTTTTGAGGTACTTCAAGATTAGTTGCGGCTGATTAAACGCGGTTTTTAGCGCTTTCACGGGGTGTTTTATGTGACCTATTAACGAGAGCTTTTTGTATTCAGCCAGCGCTTTAGCGGCGATGTCTTTGACATCCGCGGGTGTAAACTCGTTGGTGGTTATCAACGGCATGCCTTTTGCCTGTCTTGCCTGCGCAAAACTGTTCCAAGTCAAGTCTGCAGGTAAGTAGCCTTTGGCTTTGCATTCATCATAGAGACGCGTGCCATACGAGGGCGTAGCCGCGAACAGATGCATTCCCACATCGTATCGGCGTTTAAGGTCTAAAGCGAAATCCACCGTACGCTGCATGTTCTCTTTGGTTTCACCTGGAAAACCAATAATGTAGAAGGCACCCGTTTTTAAGCCGATGTATTGAGCGTTTTTGGCGAATTCAACCACGCGGTTAAGGTCAAGGCTCTTGCAGATGACGTTATCGAGTATTTGCTGGTCGCCCGATTCCACACCGACGAAGATGCTGTTGACGCCTGACTTCTTCATTTTCTTGAGCAGTTCCATGTTCAGGCAGTCCGCACGGACTCCGTTGGGTGTTTCCCAGCCTATCTTGATTTTCCGCTGAATGATGCCGTCGCATATGGCTTCGAAACGTTTAATGTCCAACGTTAGGTTGTCGTCTTCGAAGAAGATGTTTTTAACCTTGAACTTTTCAACGACGAATTGAATGTGGTTTAAGACGTATTCTGCCGAGTGTGCCCTGAACTTTTGTCCCATGTGAAGGTGCACGGCGCAGAAGCAGCAGTTGAATGGGCAACCGCGGCTGGTAATCATGGATATAGCTCGGTTCTGGAAGCTTCGGTAGCCGATTTTTTCGGGGTTAAGGTACTGCTCCATGTTCACGAGGTCGTAGGCTGGGTAAGGCAACACGTCTAAATCCTCAAGCAGCGGTCTTGAAGCATTCACGGTAACAGCCCCGTCTTGGCGGTAAGCTATCCCCAGCACTTCACTGAATTGTTTTTTGCCCTCAAACGCCTCTGCAACCTCAATCATTGCATATTCGCCTTCTCCGATGACGGCGACGTCGACGGTTTTGGTTTCCTCCAAGAATTCTTTCGGAATCAATGTGACGTGTGGTCCACCCATCACGGTTAGGATTTTTGGGTTAACTTCTTTGGCTATGTTGCTTACTTTGATGGAGTTCCCAATTTGGCAAGTGAATGGTCCTGAAATGCCCACGATGTCTGGTTTTCGATTTTGTATTTCCTGTTTTATTTGTTCAAAGGGCAATCCGACCGTTACGGTTTCTCCGTCCTCCTGGAATGTTGCAGATATGAAAGCATCTAAAATCTCAACTTTTAAACCTGCCTTCTCCAGCACTGCGGCTATGTACATTAACCCAATGGGCAAGTTGCCCGCAGGCTGCTCCGAACCTGGGTAGAACGTTTGCGGCGGATTAATAAGGAGAACTTTCATTCGATGTATCCAACATCATTTAGTTGGTTCGCTGGATATTTAAATTAACTTACAAAGCAAACTAGACCTTAAACGAACATGTTCCATCAAGATTTATGTCTAATCACCTGTTTTACCCCCAATTTGATTGACGCTTAACAGACATGTTACTGCTATGCGGCTACAACATAGGTTTATGAATGGTTGTTCGGCAGTATGCATATCAACTTTTTCGTATTTTAAGTGGAGGTGAATTTTTTGGGTACTAGAACTGAGGAAAGAAAAGGCAAAATGACCGTTGCTGAAGCCGGAAGGAAAGGCGGCGAAAAAACCGCTTCAACACATGGACGCGAATTCTACGAGGAAATCGGACGCAAAGGCGGAGAAAAAGTCTCCATGGAGCGAGGTCCAGAATTCTACAGTGAAATCGGCAGCAAAGGCGGCTCCGAACGTGCAAAGCAGCATGATGGCTCCGCCGAAGCAGAAGGCAAAACAAGCTTAGAGGAAGCGGGGCATAGAGGCGGACAACGGGTTCGAAGGCTGATTCAAGCTGGAAAAGAACATGAGGAAGAATAAGCAGTCTCTTAATTGAGAAGTTTTTTTTTTTGGTTCACGCTTATTTTTTCTTTTTTCTTAATTTATTCATTCTTTTTGTGGAGGTGATTTTTTGGAAGAAAAGAAAGGACAAATGACTGTTCAAGAAGCTGGTAGGCGAGGCGGACTGAAGACTTCTGAGACACATGGAGAAGAATTCTACAGTGAAATCGGCAGCAAAGGCGGGCGAATTGGCGGACCAAATGGAGGGCAGAGAGTCCGAAAACTCGTCAGGGAAGGCAAAAAACGAGTTTGAATCTGTGGATTTATTTTTTCTAACTAATTGATGCTTCGAGCGGAAAACATAATGTTGAAATAACTTGGCTCGTTAGTTTTTGTTTATGAACAAAGTACTAGTTTTATACTATAGTCGAACTGGAAACACCGAGAAAATGGCAAACGCCGTCGCTGAGGGCGTCAAGAGCGGTGGCAACGCTGAGGTAGAACTAAGTTTTCATGTCCAGGCTGATGACTTGAGCGTTTATGATGCCATAGTGGTGGGTGCGCCAACGTACCATCATGACATGCCAGTTGACTTCAAGAACCTCTTCGAAGAAGCCGCAGTGCAAGGCATAAGCTTGAAGGGCAAAATAGGTGCTGTGTTCGGGTCTTACGGTTGGAGTGGTGAAGCCCCCAAAATGATTCTGGAAATCATGAAGTACAAGTTTGAGATGCAGGTGATTGAGCCGCCTTTACTTGCGAAGTACACACCTGACCAAGCCGTGCTCGCAGCATGCAGGGACCTTGGAAAGCGGGTTTCCGAAACCTTGATGAATCGGACTTAACACTAAACATTAGGAGAAAAAGTTATGGAAAAAAAGAAAGAGCTCCTTGATTTTTTGAAAAACCAAGTTACAGTTGAAAACGAAATAGTGGCTTCCCTTGAAAAAGCCGTTGTCGGCATGAAGAACCCCGCCGTTAAAGGCGTTTTGAAGGGTGTCTCTTTGGATTCAGTGAAGCACGCAGAGCTCTACTCCTCAGCAATCACTCTTCTGACTAATGCTTCCACCGCGTTGACACAGGATAACCTGGACGAGCAAAGAGCACTCGTTAAAAAACACATCGAGATAGAAGCAAAACTAATCAAGAAGCTGCAAGAAATGATTCCCACCATCGAGAACGAAAAAGTCGTTTTCCTCTTGAAAGCAATACTCAACGACGAAATCAGACACCACGCAATGCTAAAGATGACACTGGAAATAATCGTTCACGGCGAAACCATAACTGAAGCTGACTGGTGGAAAATGCTCTGGGAAAACGTTCCGTTCCACGGCGCTCCAGGCGGCGGCTAAAAAAACCGCTAAGCCGTGTATTTGTTTTTTTCACCTTTTCTGGTTAAATCGTTGCTTTTCTTGTGAAGAAAAAACCAATCGGTATGTTACTTTCACAACCACACCGTGAGCGGTTCAACATAGAACCATTCAGAGCATGTGAGAAAAAATGATTATCTCACATTGAAACAGGCATAGAAAAATGTTGCAAACACAAAACACAAGCAGGTCACAAACAGTCTTGTGACACCCTTAAAACCGCTCCGCCCAAATAAAAGAAAAAAGGAAAAATAGGTTAATCGTTGCTTTCGATGACTTGCTTAGATGAACTCCATGTATCATCGACTATCAGCTGCAACTCAGATAGGACTGAAGCTAAATTTTCGCCTTTCCTAGTTAAACCGTAGGCTTTAGGGGTTCTTCTTATGAACACGAGTTTTTTGCCTTTTAAGCCTCTTAGGTACTTGTAGGTTCTCCTCATGGAAAGTCCAGTTTCTTTAGCAAGTTTCCCCGCGGAGATTCCTTCATCGTCTATTGCATCGTAGACACCGCGTTCCGTTTCCGAGAAATCTTCTTTTTCTGGGTCGCGTTTAGATTTGAAGAAAAATATGTAGTCGCGGTCTTCAGGGGTTTCTATTAAGCCGACTGAGCGTAGGCGTTTGAGGATTCGCGACGCAATTTTTGATGAGATTAAGCTTTCTATTTCCTCGAAAGTTTTCGGTCCCAAAAGCAAGGCGCGAAGGAGGGTTTCTTCGTAGCATTCAGAGTGGGCTGGAAGCATCTCTGCGAATTCGGGGAAAGCTCCAAGCGTTTCGGTTAAGCGTCCGCCGAATGTAGTGGCGTAGTATTCATCCCGCGATTCAGTTGCTAACCCAACCGCCATCAACGGCTGAAGGTACTCTTCGTTTATGGTGTCTTGGCTGTGCATGTGACCTGTTTTTTTGAGTTCTTGCTGAAGCTGGCTCACCGAGTACCTGCCATTTACGATGGCGTTTAAGATGTGGAGTCTTGTTTGGTTTTTTAGGACGTTGAATAACTCTTTTATGTAGTTTGGATTATCCATTGTTTCGCGGAGCGTTCTAAGTTCATTCTTTAATTTGTAAACCTGACAACGAGTTATACATTCAAGGGGTGAAGTTGGGGCGCAGTTTCTACATTCTGCGTCAAGTTGACTTAGCATTCCAGCTAAGTCTTTATGTTCGCTGTTTCGGATTGTTATTAAGACATTGCCCATTTATTTTTTCTCCTTTTGGGCGTGTGTCTTGGCGAGAGAAGGAGTGTGTGGTTGCGAGTTTATTCTGATGCCCGTCTTGACACGCGTCATAATTTATGACGTGCGGCATATTTAAATATGTTTTCCCACAAAACTACAGTAACTTAGGTGTAAAAGTGATACTACCCTGCGAAGTCGGAGTAAAAACAGTCCTTCCCGCCGTAAAAGCCATCATGGCAAGAACAATCGTAGAAAAACATGGATTAAACGAAAAACAAACAGCCGACCTCCTTGGCCTATCACAATCCGCCGTCAGCCGCTACATCGGACGCGAAAGAGGCAACCTCCTAAACATCGAGAGCACACCCGAAGTATTAACCCTAATCGACCAAATGGTCAACCACCTCATAAAAACGCCCGACGACAAAACCGAAATCCTCAAACTCTTCTGCCAAACCTGCACGACCATCCGAGAGAAAGGCTTAATGTGCCCCGCCTGCCAAAAACAAATGCCCCAAGCATGGGCGGAAAACTGCTCTTTCTGCAAAGAATAGGAGCAATTAATCTTTATTACAAACATCGTTCCTCCTTTTTTGAGGAAATCGTTTTGCCTTACGATGAAGACACGTCCTTGGACACCCTGGAAAAAGTCAGCAGAAGCGTGTAGTTAACATAAGCACCATCAAGCTTGTCCACAACATCTTCTATCAAGCTGTTCCCGTCGGAGGCACAGGTTCAGGCACCATCATCTACAAAGACGGCTTGATTTTAACCAACAACCACGTGGTGGGCGGAGCAGAAAAAATCACCGTAACCCTCTGGAACAACCAGGTCGTCGAAGGCACCATCGCTGGTTCATGTGCAATCAACGACGTCGCAGTGGTGAAGGTTGAGGCGGAAGATTTGCAGTCTGCGCAGCTGGGCGATTCTGACAAGTTAAGGATGGGGCAGCGGGTCTACGCCATCGGAAACCCGTTTGGTTTAGCAGGCGGCCCAAGCGTCACTTCAGGCGTGGTCAGCGCCATAAACCGCACCATCGAATCTGAACGCGGCTTAATCGAGGGTCTGGTTCAAACTGACGCCTCCATAAACCCTGGCAACAGCGGCGGCCCACTCGTCGACATGAAAGGCAAAGTCGTAGCCATCAACACCGCCATCATCCCGTATGCTCAAGGTATCGACTTCGCAATCCCCATAAACTCGGCTAAAAGCTGCACCGACGACATAATCACTCAGGGATCAACCAAAAAGCCGTGGTTTGGCATCGTTGGCTGAACCTTAACTCCAGAAATCGCACGTTACTACGGACTTCCATCGGACCACGGCGTCCTCGTAACCAGAGTTGCAGATGGAAGCCCCGCCGAAGCCGCAGATATGGCGAACGGCGACATAATCCTGCAAATCGGCAACGTTGAGCTGTGCAGGATTGAGGATTTGGTTTCAGAAATCCAGAAACGCAAAATCGGGGAATCAACGAAGATTTTTGCTCTGCGCAACGGTAGAAAACGCATCTGTGAGTTGACGTTCAACGAGGCTCCATAGGAAGGACCCTTGTGAGTCAGGACCAAATCCGAAACATTTTACAAAAATACGACGTTATAGCAGTCGTCGGGTTATCCAGCGACCCCGAAAAAATGAGTTACAAAGTAAGCGATTACCTAAAACAGCATGGTTTTCTCATCGTGCCCGTTAACCGGTTTGTCGAAGAGGTTTTAGGCGAAAAATGCTACAAAAGCCTATTGGACATTCCTGTGGAAATCCAGAAAACCATTGACATAGTGGATATTTTCAGGAAGGCTGAGGATGTGCCGCCGATTGTTGAGCAAGCCATCAAGCTTAAAGCCAAAGTTGGCAGGCCATTTGTGGTTTGGATGCAGCTCGGCATAGTTAATGAGCAGGCGGCGGAAGCGGCAAGGCACGCTGGTTTAGTTATAGTTATGGATAAGTGCTTGATGACTGAGCACCGCCGCCTAACGTAAGTGCTATATTGAGCCAAGCAGCAAGGACACGACAGTCGCGATTATAACGATGGCTATGGTTTCCGCCAGCGTTACTTTCCAGTTTACCCTTGTCTTCTTCGAGCGGTAACGCGCAAGGAACACACCTGAGATGATGACGACTTCCAATAGCGAAACTGCAAGGTTGTAGACAGGCGGCAACACAAGGTAGGTTGCTATTGGAATGCTGCCTGCAACGAAAGTGGTTATTCCCGAGATTGTCGCGCCGTAAAGGTTGGACCGGTGAATCTGCTTGTCGAGTAGCGTGAACAGTTTCTGGACGAGCAGCAGCGATTTGTCGCGTTCTTTCTTGTCAGGGATGTCGCTTAAGCTGTAGTTCATCAGGTTTTGCAGTGTCATGATATCGGCTAAATCCGCCGTGATTCCGCCAAGCAGAAAACTCGAGAAACCAGTTATGGTTACGGCGCTCAACGTTAGCAATGCTGCGAAGATGAGGGTTCTTGGGTCGCCCAGCAATGTTCTGGTGCCTGTTAAAGAAGAAATGAAAGCTGAGAGAATTACAACTAAACTCGTTATCGAGCCATCCACTAACCCTGCAACAATCTCCATGATGGGTTCTTTCTTTAGCAGCAGGCTTTCCCATTCTTTGCCCAACCGTTGCCCCTGCGCCGTCAACTGCACCATGTCGTCTTTTTCCGTGATTAAGCCTTCAGTGGACATTTCTTTTAGTGCTTTGTCGAGTTCGTTCATTTCGATGCAGGCATAGTTGGCGCAGACGCGGTCAACTCGGCTCTTCAGGGCTGTCTTCTTTATTTTGGCGCCTTTGCTCAGGTTCAATAGAACAATGACGCGGATAACGTCGGGTAACTCTTGAATTTCAAATGCCACTGAATAAATCCACCGATTAACAACCAAAAGAAGCTTGTTTAGGCTAATAACTTTTTTGAAGCCTAAAAAATGCTTGGGTTTACAAATTAGTTTTGCATTGGGATACCTACCCCTCTATGGTTTCAACATAGAACCTCTAATAGGATCCGAGGGGTGTGCAGTATTCTGTTTTTGGGTGGTTTGCTGCTTTTTTCCTGTTAACTCTAAAGTTGCCCATCAGGAAAGTTAAACAGTAAAGAAAACACAAAACCGAATTGTGCACAGATCTCGGATCCAAATCAGAGTGTGTGAAAACTCAAGTTTAGTTTTAGAAACTGCATCTTATATGTGAAAACACGTCCCTAAGCCCCTACTATATCGGCATAAACTTGGCAATTTTCTGAAATTAAAATTATTTTTCACACAGTCTCAAATAGGTTCGGGCCCAATCGACCCCCTCCTCGGTTTCTGCAATGAGTTTCTAATAGGATCCAAATATGCTCATTTGCAAAAAACAGGATTCAAAAATGAAGGAGAACTATGATTGGAGCAGCAGAATTGCTTTTGCCAAGTCGCCGCCGCATTCTTGGAGGGCTTCCTTGGCTTTCTCGAGGCTTTTTCCCGTTTGGTCCACGACGAGCTGTACGTCTTCTTCGGAGAACAACGGCGCCGCAGCCGCGGATGCTCCCATCTTCGAGGGAGCTTGCTCGGAAACTTCTCCGCCGATAACCTGGTACATTTTTTGTCCCTGAACCTGCAAAATCGCAACTTCAGGCTCATCGATAACAATGTCTTTGGTTGCGGTTCTGATGATGACTTGCTGGACATCTGCAACTGTATCCATGTTCATGCCCATGCGTTGCATCATTCGTTTCTGTTCGCGGGGATTCATGCGTCTATTCAACGAGATTGCACCTTAACCAAGTATTCTGCGTATCAACTTGATATACTTAACTTTTCCAAAAGTTTCTTTTCGATTTAGCTGGACTGAATCAGCAGGATTTGCTGCAATCTCTGGAAACGGTGTGTTCTCGTTAAACTGTCTTATGGAATGCTCAGAGTCCCGTAAAATGTGGTTGAGGGTATTCTTGAAGACCAATCGTAGAAACAACTCACGAATTGAATGTCTGTTGATTCAGCCCTGCCCTTCGGTGACATCTCCAGTAGGATAGAGGGTTCAAAGCCCTCCACATTGCACCATAAGTAAACAACATGACAGTCAAACGTCTGTCTTGTTGTTCTTTCATTTACTTTGAGGTAGAAAAAGGCTGCACCGATTTTCTTCTCATGATTGCAATTGCACAAATAGTGACCACTATCATTGCCGATGATATTGCGAAGAGCATGGAGCTGCTGAACTCAGGGACAGTTGGACTTGGTGCTGCGGTAGTGGTTGATGACGGACTGGAGGTATCTGAAAACACTGATAGACCCGTTGAAGAAACATCAAAAACTTCGCCCTTACCGGAATTATAGACCGTGTTTCCGAGTCCCGATGGAAGATTTGCGACAATTGCATTTGTGCTATATGAAATGACTGAATCGCTTACGAATAATTCGCCTTTACTAGAGTCAAAGGCAATTGTATATGGGTGAATAGTGCTTGCCGCAACCCCTGTTACTGTCGCAACCACAGTGTTTGTGCTTTCCGATATGACTGAAACACTGCCTGCGTTTTCGTTATAGACAAACACTTCTCCTTTGCTATGGTCATAAGCTATACCGTAAGGGTAGGTTCCAACATTTATAGTTGCGACCAGGCTGTTGGTGCTGTCTGATATAACTGATACTGTGCCGCCTTCGTTTACGACAAAAATCTCGCTCTTGGCTGAATCGTAAACTGCTTGTGCAGGGTAACTTCCGACTTGTATACTTGTAACGATGCTGTTGTCGCTGTCCGATATGACATAGACAGCCCCCAAAACGTTTCCTTTGTTACCTGCATCAGTCAAGAATATCTCCCCCTTGCCTGAATCATAAGCCATTCCCATAGGAGTCCACCAAGATTTTGAGGTGATGGTTGTAAGAACAGCGTTTGTACTATCGGATATTACTGTAACTGTAGGAGTTTCACCCTCACCATTTGGAGTGCCTGAAGAAATGAGAATCTCACCTTTGCCAGAATCATACACTATTTCGTGTGCAGCACCATATGCCACTCCTGTGGCTATCGTTGCGACGACTTTGTTTGTGTTGTCCGATATTACTGAAACTGTCCCAGAGGAATCTAAAGCAAAACTTGGCCTTTGCCAGAATCATAAGCGAGGGTTCCTGAAACAGAAGGTACAGTTAAGGTTGGTGTGAGTGATGAAGTAGCATGAACCATACTGACTGCCGAAAATGCACAGATCGCAATAAATATTAAACCTAAAAGTTTCCAAATTTTGACTTTCATATGTATTCCTTAACCTTTTATTTTTAACTTTAACATATACGTATAAGTTAACGCTGATTTGATTTGATTAAAACACTATTAAAAATAATTAAAAAACAATATAAAAAGCTTTACCCAGAACCTCCCAAAAATATTTTGCGACCAACATGTACTTTATGAACAATTGTTCAAAGAAGTTGATTATTAATCCATCACCCGCAAAACAAACAGAACAAGTATTCAAAACCCAAGAAAATGTTTAATCATGAACTATATCTTTGAAAATTAGAAAAAGAAACTTAACAGAGATTTAGCTCATCGGGGTTTATCACAGCATAAGTAGCCAGGCGACAAAGATAATTAAGGTAGCAATGAAAAGCCCTGCCCAAAGACGTTTGCTGTGGCTGAAGATGTCTTTCCCACTCATGGGCGATATTGGAAACGTTCCAAAGAAAGATCCTATCACGCACATTGACAATCCTGCATCCCCAATAGCTGGGTAACCGCCCTGCAGCAGCAAGAAGAATATTCCAGCGAAGGCTAAGCTGATAAAGATTCCAGAGGCAGCAACCATAGCGCCTAAGTGCTCGGTGTATTTTTCGGAGTTTACACTTCGGGTTGGGGAGGAGAAAGGAACCTTAAATGCAAAGGTTGTGAAAAGAAAAAGAACTATACCCAAAGGCCATATCGAGTGTTCGCTCCAAACGCCCTTGCTTCGCAAGTATACTATAGAGAAGAATTTTTGAACGAAGCCGACTATGAGGCTTGTTGCTAAGAAAACAGGTAATAGTATCCATATCTGGCTTAGAGTTATGACTTTGACATATGAGAAGGATATAGCCAAAACCACTACTAAGACCACGTACGCTAAAGTTTCTGTCTTTGTGGGTTTCAAAATAGAACCGGTTTTGTTCTCTACAACTAGCTTCCGTCTAGATGCAACCACTTCTGCTATCCACTCTCTTATTTTGTCTGGAATCAAATCCCTTGTTTTTTCGCCGATTGCTCCACCCGCGCCTCCTAGCGGGTTACTTACTACCGCAAAAAGCGACGAAACCACCCCTAAAACTACTGCGGATACGCCAACCGCAGCTACTGCATTAGTTGGGGTAGGGACCCAAACCTGCTGTAAAATGTCGGATGAAGACGATGGTTGTGGTGATTGAGTCGGACTTGATGTAGGATTAGTAATCGGAGTTGATGTTGCAGTTGTACCTGGAGTTGGCGGATAGGAGCTTGGACTATTAGTCGCAGAAGAATCTGATATTACGGAAACCGTGTTGGAGCCCAAGTTGGTTACAAATATTTCGCTTTTGGCGGAATCGTAAGCTACGCCTGATGGAGAAACGCCAACCGTTACAGTTGCAACCACTGCATTAGTGCTGTCAGATATAACTGAGACAGTTCCTGAACCGTGATTGGATACATAAATCTCATTTGTGCCTGAATCGTAAGCTAAGCCGTAGGGGGTGGTTCCAACTGGTATGGTTGCAACGACGGCGTTAGTGTTATCTGATACGACTGAGACTGTGTTGGCGCCTGAACCATAATTTGCCACGAATATCTCACCCTTGCCGGAGTCGTATGCTGCGCCTGCGGGAGAGATTCCGACAATTATTGTAGCAACAACGGCATTATTGCTATCTGAAATAACTGACAATGTATTGTAACCGGAATTGCACACAAACATCTCACCCTTGCCCGAATCATAGATTACTTTATTTGGATTTGTTCCGACAGCCACTGTCGCAACTACAGTGTTAGAAACATCAGAAATAACCGAGACTGAGTTGTTCCCAGAATTAACCACAAAGACCTCGCCCTTGGCAGAGTCATAAGCTAAGTTACTTGGAGTTGTTCCAACTGGAATGGTGGCAACAACAATGTTATCGCTATCAGATATCACTGAGACCGAGTTGGAACCACGGTTGGCTACGAATATCTCTCCTTTACCGGAATCATAAGCTACACCTGTGGGGGAAGTTCCCACAGTTATAGTTTTAACCACTGCATTTGTGTTATCAGAAATTACTGTAATTGTGTTATAACCAGAATTAGCCACAAATATTTCGCCTTTGCTTAAATCATAAGCTAGGCCAGTGGGAGACGTTCCCACAGTTATTGTGGAAGTCACTTCTGATGCATGAACACCGCTAACTACAATAGAGCAAGCGAAAACAACCGCGAACATTAATACTAAAAGCTCTAAAACTTTAGCTTTCATTTGACTCGGCTCTTCCTTCTAATCAGCTATCATTTAGTTTTCATTTAAGACTTCCGTTTAGACGTGTATCACGATTTAATAAAAGAATTCAATTCATTATAACTTTATATAGAAAAAGAAACGATATGAATTTGAGAAGGTTGGAGAATGGAGAAACCAGTAAACACAAGTAACAATAATAAAATGCATGGATTAATTTTGGGCGTGTTGGGAATAATCTTAACGATAGTTGGAGTAGCAATCATAACTGTTAGAGGTATGCCATTTCGAGGCTCAGGTCTTGGCACTGTTTCCGTCTTGGTAGGTATCGTGTTGCTAATCATTGGGGCACTAAGATTATTTTATAAACAGCCAAAATGAGTCTTAGCCATAGACTCAGCCATTTTCTTTTTGTTCCGTTCGCAACAATTTAGTTATCTCAAATAGTACGAAAAGAGCTTGATAAAATTAATTTTCCGCCGTGCCATGCCTGATTTTGACGGCTACGCCTGTTTTAAACGCTTTCATTTCTTCGCTTGAGAGCACCGTGCGTCCGACCGCTAAAACCTTTCCGTCTTCGTCAAGCGCGATAACCTCATCTTTAGCGCCCACTTCCGCATCCACTTTGACAACATGCACGGCGAAAACGTCGCCTCCAGCGGCAATGAACTTTGAAACTTCACTCTTCACGGTAACGAAGCACTTGGCAAACGGCGTTTCCTGCGCCATGAACTGGGCGGCTTTGAGGCTCAACGAAAGCACCCCGTCCGTAGGTCGCAGCGTAGCTAATCTTTCGCCGTCCAAGTTAATGTAGCGTATTCTTCCTGTCCGCGGCGAATACTGGATTTGGATGTTTTCGGAAAAAAGAAGTACGCCAACGCCTTTTCCGAATTGGTAATCAGCAATACTTCTAACTTTAGCCAGATTGTTATCCATGGATGGTCACGTTCAAAGCTGTTTTGTTTCGACAAGTATAAACATTACAAGATTATAAAGACAGTTAAAAGGTGAACGTTTCTTGAGATGTGAAGTTTGCGGACGCAAAATACACGATGAACCCGTAAAAGCAGTTATCGAAGGAGCCAAATTAACGGTGTGTTTGGAATGTTCCAAGCATGGAAGAGTAATTTTGCATGAACAAGCAGACATAGCCCCAAAAATCGCGGTAATCAAAAACACCAGTAAACCTGGCGCGCCCGGAACTCCAGTTGTTTTGGTTCAGCGAAGAAGACAACCAGTCGCCCAAGTTGCATTAACTAAGGAGCTCACCGACGATTACGCTAACAAAATAAGGGCAGCAAGAGAAAAAATGCTTCTCAGCCATGAGGAACTGGGCTTAAAAATCAACGAAAAAGCCTCCGTGTTAAGACACATCGAACTGGGAAAGATGGCGCCCGACAACATGTTAGCCTCCAAACTTGAGCACATGCTACGAATCCAGCTGCTGGTCAATGTTGCAGACGAAAAATCCACCACTCAAGTTCATAGGGCAGTGAATGAGGAAATGACTTTAGGTGACCTCGTCGAGTTGAATGAGAAAAGCGGGGAGGCGCCCAATAAACGAAAGCAATCGTAGCACAACGTAGGCTCAACCGTGAACCGTCTACTTTAGATGAACTCAAGGCGTTGGCACGTGCCGCCGGTTACACGGTGGTTGGCACGATGGAGCAGACGCGTCCGCCTGACTCGCGCTACCAGATTGGCGCAGGCAAAGTTGAGGAACTCGCGCGGATGGTTGAGGAAACAGGCGCCACAAAAGTAATTTTTGACAACGTATTGCGCACAACACAAGTCTACAACCTTGCAAAAGCCACTAAAGTCGAAGTTATTGACCGCTTCCAACTTATCCTGGAAATCTTCACCCGAAGAGCTACAACAACTGAAGCGCAACTGCAAATCCAACTTGCATTGGTGCGCCATGAGCTTAAGCACGCAAGAGAAAAAGTGCGGTTGTCCAAAGGCAGTGAGCAACCGGGCTTTATGGGTCTTGGCGCTTATGAGGGAGACGTTTACCGCGACGCCATTAAAAGACAGGTTCAAACTATCCTTAAAAAACTCGAAAGAGTACGGGAAAAGAGAGTGCTCCAAAGGGAAAGAAGGACGGAGCTTGGTTTTCTCACTGTTTCGCTTGCAGGATACACAAATTCTGGAAAAAGCTCCCTTTTCAACGCAATGACACAGGACACAGTTGAAGTGGACAACGCCTTATTCACTACATTGTCAACTACGACGCGGATGGTGGAGTTTTCTAACCGCAAGTTCCTCATAACTGACACAGTGGGCTTCATCGACCGCTTACCCATCTCGCTAATCGAAGCGTTCCATTCAACACTTGAAGAAACCATCTTCTCCGACCTGATAATAATACTTTTAGACTTAAATGAGCCCTTGGAAACTATCGAGAGGAAAAACAGCGTTTGCTTAGACACCATCGAAAAACTTGGAGCATGCACCATACCCACGATAACTGCGTTGAACAAGATTGACCGGCTGACTGATGAAGAATGCCAGCAGAAACTCGAAGCCCTGAAAGACAAAGTGAAAAACCCAGTCTTCGTGTCTGCAAAATGCAAAACCAACCTTGACGAACTCCGAAAACAAATCCTTCGAATCCTCGAAAACTACCAGCGAGCCCAGTTCTCTGTACCCTTAACAGGCAAAGCTATGCCGTTTATCTCGTGGGTTCATGGAAAAACCCACATTGAAAAAGAAACCTTCACCAACGAAACAGTTGACGTCGTTTTCGAATCGGCTCCAGCATTGATTGAGCAAGTGAAAAAGAAAGTGGAAGAGCTACATGGAAAATTCCAAATCATCCCCCCAACCTGATTCCACCCCCCAAATCGTTGTGCTAAGATGGGGACACAGACCGCAACGGGATGTGCGGTTAACCACTCATGTTGCGTTGACTGCCAGGGCACTTTGTGCTTCAGGCTTCATACTCTCAGACACCCTTGACCCCCACATCAAGGAAACCGTAACCAAAATCACGCGTGCATGGGGCGGAAACTTCCACTTTGAAATGGGTACCCCGTGGAAAAAAGTTGTACGCGAATGGAAAGCCAAAGGCGGCGTAATCGTGCATTTAACGGCTTACGGCGAAAACATCCAAACCAGCGACGTAATGACCCGAATAAAAAACACCAACAAAGACCTCCTGCTTATCGTTGGAAGCCAAAAGGTTCCAGGCGAGTTTTACTCGAGCGAAGTCTCAGACTTCAACCTATCAGTCGGTAACCAACCGCATTCGGAGTGTTCTGCACTGGCGATTTTCTTGGACCGTTACTTTGAAGGCAAAGAACTCGCCAGACCCTTTGAGAAGGCTAAAATTGAGATTGTTCCCAAAGAGCGAGGCAAAGAAATCAGAAGCCACGTTGAAACATGAGTTTTCCCCAATGTTTTGGGAAGGGTTTTATTATAGAATGTTCCAATATTAAGGGTATTAAAAAGGAACTTAGAGTATGTTATCAACAATTGATGATTCAACCTTAACGAAAGTAGCGTTGGCGTTAGGCGGCGAAGAAGCAGTTCAACTTATAGCTCACCTTAAAGGCGTGGAAGAGATAACGGACGATGAAATCGCGAATAAAACATGCATCCGCCTCAATACGGTCCGCAAAATTCTCTACAAACTCTACGATCACTCCCTTGTTAGCCTGCGAAGGACACGGGACCCCAAGACGGGATGGTTTATTTTCCACTGGAAACTGCAGCCAGACCAACTTGAAGGATTCATCTTAAGCCAGAAAAGGCGTGTTCTAGAAAAACTAAACGTCAGGTTAGAATACGAAAAAAACCATGACTTCTACTACTGCGACAGCGCCGAGTGCAAACGGGTTCCCTTCGAAGAAGCCGTTGAACTGGTTTTCCACTGTTCCACATGTGGCAAGCCGTTAGTGCATTTTGAAAACGAACGAATGATAAATAAACTCTCGGGAAAAGTTGAGATATTAAGGAAGGAACTGGGTGAGTAGCGGGCTTCCCAACAGGGAGCAAGCATTAGAACTCCTTCGCAAACATAAGTGTCCGCCACAAGTCATCGAGCACACCACAGCCGTAGCAGACCTCGCAGTTGAAACCGCAGATAAACTCCAGAGCAAAGGAGTAAAAGTAAACGTGTACCTCGTTGAGGCAGGTGCACTTTTGCATGACCTCGGACGCTCAAAAGTCCACACCGTTGACCACGCCGTGGTTGGAGCAGAGATCGCACAGTCCATAGGTTTACCGGAGCCTATCATCAGGATAATTAAGCGGCATGTTGGCGCAGGAATCACTGCTAAAGAAGCCCAAGCGCTGGGTTGGCCAAAAGACACCTACACACCACAATCGATTGAGGAAAAAATTGTTTCCTACGCCGACAAACGAATCGACAAATCAAAAAGAGTGCCGATTGAAGTCGAAATTGAGAAGCTGCAAAAAGAAAATAAGTTTGAAGCAGCTGAGAGAGTTAGGAAATTAAACGATGAAATAACCAGTTTACTGGGGCAAAAACCATGACTACGTTAACATTATTAGTTAAAGCCACAAACTTTGGGCAGGCAAAACAGATAGATGAGTTGTTGCAAACTGAGTTTGGAGAATTAGACCTCGAAGTCAAAGTTTTAACAAACTCCAAGAACAGATGGGTGCAGGTTTCGCTTTCAGGCGAAGATGAAGCCATAGCGACCAGTTACATTAACAGGGAAATAGGCACCTGCCCCGGCAGCCTTGAAAACGCAAAAAACTTCCCCGTCATGAGAGGGTTCATTTCTAAACTGGACCTCTCCAAGCAGGAAGTTGTGGTGGACGTGGGGATTTTTGAGCCTAAAATAGTTCAGGCAACCATACCGTTGACGACTTTTCACACGCAACTCATGAATGGCAAAGCGTTGGATTTGAAGAAAATCGCGGAAAGCTACGCTCTCGCCGAACGCTCGCCGTTGAGCATTAAAGCTGTTTCGCCCCTCACCGACGCGACAGAGGGTTTTCAGGCGGAGTTGGCTGCTGAACAGGTTGAGAAGCTGCATGCATGGCAACAGTCGCTTTTGGATAGGTTGATTGTTCTGGGTGCTTCTAAGGAGACGCTTGAGAACGTGCTTAAGCGGACAAGGTTGACTCGGGATGTGATTGATATTGAGGATTTGGGTATGTTTGAGCATGCGTTGACTTGTAAACTGGGCACTAATGCGGCTGGTTTGGTCTCCGTTGTGGGTAGGTACCTTAGGAATTCGGTGTTTGTTGTTTTTAACGCTAAAAAGAGCCTCGATTTACTGAGTGAACATACATTAACCTCATAATAGTGTACATAAATAATTAAATTCTAATTGAAAGGGGAGAGGGGCATACCCATGAGCCAAAACGACGATAAAAGAAAATACAGAATCGACATAGGTGCCTATGGCAGCATAGGAATTGAAGCTCCCACAAAAGAAGAATACCTGGAACTCTTCAAAGAAGTCACACGAACAAAACGCGACTCCAAAATAGACGAAGCCATAAGATAAACCAGCCCAAGCACCCATATCTGATAGTTCACTATAGAAAAAATAGTGTATCCTGCAAGTCTACAGGGCATTATGCTCTTCTTTGCAATGTGACTCGTAATCCTCGCGGTTTTCATAAACCGTCTGGTCGATGGGGCACTTGAACTTTTTATTGCAGGTCATTTCGGGTTCAGGAACCGTAACTCGCGGCGCGGTACTCTTGCATTCGCTCTCAGCTCGCTTTTGCAGCCACATTCGCATTCATCTTTTTCATGCAATCATTTTCACCTCCAACAAAACCCAGCCGCAAAAAACAATTATCCAAGCCAGTGCATAGTTATTCAAAATATGTGACTACACCAAACCAACAACCAACAATTAAAAAACAAATAACCTTCGTGCCCTCACGTACAAACAAATACTGGAACCGCATCTTAACTAAGAAAAATACAGTTGGGAACTCGATGGACACTTCAAAACTGGAAAAAGCAAGCGCTTACGACCAAAACGGACAAAACAAAAAAGAAATCGACAACGCAATCACATGCCTAAAAGAGTTCAGACGCAAATTTCCCTTCACCGAAAACCCAGCAGCAATAGACACAATCAAACCCGACGATATTTTCAATGAGAGTTCAGGTGAAGCTGGCGGGTTTTTCCATTATATAGAGTATTACTTTAAGCCTCTGGGTCACTCTGCAAATAGAGATACGGGCGTTTACCGCAATATAAGAACGCAAATCATTGATTTCAAGAACCTGCTCAAAGTTGCAGTTGACAAGAAACGGTCGCTGACTGAAAAAGTCGACGCCAACTGGGGAAAAATAAAGGGTTTAGGAGAAGACAAGCAACTTGCCAAAAAAATCATATTCTGCTTCAACTACGAAAACGCCAAAGTCCTGCCGATCTTCAGCACAAATCACCTTAAGCACTTCATAGGCAAAGTCGCCGACACACCTATTCTTCCAGCAAAATACTACACGCCTGGCGAAGAATACGAGACCTTAACTTCTGAGCTTTTGAAAGCCAAAAACAGCCTGCCAGCGACGCAGCCGTGGGAAATCACGTACTTCGCCCGTTTCCTCTACGAAAGTTACCCGCCGCCCGACAGAGAAAAAACCGCAGCCAACGGATCCAGTGGAAGAAAAACAGGAAACGTCGTCACAAAAGAGATGCTGGAGCAGGGAGAATTCATGCATCTGTTAGGCGAACTGCAAAAGCAAAGAAAAATCTCGGGTGAACAGTTCCGATTAAACCGCGAACTATGGGTGAACCAGCCGCAGGAAAGAAGCGGATTAACTAAACGGCTCAAAGCACAACTGAGCCAAAACACAACGATTTGATTGATTCGGAAATGAAAAGGTTGATGATGGGCCGAACCGGATTTGAAGCAAAAATAGATTCAGGTGATGATTTACCACTTTTTTATTGGAAACAATTATAAATTGACCACTCAGAAATAACTCTCTTGTGCAGTTTAAATTTACAGCTAAAACCAAAAAATGGATCCTGCTAATCAAAATCATACCCATCCTATTAGCGATTTTCATTGCAAAGCTGATTGTTCATTGGTTAGGTTTTGAAATAGTAGATTTAAACGCGTTATTTACAAGCATAATAGCCGCAACCACTTTTCTGATAGGCTTTCTAATTGCTGGGGTAATAACCGATTACAAAGAAAGCGAAAAAATACCCGGCGACATATCAGCTAGCTTAGAAACAATATATGACGAAGCGTACATACTCGACAAAAACAAGCACAGCAAAGCAACCCAAGACTTCCTCTTATACTACAACGATTTTCTATGGTCAGTAATTGAATGGTTTTACAGAAAGCAAAGAACAAAAGGCATCCTTGAAAAACTGCACGGCATGAACAATTACTTTGGCGAATTTGAAAGCTTGATGCAGGCGGGTTTTCTTTCCAGAATGAAAAATGAACAGAGCAACCTTAGGAAAATGGTGATTCGGGTAGACAACATAAGAGACTTACCGTTTATTCAATCAGCGTACACCATTGTAGAAATACTTGCATTTCTAGTCATCTCCGGTTTGCTTCTTATGAAACTGGAGCCTTTCTACGAAGCAATGTTCTTCTCGCTAACCGTCGCTTTTCTGCTCATATACATGATTAGGTTGATTAAGGATTTGGACAACCCGTTTGACTACGCTGCAAATGGCGAGAGCGGAACCGAAGTATCCCTAAAACCGATACATGACTTAATAGCAAGAGTTAACGAGTACAAGCAAATACCCCCTGAAGCGTTAAAAAGCGAAATACAAGAACCCCCCAGATAACTCTACTTCGTATTTTGTTTTCTGCAAAAAACGAAAACACGGTACTTTATCGTGACGGGTTAAGTGGTGGGCCGAGCCGGAGTTGAACCAGCGACCTTTGGCGTGTAAAGCCAACGTCCTAACCAGGCTAGACGATCGGCCCACAGTGTAGTTGACTTATGAGATTGCATTGGTTAATATTAGAATTTTGTTTCTGTTTTTTGGTTTATGAGGTTCTGCGCGGTTTTGGATAGGGATAGATTTTTGGGTTGTCGGGCAAATTTTAAAATGCAGAGCACCAGAGTATGCTACTGCCGGGAACATTGAATTGGATTGGAAAAACCTCAGAGCCCTCGTTTGCGAGCACTACCAGCTAATCGGGGTTCTCGTCGCCGCCTCCATCATTCTGTTTTCTATGGGAACCTACACGAACTGGGACGCCCAAACAGAATTTACAGCGGCATCCAGCGTAGTCACCCGCGGTTTACCCTATGCCAACAGTGTCTACTTGATTGACCAGCCGCCGTTCGCTTTCTACATGACGGCGCCCATTCTGCAACTGATGGGGTCGTCATACGTGAACGGAGTGAGTTTTGTGACTGCCTTAGGATTGGGCTGTGTTGTGCTCATGTACGCTTTGGGCACGGTGCTCTATGGCAAAAGAAGCGGGTTAGCGGCGGCTGCACTCTTCGGGCTGGTGCCTTGGCAGGTGTTTATGGCGAGAACCTACCTCATCGACGTACAGTACATGTTCCTAAGCTTAATGTTCCTGTTCACGGGGATTTTGGCGGTGAAGCGGAATTCCCAGAAGCTGCTGGCGACTGCGGGAGTCCTGTTTGCATTGGCGTTTTTAACCAAGCTATTCGCGATTTTCCTACTCATCCCTCTTGTACTCGTGGTTTTGCTTAAAGGAAAAGGAAGCGGCTTGAAGCTCACGCTAAAGAACATCCTGATTTTTCTGGTGCCCTCATTCATTTTCCAAGCTCTATGGTTTGGAGGTTTTGCGAACCAAAATTTCTATGGAGTTTACCAGCCCAGCGACTTCACACATCCTGCTGCTCGCATAGCTGACCCGTCGTTGACGTTTCTGCCCAGAATCTTCGTCGAGAGCGCCGGTTGGTTTTTGCCTGCAGCGGCTGTTTTCGCGGTGGTTTTAGCAGTTGGGTTTAGGCGTTTATTTGCGAGAACATTGTGGGTAGATGTTGTTTGTGTTGCCACGATTTTGGTGGTTGTTGGGGTGGATTCATGGTTGGTTTTAGGTTCGCACCTGAGTGTGCCTTACACAAGCGCTTTCAAATACGATTATGCGGCTCTGCCGTTTCTATGTCTGCTGGCGGCTTCTTTAATCGATAAGGCGGGAGTTCTGATGGGTTCCTTGGCCAAGCGAAGCATAAAACTGCTGACTGCTGGATTCGGAGTTGTTTTAGTTTTTGCTTCGATGTTTGAGAGCATCGTGTTCCTAAACCGTACCGAATCTTATCCGCTCGTCGATTTCAAAGTCGACTACATCGGACACTATTTCCCCTTCAACGTCTTGACACAAGTCAGCAGCAACTTCCAACTATGGCACTACGTCGCTGTAGCATTGATTTTTCTGAGTATGGCAAGTCCCTTCCTTGTTAGATCGATGAGGTGGCGGCTGAGTTTGTTAATAAAAATATTATCAAGTTAAAGTTGTGCAGCCTCTTTTGCGGTTTGCTTTTTGGATAACAGGAAAACGGCAATCGAAGCCACGAGCAACACGCTAAGGGAGAGAAACATGCCCGTGTAGCGCAGGCTGCTAGCGAAGATTACGCCACTGACAATTGGTCCGAGAGTTTGACCGACATCCATCATGGTTGAGAGGAAACCCATTGAAGCGCCCACCAAAGCTGTGGGCACTAAGTCGCAGACCAGAGGCGAAGTCGAAGAGAGCACCGTGGCAAACGAAGCCCCATACGCAACCGCAATCAGCAACAGCACAGGGAACTGTGTTGTGAACGGCACCGCCGCCACCAAAACGCAGCTAGCTACAGTGCCCAAGATGATTGGTTTAGTCCTGCCCGTCTTATCCGAGACCCTCCCGATTAATGGTCGAGCAATAACAAGCGCCACTATTTCGCTGCCCGTGATGATTCCAACCGAAAAAAGATTCAGCTTCACCACATCAATCAAGTAACCCACGAGAAAGAAATCGACGGAGCCAAAAACAAAGTACTGAACCGCCTGCACGAAACTGACGCCTAAAACCTGGGTGTTCTTGATTATGATTAACCAGCCACTGAACATTTTCCTTGACGATTTAGCCGCAGGCGCTGGCTGGGCAGCAAAATTCTTTTTCTCAGCCAAAAACAGCAATGCGATGATGAAAGCGGTTACTCCAGCGATGCCCACTGCAACGTAGAGTGTGAAGAAACTTTGGTTTGTGGCAAAAAGTATGTAGCCGCCAAGAAACGGCGCTAAAGCTCGGCCTACGGCTGTGGCGGAGTTGAAGAGTGAAATGCGTTCTCCGCGTTTGGTGGGAAACAAGGTTGCGATTGAGGCTTCAGCTACAGGCATGAAGATTGCAGTTGCAAATCCATGGTAGAAACGCACAAGTGAGAGCATCCACCATGAACTCACACCCAAATAGAGGAAGGGCGCAGAAGCAAAGACGAAAGCGGCGAACAACAATACCTTGCGTCTGCCGAAAACGTCGGAGAGTGAGGCGGCGGGTAAACTGATTAGTATGCCGGGGATGGTTGAGGCAGAAGCCACAATGCCCAGAAGGTTGTCGGGGGTTCCAAGGCTCGTGGCGAAAGGCTTCAAAACAGGGTTCTTCGACATAGTTGAACTCAATATCGCGAACAAACCCACAGTGCAAATTACCAAGAAGAACGCGCGTTGTTTCCAGTTAGAGCCAAACATCGCTAAACCAGAAGAAAGTTGATTCAGGAACTATTTTTTGTTTGCCCTACCCAAAAAAGAATGCTGTTTATTAATGGTGTTTTCATTTTGTTTCAGGATTAACCCTTGAAGGCAAGACAGTGAGTACTGGAAAAAGCGTTTGGAAAAACGAATATTTCAAGTCGGCAGTGGTCATAGGGTTAATCGTAGCTGTAGTTCTTGGGGTTTTCTTAACTTTAGAATTCGGATTAGGAACAACCGTTCCAATACGGGTAGTAGAGAGCGGCAGCATGTGCGTTCCCTACGACAGCCTATGCGACGGATGGAGCCACCCCTTCGCCCACACCCTACATGTCGGCGACATAATAATCATCCAGAAAATAAATGCAGCAGACCTCAACGCCAACTACCCCAACAGCGACATAATCGTCTACGAAAACCCCAACGACCCAACTTCGACGCCAATCGTTCACCGCATAGTTTCAGAACATGTAGTCAACGGCACAATGTACTTCCAAACCAAAGGAGACGGCAACGGCGCCGACAAATGGCCAAGCCCCCCATCAACGTTGGAATACGACGACGGCACCCTGTGGAACAACAACCACCAAGGAGTACCCCAAAACCTGGTAATAGGCAAAGTAGTCATGCGTATTCCATACTTTGGATGGGTTACACTTTTCCTTAAGGGCAATCAATGGGGCTTACCCGTGATTATCGGACTCATAATGCTACTAGTGCTTCTGGAATTCATCATTCCCATAATAAGAAAAGAAAGCACGCCTAAACCGGAAACAAAAACTGAGGGCACCGAAGTAAAAAATCCTGCGTTAATGTGCAGAACCGAGACTCGGACATCCACTTTATCAGCTAAAACCGCCACGATGCACATTTTCAAAAAAGGCTAAAAAAACCGTTTCTAATATCCAGCTTTACTTGCCAGTTCTTTAGCCCAAACGCGGATTTCTTCCCAGTCACACAGGTCATACACACCAGATGGCGACTCCTTGAAACCAGCCGCCTCAATCCGTGTCCTGAGCGAACCAACAGTTTTTCTTGTAATTATGTTCATTTTGTTGAAGTTCATGACTCCGCCAAAAAAACCCACGCTATCGGCTCAAGATTGTGCTTGACAATTTTATCTTCCAGTTCCATCGTTCGGTCTTTTTTTAATTCCTCTGTTTTCCCTTCTCGCTCAAGAACCGTTTTCATGGATGAAACAAAAAACGCGAGTTTCTTTTGAGGCAGTTCCTTTTGGAACCGTTTTAAGAAACCCTCAACTTCACCTGTCCACCTTGCAAATTGCAGGCCAGTGCCAACGACTATTAGGTCGTAGGGGGAGATGTCGTTGATTTTCTCTTCTTCACGTTTGTAACTTTGACTTCAAAGCCCTGCGTTTGGAGGATTTTGGCGATTTCCTCTGAGGTGCTTGCGGTTGCGCCGTATCTGGTTCAGTAGACAAGCAGGGTTTTCATGGGTTTCCGCTCTGGATTGGATGTTTTAAGCTTTAGCGGGCTGTATGAGGCTCTTTGCGAAGGCTTCTGCTTGCTTTAAATCTTCTTCGTCGGGATGCCCCTTTTGGATACCGCCGAGAACTTTCAGGAAGCCGTAAGTGTCAAATCCCCCGCAGTTAAACTCTCCAGCAACGGTGAAGCCTTTGGATTGGAGTATTTCCCGGAGTTTCTTGTGGAAGTTAGTGGTTTTTCCTGTTTGGCCGCTGGTTGAGAATATGAAGGCTTTTTTGTTGGTCACTGCGGGTAATTTGTCGGCGAAGTCAAGCAGAACCTTGTAGTGGCTTCCAAACGATATGCCTGAGCCGAACCCGACGAGGTCGTAGTCGGAGGGCGCATTTGGGTCAGTTTCAGAGGGTGATTTAACTTCAGAGCCGAGGGTTTTGGCTATGGCTGAAGCGATTTTCTCGGTGTTTTTGTGGTGATAGGAAAAACAGATGATTAGGGTTTTCATTATTCTCACGGTTCCGGGGTTGATGGTTACGATAGTGTTTAGGTGCAGGTTGGTTATAAATTAATTTATATTTTGAATTCTCCTTAATTTTTACAGGGATAATTGTGGTTTCTCAAAAACTTGTAGATTTTTTAAACAAAGCCATAGCGTGTGAACGCCAAATCAGCATACAATACATGAGGCAGCATGTGCAGGTCACAGGCACAGACAGCGTCATAGTTGAAGACATTTTCCGAAGAGCCGCCATCGCCGAAATGAAACATGCCGAACGCCTGGACTACCTCAACGGCGTCGCCACCACACCATTCCTGAACCAATCTTCGTAGGCACCAGCCTCATCGAAATGCTCAAGCAAGACGAGCAGGACGAAGAAAGCGCCATCACACTATAAAAGCAGGCGGTTCAAGCAGCGGCGGAAGAAGACGACTACACCACGCGACGAATGTTGGAGGAGATTTTGGCAGACGAAGAAACCCACATCAACACATTCGACAAAACTGCTTGTAGGCATGACTGAGCCATTCACTCATCCGGGAACTTCACAGGTAGAATAATGAAATCGGAGTTAACTCTAAAAATTCTTGTGCTTGCCCATCAATATGTATATCAATCGGGGAAACGCCGTTTTCTTCACTGGTGGCTAATATGGATAACACTGGATCTTTAAGATGCCCCGTCTGCGGAATACAAATAGATTTAGAGAATTTGCAGTCAAGAGTTGAAACGGCATGCGATAGCTTCGGCGGCAAAAAATACTGTTTCTGCAGCGAAAACTGCCGACGCCATTTCCTTGAAGATCCACGAATCGCTTACTTCTCCATGGAGATAGGAATATCCAGTAGCATGCCGACTTACAGCGGCGGTTTAGGCGTTTTAGCAGGCGACATCGTTAAATCCAGCGCTGATTTGCGCCTCCAGATGGTCGCCATCACTCTGGCAAGCAGAAAAGGCTACTTTAGACAGAAACTTTCTCCGCAGGGAGACCAAACAGAGTTTCCCGACGAGTGGGACCCATCTAAAACCTTAACCATAATGCCCAAAAAAGTCACGGTAAACATTGAAGGGCGCACGGTCAAGGTGCAAGCGTGGCTCTATGAGTACCAGAGCATCACGGGCGGCATGGTACCCATCCTGTTTTTAGATACTGACATGGAAGAAAACGCCCCTGAAGATAGAAGAATCACGGATTCACTCTACGGCGGCGACAAACGCTACAGGCTAAAACAGGAAATCGTACTGGGCATCGCTGGCACGCGGATGCTTAAGAACTTGCCCTTCAAAATCCGAAAGTACCACATGAACGAAGGACACTCCAGCCTCCTAACGCTTGAACTGCTCCGCGAAAACAACATGGATACGGAGAAAGTGCAGAACCTCTGCGTCTTCACAACCCATAGCCCAGTGGAAGCCGCTTTTGACCAATTCACATATGAGTTGATTAAGCAGGTGCTTGACGACGAATACTTGCTGTCGGATATGCAGCAGTATGCTGGTAACGAAAACTTGAACATGGCTTTTCTTGCGTTGAACCTGAGCAAATACGTGAACGGCGTCTCGTTGGCGCATGTGGATTATTCAAGAAAGCTCTTTCCAGGACGCTACATAAGGGCAGTCACCAACGGCGTCCACTCCTACACTTGGACAAACCTGTACTTTAGGCTGCTCTTCGACAAGTACATTCCAGGCTGGACAAACGAACCCATCTTGCTTGCAAAAGCCAGCGAAATCCCCAACCGCGAAGTCTGGGATGCCCACGTCAAAGCAAAAACGGATTTGCTCACGTTCGTCGAAAAAGCCAAAGGCGTTGCATTGGATCCTCAGGTGTTGACGATTGGTTTTGCCAGAAGAGCCACAGGATACAAACGTGCAACCCTGATTTTCTCTGACCTTCATAGGCTCACTGATATTAACCGGAAAGCAAAGTTCCAGATGATTTTTGCTGGAAAAGCCCACCCCAACGACACTGGCGGCAAGGACCTCATAAGGCAAATCCACGATTACGCAGCCAAACTCAAAGACCAGATAGACATAGTTTACTTGGAAAACTACAACATGGACATTGCGGCGAAGCTTACGTCAGGCGTTGATGTTTGGCTCAACACGCCGTTGCCGCCGATGGAGGCATCTGGAACCAGCGGTATGAAGGCAGCTCACAATGGCGTCGTCAACTTCAGCGTGCTCGACGGCTGGTGGATGGAAGGCTGCATTGAAGGCGTCACAGGCTGGGCAATCGGACCGCACCCAAGAGAACTCCTCATCGAAAGCGAACGAAGGGAGGTTGAGCTTCAGGACCTCTACAGCAAACTCGAATACTTAATCAGCCCAACCTTCTACACGCAGAAAGACCAGTGGATAACACTCATGAAGAACTCTATCGCAAAAATCGCCTATTACTTCCAGACGCAATGGGTCATGCGCAGGTACATAACAGAAGCCTACCTCATCTAAAACAAACTCTTCAATAAGTCACTCACGAACCTATTTGGATCCTATTAGAAACTCATTGCAGAAACCGATAGGGGGTAGGTCGATATTGGCATTTTAGCCTCAATAGTATGTTTTTTTTCAGTGCTGAAAATGGAAAAAGAAGAAAATGGGAAACGGCTTAGCGCAGTTTCATAAGTACCATTTCTGCGGCTAGCACCATGGGTTCCCATGTTTCACAAAGTGGCGGTGCATAAGCTGTGTCGGCTTTTGCGAGTTCGCGTACAGTCATGCCCATTTGGATTGCGAAGCTGAGGCAGTTTATGCGTTGGGTGACTTCTTCTCCGCCTATGACTTGTCCGCCTATGATGTGCTGGCTTTCTTTTTCGACGATGAGTTTGATTTTGATTGGTTTGGCGCCTGGGAAATAATCCGCCTTCGTCTTGCTGCTTATGGCTCCTGTGACGACTTCGATTCGGTTGCGTGCTGCGGCGGTTTCTGTTAAGCCTGTGTTTCCTGCTTCGATCTCAAAGAGCCTTGTGACTGCGGATGCTAAGATGCCGCTGAACTGGCTGTAGTCTCCGCCTGCGTTTGCGCCTGCAACCTTGCCCTGGCGGACCGCGATGGTTCCAAGCTGGGCGCACATTGGCCGATGGGTGATGATGTTTGGTGCTTCAGCGCAGTCGCCTACAGCGTAAATGTCTTTCACGTCGGTTTCCATTCTGCCGTTAGTCTTAATCGCACGCGACTCACCAAGCACAATGCCTGCGTCCACGGCGAGTTTGGTGTTGGCTCGTACTCCGAAAGCGCTGATGAACATGTCAGCTTCGATTTTTTCGCCTCCAGCCATCACAGCTGACACTTTGGTTTCGCCGAGGAATTCTTCAACGCCTTTGCTGGTGAGAATAGCCATGCCTTTCTCTTGGAGGTGGTCTTGGACGAGTTTTGCCATGTCCGCGTCGAGCAGCTGGGGCAAAATCTGGGGGAGCATTTCAACTATGGTAACTTTTAAGCCGCGCTCCATTAAGCCGACGCCGACTTCCAAACCAATTAAGCCTGCGCCCATGATTACGGCTGATTTGGCGCCTGCTTTAACGGCTGCATCGATTTTTTCGCCGTCTTCTATGCTTCGCAGACTCAGGATACCGGGTTTTTCTTTGCCTTTAATGGGTGGCATGAATGAGTCTGCGCCTGTGGCGATGACGAGGCTGTCGAATGGCAGCACTTCAGTTGCGCCTTCTTTGGTGACGATGGTTACGGTTTTTTCTTTGGTGTTAATTGCTGTGGCTTTGGTTTCGGTACGCAGGTTGAGCTTGAGCATCTGGAAATATGCAGACGGATAAACGATCAAGTCTCGAAAACACGAGATTTGTCCACCAATGACAAACGGCAAACCACAACGCGAGTACCCAGCGTTTTTCTCATTGGTTACGAGTGTGATTTCTGCTGTACGGTCTTTTTTGCGTGTCGCCGAAGCCGCTTCCACGCCCGCAGCATTTGCGCCGATAACAAGTACGCGTCTAACCATTCTGCTTTGCCTTCGCTTAGCATTTACCTGCGGCTTGAGCCTTATGCCACTCGACGGCTTTGTCGAAGTCCATGAGGTTGGCGAGTTCAGCTTGCAGGTTTGAGGGTTTAACAACGATTAACCATGCTTTTCCGTAGGGGTCTTCGTTTAGGCTTTCGGGTTTGGATTGGGCTTCGTCGTTGACTTCCTGGATGGTTCCGCTTACGGCGGAGACAAGGTCTGAGACGGCTTTAACGGATTCAAGCGTGCCATATGGCTCGTTCTGTTTAACTTCGGTGCCGACAGAGGGCAGTTCGGCGTAGACGATTTCCCGCAGCGACTTCTGCGCGTAGTCAGTGATGCCCATGCGGATTTTGTCGCCTTCGACTTTTATCCATTCAAAATCTTTCGAGAAATAGAGTCCTTCAGGCACTTCGTAATTTTCAACTTTAACCATGTTCTGTGAACCTTCTAAATTTAGACAAGTATCCAGATTGGCATCGAAGATAAAAGTGTTTCAGGATAAGAAAAAAGGGTTTAGCGTTCCCTTTTGCCCGCTATCCAGTCTTCCGTCCACTGGCGGGCTTGGGAATCTGGCACTTGGACAGGCGGATGCTTGAAAGCGTAAGACGGCATGCTTAGCAGGGTGCCAGCGATTTTGCGGTCAAGCGCAATTTTTGCTGCCCTGATTAGGTCAATAACTACGCCTGCGCTGTTGGGGGAGTCTTCTACTTCGAGTTTTGCACTGATGGTTATGGGTCGGTCGCCAAAAGCGCGTGTTTTGATTGATAGGTAGCATATTTTCTTGTTTTTTAGGAAGGGCACGTAGTCTGAGGGTCCGATTCTTGTGGGCAGTGCGTAGGGGACGAGGCTGGTGACGGCTTCGGTTTTGCTGATGCGTTTGCTGGTGAGGCGGCTTTCCACGGTCATGTTCTGGAAGTCGGTGTCGCCGCCAAGGTTCAACTGGTAAGTTTCATCTACAATTGCGCCGCGGTCAAGACAGAGCCTGATAAGAGTGCGGTGAAGAATGGTGGCGCCAACTTGGCTTTTGATGTCGTCGCCAAGAACAGGTAAGCCTGCTTCTTCAAATTTCTTTGGCCACTCGCCTGATTTGTCTGAGCCGATGAATTCAGGCATGCAGTTTACAAGAGCGCATCCTGCGTCGATTGCGCATTGGGCGTAGAATCGGACTGCATCGTGGCTTCCGACTGGCAGATAATTCACGAGGACTTGTGTTTTGGTGTCTTTGAGGGTTTTAACGATGCTTTCTTTGGTGGTTTTGGCGTCGTCGTAGACGTTGAAGGTTTCTCGCATGTGGGGTGCTGCGCCATCAAGAATTATGCCGGGGGAGACTTTGACGCCAAGGTTTGGGACGTCACTGAATTTTTCGCAGCAGTTAGGCTTGACCCATATGGCTTCGGAGAGGTCTTTGCCGATTTTGTTTTTGTTAACTTCAAACGCGGCGACGAAGCGGATGTCGCGTATGTGGTAGCCGCCATAGTTCACGTGCATGAGCCCTGGAACCGTGGTGTCTTCTTTTGCATCGTTGTAGTATTGGGTTCCTTGAATGAGGGCTGAAGCGCTGTTGCCAACGCCGACGAGTGCTACGCGAATTTCAGGCATGAAACGTTAACCATCCAATGAATTGATTTAGTTTAGGCTTAATGTGTGCCTACGCTATAACTTTTTCTAAAGAAACCACATTGCATCCTTGAGAACAGATGCTTTTTGCTGTCAAAAACCAAAGGATATTCAACATGCTATTGATAGTGAAAAACGTCAATACCAACCTACCCCTTAGAGACTGCCTACCCCTCTATCGTTTCAACATAGAACCACTAATAGGATCCAAATAGGTTGGTGAGGAGAACCAATTTGCTCGAAGGGTTACCGGGATTTGGTTTTTTTATCGCTCTTCTTTTCCTCTTCCATAAGTTGCACTAAAACGTAGCAAATGTAGGCTGAGAAGCTCCTTATGCCTCTTTTTATTGCGTATTCGTCTTTGACTTTGAGCCATTCGTTGAAAAAATAGTCGTAGACTTCTGCTTTCACAGTGATGGTTTTGTAGCCTTTCTTGGCATTCTTTCGCCTATGGTGTATATCGGGACGTACGTTATTTAAAGTTTAAGACTACACGCGATATTTCCCTTAAGCAATGTACGAACTAGTGTTACACCATTAATCTTATATTTGGTTTGTACTTTAAAGTACGGACAATGGAGGTTGGAATTTTGCCAAGAAAAGGGTACAAATGCATAACAGTTAACGAAAAACTACACGGAGAAATCAAAAAAAGAGCCACAGAAACCAACCGCACCATGAAAAAATACATCGAGTACCTGCTCGCCAGAGAAAGAAAATAGAGTTTTAAAAAAGCTAATGTTTTCCGCAAGAAAATATTGGTTGTTTTTCGTAAATCCAGTTTCAGAGATTAAGGCAAAATTAAAAGGGAACCGCAAACACAATAAGGTGTAACTGGTGAAATTATTGAGCACAAACGAAATCGCGGTTTCGTATGAACCATTCAAAGAAATCGTAATCATGGAGAAAACCCGTTTTAACACTCCCGAAGACATAGCAAGGTTTACCTCGGTGATTGCCGGGGGCAAATTGGCGGGGTTGTACTGGGTTGACGGCGTGGTTTTCCTGTATTTTCCACTGACCGCTTCGACGGCGATTGTTGCGAAGGAACTTTTGGAGAAGCACAAAGTCTACTGGACATTTGTCGGATATTCGATGATGCCAAAGTACATGCCGATTATTGAGACCAAAGAAAAAATGATTGTGCCAGTCGTCGAAATATCTTCTGACCCAATCCTCAAGTCGGTTGCGCAGTATCTAAAAGAACTAAAGCAGTAAGGCTGTTTTTTGCCTGAACTAATTTTTTTGGGCAAGGTTTTTTCTGGTTTAGGCGAGGGAAAAAAATTCATCGGTTTGCCCTGGGTTAAACGGCAGGTAGAGATGAAACTGGGGTTTTCGCCGTATCTTGGAACCTTAAACATCCGCTTAACTGAAGAGGGCATCAAAAAGAAAATTTTGTTCCAAAACGCCAAGGGAATGGTGGTTGAGCCTCAGGCAGACTACTGTCCAGGCATACTATTTAGGGCATACATTGATGCAGTGGAGTGCGCAATCGTGTTTCCACAGATACCGAATTACCCAAACGACGTGTTGGAAATCATCGCGCCAGTTTGCCTGCGTGAAAAATTGAAACTGGCAGACGGCGACGCGGTAATTGTAGCGGTTACTGTTTAGGGCTGCAGGCTTTCTTGAAGGCTTCCATGTATTCGTCTGCGCACCCGGTTTTTTTGAGGTATTCTCCGTAGGTAACCAGTGCTTTCATGGCGCGGGCGGCGTCTTCTGGGGATTCAAACGAGGGAACGCAGAGTTTGTCGAAGCGGCTGCGGGTGTAGAGCGCCATTTCTGTTTCGCCGATGTCACACATGACTATGGGTTTACTGTAGTTTGATGCGACTTTGACTATGCCGTCGATGTAAACCTCTCGCAATCCCGGCATATGATGGAGCCCGAGTAGGATTATGCCGTCTATCTGCGGGTCCTGGAACATCAAGTCAGCAGCCATAACGAACATGTCGTCAGTCACTGAACCCGTAAGGTCCACGGGGTTCGAGGTCGCCGCAATTTTCAAAATGATGTTTTGGTCTTTTAGCTCCTGGAATTTCTTCAGGGTTTCTTCGCCGAAACGGTTCACCGTTAAGCCTAAGGCTTCGCATTCGTCCACGGTCATTACGCCGGGTCCCCCTGCGTCGGTTAAGATGCCGATGTTTCTGCCCATGGCTGGAGGCTGCATGGCTAAGGCTTTGCCGATGTCGAAGAACTCCTCCATGTCTCGTGCCCTGATTATTCCGCCCTGTTCGAAGGCTGCGGCGTAGATTTTATCTGAACCCGCGATGGCGCCCGTGTGGGATGCTGCGGCTCTTGCTCCAGCGGCGCTTCTGCCTGATTTGATAATCACGATGGGTTTTTTAATGGTGACTTTCTTGGCTATCTTGAGGAATTCTCGTCCGCCCGTTACATCTTCAAGGTAAACAAGTATGACTTTGGTTTCTTTGTCGTGGAGCAGGTAGTGGAGGATGTCGGATTCGGTGACGTCGCATTTGTTTCCGAAACTTATGAATTTGCTAACGCCCATCTGGCGCCCAGTCAAGTAATCCAGGGCTGCGACTCCGAAGGCTCCGCTCTGCGTAATCATGGCTATGTTGCCCGGCATGGGGCGTGGGGTGGCAACGACTTCTTCGCCGGTTGTTAGAACTTTGGTTTCGGGTAGGAACAGGGTGTCGATTCCCGTTTTTGAGTAGTATACGCCAAGGCAGTTGGGTCCTAAAACGCGGATTCCGCCTTTTTTTGCTGTGGCAACCACTTGGTCTTCGAGTTCTTTGTTTCCGACTTCTTTGAAGCCTGAACTGATGATGATGGCGGTTTTGACTTTTTTAGCTACTGCCTCCTCCATGATGGAGGGCACAAATTTAGCTGGAACGATAACGACGATTAATTCGATTTCGCCGGGGATTTGAGTTATGGATGGGTAGCATTTGTAGCCTAAAATGGAGTCTTCGCTGGGGTTCACGGGGTATAGTTCGCCTTTTAAGACGCCGTGCTGTTTGTTGGTGGCGAAGTTCTTGAAGATTACGTGACCTGCTTTGTCAGCTTTTTTGGTGGCTCCGATAACCGCGACTGAATGCGGGTTGAAGAATGCATCCATTCGCTGTAGTGTTTCTTCCATACTTATCCCTCGTTCCGCTTAGTGCTGCAAGCCTCGTTCTTATTGTTTACTCTCCAAAAAGTCGGCTTTACTTCAAATGATAATTATTTTCTCAGCTATTAACTTTCTTTTGCAGTTTGCCTAACGATTACTACGGGTTTATGCTTGATTGCAGCAAGCATCTCCCAGGTCACCAAGTTAATTTCCACGTGGAACCTTGCCGCCATGTCCCATACAGTTGCGCCTGAGCCTGGACCGCGGGCTTTGTCAGCGATGTTGGTGATTTTCAACGCTTCACCCGCCGATATAGTGCAACCTGCTGCGGTGAGGGGAGTGGAGCTTTTCTTTAGCTTGAGAATCCGCCCCAAAACAAAAGTTAAGCTTGCACCCAGCGAGTGTATACCTTTAAGCGGTTTTGGGCGCGGCGTAAAATAGAAGTTGCGGAACTTGTAGGTTTTGTCGGTGTCGGCGATTATTACGCAGACGTTTTTTTGTAGTTTCTGCTGAATTTGGCTTTGGATTTTCTGCGCCAGCTCCTCGGGATTGCAAAGCGGCAGGCTCACATACGAATAGGGCAGGTTGGAGCCGTCGATTCCGCCTTCCGAACCGAACATGAGTGATTGCCAGAACCCAGCGTACTGCAGTGCAACCTGTTTGTGGCGGCTGCCAGATTCCAAAGGATAGTTGCGCAAGCGTTTTAGGAGCCTTGGTCCAAAACCACACAGAACCCCAAGCGGGTAACCCCATACAACGCGCATCCAGAAACCCGCAAGAGCTCTCGCGGTCAAACTCGGCTCCATGGTGCTTTCGTCAACCATGCTGCCAAGAGATGTTGAAACTGCTTTCTCAGACACCACCACGAAGTCGCCGTCTTCCACTTTGTTCTCGATGGCAGTGAGGATTTTGTCCGTGTATCCGCTGTGAGGTCGCCAGTAATTGGTAGTTATCGCAAGTGCAGTATACTTGGTCATTAAGTGGCACTTTATAACTGCACAGTTTAGGTTTTAGCCTAATAAAGGCTTAATCCCAACGAGGAACTTAGAAGAGCGCGTATGGGAAGCCTTGGTTGTTCTGGTACAGTTTGCCTTTTATCGGGATTTGATGGCCACAGACGGGGCATTTCATGTCGCCGGTTAGCTTCCATTCGGTGATGTCGAAGCTGCTGCGTTTGATGACGGCGGTGTCGCAGTTGGGGCAATACGTGTTCTCTGCGGCGTGTCCAGGCACGTTGCCGATGTAAACGTAGTTCAACCCCTGATTTTTCGCGGTAAGGTACGCCTGCTCCATCTCCTTCACGCCCGTCGCAGGAATAGTAGTCATCTTATACTCGGGATGAAACCTAAGCAGATGAAAAGGCGTGTCTGGTCCAAGATAGTTTTTTATCCATTTAGCCATTGCACGGATTCTATCCAGCGAATCGCCGATTTTGGGAACAACCAGATTGGTAAGTTCGATGTGGACTCCGTTGAGTTTTAGTTCTTTGAGGGTTTCATAGATCGGCTCAACGCTTGGCACTGCCATGACGGATTTGTAGAAGTCGGGGTCGCCGCCGCCTTTGAAGTCGATGGTTGCCGCGTCCAAGTAGGGCGCGATGGTTCGTACGGCTTCAGGAGTCATATACCCGTTGCTCACAAACGTGTTGAATAAGCCTGCTTCATGCGCGAGTTTGGCGCTGTCGTAGGCGTATTCCATGAAGATGGTGGGTTCAGTGTAGGTGTAGCTGATTCCCTGGCACCCAGCGTTCAGTGCCGCCTTCACAACTTCTTCGGGCGAGAAAGGGTTGCCTGCGACTTCGTGGTCTTGGCTTATCAGCCAGTTGTCGCAGAATTGGCAGCGGAAATTGCAGCCAGCCGCCGCAACTGACATGACTAGGGCGCCTGGGTTGAAGTGGCTGAGTGGTTTTTTGCTGATGGGATCAACGCCTGCGGAGACGGCTTTGCCGTAGTTGAGTGTGTAGAGGACGCCGCCTTGATTTTTTCTGACTAAACAGAACCCCGAGGCGCCGTCGTTGATTAAGCAGCGTCGGGCGCAGAGGCAGCATTTCACCTTGCCCTCGCTTTGCTTCTCATACAGCATGGCTTCATGTAGAGACATAACAATCATCCACAAAGAGAATAGAACAGGTTTTGTTTAAAAGGCTTCATTACAAGAACTTGTTACAAACTGTTCAACAGCAAAAGTGCCTGCTTTTTAGTTGGAGAAAATGAGGTTTATGGAGAAAACCCAAAAAAGCTCTTGCTTAAAGAGCGTTTCCATTTAGATCATTTTGTTGAAGAAGCAGCTGTATTCGCCTGTGTGACATGCGGGGCCAGTCTGTTCAACCACATAGAGTAGTGAGTCGTAGTCGCAGTCGGTTGATACAGAGATGATTTTTTGGGTGTGTCCTGAGGTTTCGCCTTTCACCCAGAGTTCGTTGCGGCTGCGGCTCCAGTAAGTGGCTTTTTTGGTTTTAAGGGTGAGTTCAACGGCTTCTTTGTTAGCGTATGCCTGCATCAAAAGCTCTTTCGTTTTTGCATCTTGCACTACGACTGGGATGAGTCCGTTGCCTTTCTTGAAGTCCAGTTTCTCGAGCAATTCTTTTTGTGTTGTCATTGTCTAATTGTCACCCCCATCTTACGAAGGTAATCCTTAACGATTGGGACTGGATACTGGTTGTAGTGGAAGATTGAAGCTGCCAATGCGGCGTCTGCTTTGCCTTCGGTTAGGACGTCGAAGAGGTGTTTTGGGATGCCTGCGCCGCCGCTTGCGATGATGGGCACGTTGACCCGTTCAGAGATGGCACGGGTTAACTCGATGTCGTAGCCGTCCTTTGTGCCATCTTTATCCATGGAAGTGACGAGGAATTCGCCTGCACCAAGCTTCTCAGCCTGCATCGCCCACGCCAACGCGTCGATTCCTGTGGGTTTCCTGCCGCCGTAAGTAACCACTTCAAACCACAGCTTGCCCTCGGCGGTGTCGACCATAACTTTGCCTTCGCATGGGGTACGATTTCTTCTGGCGTCGATTGCTGTTACCACGCATTGCCTTCCAAAAACGTCGGCTAATTCCGTGATGACTTGGGGGTTTTCGACTGCCGCCGTGTTAACCGACACTTTATCGGCGCCACTGCAGAGTACAAGTCGTGCATCCGACACATTTCTGATGCCACCTCCGACAGTGAAGGGTATGCTGATTGCTTTGGCGACGCCTTCAACGACACCGCGCAAAATATCTCTTTTCTCAGAAGAAGCAGTTATGTCGAGAAAAACCAGTTCATCGGCGCCGTCGTCAGAGTAGCGTTTAGCCATCTCCACAGGGTCACCCGCCTGCTTGGGATTCACAAAGTTAATGCACTTAACCACTTTTCCGTGGTCAACATCGAGGCATGGAATTATGCGTTTTGCAAGCGGCAAAGTTTAGGCTCCTATTTTTTGTATGGCTTCCTTTAGGGTGAAACGCCCTTCATAAAGGGCTTTGCCGATGACTGCGCCTTCAACGCCGATTTCTTTGAGAGCAACCAAGTCGCCTATGGTACCGATTCCTCCTGCCGCCACGATTTTGGCGTTGGGGTACAGGGCGGCTTGGCTAAGCGTCTGCAAGTCTGGGCCTGTGAGCATACCATCTTGGACAATAGATGTTATGAGGAAACGTTGGACACCAAGCCCAGTGTACTTTTCAAGAGCGTCATCCACGGTCATTGCTGTAGCGGTTTTCCATCCTTCCACCATGATAAGCCCATCCTTATTGTCCAGGGCTACAATGACGGATTCTGCACCGAATTTCTTCCAGATTTTCCCGATTGCCGAAGGGTCACTGAAAGCTAAAGCGCCGAGAATCACTTGTGTAATGCCTAATTCGAAGAGTTTTTCCGCGGTTTCGTAACTGCGGATTCCGCCGCCCACCTGGATGGGCAACTTGACATTTTTCGCAACTTCAGCGATAACGGAGTGGTTATCACCGAGCGCAAAAGCGGCATCCAAATCGATGATGTGCAGTTTACCTGCGCCTTCATCCCGCCAGCGTTTCGCGGCTTCGACGGGGCTGCCAAATTTGCTTTCGTATATTTTGGCGGTTTTAGCTTCGCCGCGAGTTAAACGCACGATTTTGCCGTTCATTAAATCGATTGCTGGAATCAACTGCATAAAAGTCACCTAACAACTGTTTTGACAAAATTTTTTAGAATTTTTATTCCTACATCCCCGGATTTTTCGGGGTGAAACTGGGTGCCGTAGATGTTTTTGCTGACTATCGACGAGGTGAACGTGGTTCCGTATTGGGTTGTGGTGCAGACGATTTTTTTGTCTTTGGGCACGGGGTAGAGTGAATGTACGAAGTAGACGTATGTGTCTTCGGCGATGCCGTCGAAGAGCTCGTTGGGTTTCACCATGTTCAGGGTGTTCCATCCCATGTGCGGCACTTTCACGGTGCCGGGCAACTGCATGTTTTTGCCCTTGAAGAGTGATAATCCGTCGCCGGGTCCTTCCTGACTTGATTCAAAGAAAAGCTGCAAGCCCAGACAGATGCCGAGGAGCGGTGTACCCTCTTGGATTTTGGTTTGTAATGTTTCTTTGACGGCATCGAGTTTGCTTGAAGCTGCAGTGAAGCTCCCGACGCCTGGCAATGCAATGGCATCTGCTTTCATCAAGTCCTTAGCGGTGGTGCCTATTGACGCAGATAACCCTGCTTTCTCCAACGCCGTCTTGAGGCTCAGCAGGTTCCCTACGCCGTAGTCGAATATGACTGCTTGCGGCATTAGATAACTCCCTTGGAACTTGGCACGCCCTTGCGTCTTGGATCCATAGCTACCGCTTGCCTTAGCGAGAGTGCGAGTGCTTTGGTGGCGGCTTCGGCTTTGTGGTGGTCGTTGCTGCCGTACTCGACAAAGATGTGGACGTTTGATTGGAGTGCAGTGGCGAAGGATTCGAAGAAGTGATTGATGTCTTCGGTTGGCATTTCTTCTACTTTTTTGCCGCGGAGTTTGAGGTCGATTTTGAAGTAGGGACGTTTGACGAGGTCGACGGCGGCGAATGCGAGGGAACAGTCCATGGGTGCCGCTGCGCTGCCAAAGCGCGTGATGCCTTCGCGGGTGCCCAATGCTTTGTTGAGTGCTTCGCCCAAGCCGATGGCGAGGTCTTCGACGCAGTGGTGCACCAAATCGGCCTTCACCGACGCAGAAATGTCGATTAAGCTGTGGGTGGCAAGCGAAGTAAGCATGTGGTCAAGAAACGGCACAGCCGTGTTTACTGCGGCTTTTCCTTCGCCGTCAAGGTTCACACAGACTTTAACTTCGGTTTCCTTGGTTTTACGGTAAACTTCTTCTGTTCTCATTCGTCAGCCTCTTCAATCTCTTTTAGTGCATCAACTAGTTTAGCGTTCATTTCAGGCAAACCAACCGTGACGCGGAAGCAGTTTTGGTACTTTAGGATTTTGCCCCATTTCTTAACCATGATGCCCTTCCAAAGCAGCTTCTGGTTGACTAAGTCGGCGGGTTTTTCTGTGTGCATAAGTACAAAGTTTGCTTGGGAGTCGAATGCTTGTACGCCTTCTATTTCGTTGAGTGCTTTTATCAGTTTTTCGCGTTCGCTCTTGGATTGCCTTACAGATTCCAGCATCAAATCGATGTTATCCAGCATTTTAGCGCCCATCCTGAGTGTAAAACCGCTCACTGGGTATGGAAGAGGCGCCTTTTCGGCTAATATCTTAGCTAACTCGGGATTTGCCACCGCGTAACCAAGCCGAAGCGCCGCCAACCCGAACGCTTTGGAGAATGTGCGCAGAATAATCATGTTCTCAAACTCACGTATCCTTGGCACAAACGAGTAGTCTGCGAATTCGCCGTATGCCTCATCCAAGATTACTATTCCCGGGAATGATGTAACTAGTTTTTCGATGTCTTTGGCTTTGTACTGTGTTCCAGTTGGGCTGTTAGGTGAGCAAATGTAGAGCAATCTTGTTTTGTCTGAGAATTTAGAGAGCATTCCTTTAACGTCGAGCTGCAGGTTTTTCTGAAGCGGCACCGCGACGTATTCGCCTTCTTGGCGTTTAACGCAGAGTCTTGGAATCGAGAACGTCGGCGCAAACGAGACTGCAATGTCGCCTTTCTCGATGAAGAGGCGGGTGATGCGGTCGATTAATTCGTCGCTTGCGTTGCCTACCACAAGGAAGTCTTTTGGAACTTTCAGGTAGACAGCAAGTTTTTCACGCAGCTTACCCTCCTCATCTTCGGGGTACAACCGCAAATCGATTTCTTCCGCCAACTCCTTCACAATTTTAGCCTGCTTCACGCGGGGCATGAACAGGTTCTCGTTGAAATCCAACTTAACTATCTGCTTTGTCGTAACGCCCAGCTGTTTCGCTACTGTTTCCGCTGTGGCTCCAGCGCTGTAGCAGTCTACTGCTTGGAGCTTTTCGATTTTTTGTTCTATCCATTTCCTGTATGATTCGCTCATCTCTCAAACCTTGCCTTTATCGCTTTATAGTGATTCGGAAGGTTCTCTGCTTCCGTCATTACCTTGATGCTGTCTTTTACCCTTTCCAATCCCACTTTGGTGCTTTCAACTATGCTGACGCGTCGCATAAAATCCAGTGCGGACAAGCCCGAGAACGATTGGGCAAAACCGCCTGTGGGCAACACGTGGTTGGTTCCGCTGCCATAGTCGCTTAGTGCAACGGGGCTGTAGGGACCCAAGAGGATTAACCCCGCAGTTAGTTTTTCCGCAACTTCCCTGGGCTGGGCAGTCATGACTTCCAAGTGCTCCGCGGCAAACTGATTCACTAAGCCTATTGCCTCATCCATGGTGCTGCAGATTATTATGAAGCCAAACTTGTTTAGTGACTCAGAGACTTTTTCGCCCCGTTCAGCCGTGGCAGTTATCTTTGTAAGGTAATCTTGAACTTTCAGCGCAACCTTCTCCGAAGTCGTTATGAGACCAGCAACGCTGTCGCCGCCGTGCTCAGCCTGCGAAACCATGTCAAACGCAATCAACCGTGAATCAGCACATTCATCCGCAAGCACAAGCACCTCGCTTGGACCCGCAGGCATATCAATCGCAACATCGTTGGAAACCAACATCTTCGCCGCCGTCACGTATTTGCTGCCTGGACCCACGATTTTCCGCACGGGCTCAATAGTTTTTGTTCCGTAGGCTAATGCGGCTATGGCTTGTGCTCCGCCAACCCTGTAGACTTCGTCGACTCCGCAGATGTCCGCGGCAACCAGAACCAGAGGGTTAACTTTGCCCTTGTCGTCTGAGGGTGAACATGCAACTATTCTTTTGACGCCTGCAACTTTGGCTGGAACCGCCGTCATAACCAATGTGCTTGGGTAAGCGGCTTGTCCGCCTGGAACGTAGCAGCCCACACTTTCGATGGGGCGCAGAACCGTCTGGACACAGATGCCGTCGCCAGCGGTTTTGATGTCGGTTTGGGTAAGCAGCTGTTTTTGGTAGGCGTTTACCTTTTCCTTCATGAACTTTAGTGCAAAGACTTGTTCTGGGGGTGCTTTGTTGTATGCTTCTTTGATTTCTGCGGGTTTCACCCTGAGACCGCGCACGTTGAGTTCAGCTTTGTCGAATTTCATTGCCAACTCAACCAACGCACCATCGCCGTCTGCCTTGACCTGGTTTACGATGGCTTTAACGCTGGTTTCAACTTCCAAAACGGCTTTTTCGTCTGCCTTCTGCCGTTTGAACCAGTCGGCAGGCAGCTCTTTTGAGTCCCAAACTTTTATTTGGAGTCCTTCGCGCATTGACCTTCGGTTCTCCGTGCAATCTCATCTAGCGCCAGCACCTGACGTGGTTCATACACGACCAGTCCTTGGGCTAGTTTACGAATCTTGGGCAACAGCCCGATTAAACAGTCTTTTTCGATAACTGTGTTTACGCCTACCCAACCGTCATCTGCCAAAGGCGATATGGTTGGATTCTTAAGGGCGGGAAGTTCAGTTAGCAATGTTTGGAGGTTTTCTTTTTTGACGTTGACGAAGATGTGGATTCTCTTTGAACCGTCCACGACGCCTTTGAGCAATGCGACTATGTCGTAGATTTTCTCGCGTTTCTCATGATCTTCCAGAGATTTCTTGTTTGCGATGAGAACTGCCGAGGATTTCATGACGGTTTCGATGATACGCAGGTTGTTAGCGTCTATGGTGGTTCCTGTTTCGGTTACGTCCATGATGCAGTCGGAATCTTCTGGCGGCTTAGCTTCAGTGGCGCCAAACGACAGGAAAATCTTTGCGTGTGAGTTGTCGCCTTTCTTCCACCATGGTGTCACAAGCATCGGGTCAGAGTTACCGAACCGTTTCTTGTATTGCGGGGTGTTTTTGAGGTAGTCGGATGCGATGTTGAGGTATTCGGTGCTGATGCGGAAGTTTTTGCCCTGGCTCCAAATCGACTCCATGAACTCGCCTACCGTTGTGCCTTCAGGAACGCTTTTGGGCACGGCTATGACGAGTTTGATTTTTCCGTATTCGAGGTTCTGGAGGATTTCGACGTCAGCGCGGTTTTCTTTAACCCAATCTTCCCCGGTGATGCCAAGGTCCTGTAAGCCTTCGTTGACGAAGACTGGGATTTCTTGGGGTCGAAGAACTTTCATTTCGATTTGGGGGTCGTTTATTGTGGGTCGGTATGTGCGTTCTGTTCCGCCGATTTTGAATCCTGATTTAGAGAAGAATTCCGCTGTTGCTTTTTCTAGGGAGCCTTTTGGGATTGCAAATTTTAGTTTGTCCATAATTTTTCACCTATTTTTTCAAAGAAACCACTGGGGGTTTCTTGTTTTGTTAAAAGGGTTTTTTGACGGGATGCGACTGATTCTAAATAACTAAACGTTTCACTGTTTACGCGATTCTTGCATTTAGTTGCAATGAAGACAATCGCCCTGTATGAACGCAATCCCTCATCATATACCACTGAAGACACCTGAACCTCTGTCTTCTTAATAAATCTGTTTCCCCATATTTAACTGTCGGGAAGCTAAACTGAGGCTAACTTGGGCTTTTTTATCTCAAAAACCAGTGGAGCCACCGAATTACGCGTTTCCAGCTCTATTCCCAGCAACCCTTCCAGTATGCCCTTCCAGATTTCGCAGTCGTGAATAAAAGGGGTTTTCAGAAGCAGGAATTTGTCTTTAAGGTAAAAGTCTCCGAAGCCCTGCACTTTTAATCTGTGGAAAATGGCGTCCCAATTCTCCTGCTTGTTCGCATCTACGCCAAGCGTGGATTGAATGGAGACTTTCAATGCGTCACCCATCTTTGCACCCACTGCAGGCCATTTTTCTTTGGGTATCTGCTGGGTCAGTATGTTGAGGAGTTCGACGTTGACGAATGCGGTGCGGCTGATTCCGCAGTAGTATTCACCTGGGAAATGCCAGTCATATATCATCATGTTCTTGTAGATGTCGAGCATTTTTGAGATTAGCGGTTTGATGCCGGGTTCTTTGCCTTCTTTTATGAGTTGCTCGATGAATTCGCGCTCGTTCTTCTCCAGAATGATGGTTGTGCGTTTTGCTTCTTCGTTTTTCTCTCTTGGCGCATCGGAATTGTTACGTCTGGTGTCGAGCATAATACCTATTCATATCGTAATATTTAATATGCCTTATGTATTCCAACTCAAGGTTACTCAAAAATAAGAATTTTCGAAAGAAAACCAAAGAATCTTAATAAAACAGGTTCTGCCTCTAAGGTGCCGCCGATGAAGAGACTAATTAGCTGATCTTGATGATGCACCCTAGGGTATCTGAGGCAAAATTTTTGTTACTCAACAATTTTCTTTCGGGCAAGGAACACAATCATTGCTAAACCAACGATGAACAGCACAATTCCAATGAGGTTGGATGCGCCGTAGTCAAGTTTAAGGATGTCTGAGAGCAAGTATGGAACGTAAACTGCACCGCCGAACATCAGCAACACAGAAACAATCGTTAATGCTACTTTCGTGAATTTCGAGTCTAAACCGCTTGCTTGTACATTTTCATTATTTTCAGTCATGACGCCAACTTCCTACTCTTCAGTTGCATTGTTTTCTACTGACCCTTCTTTTATCTCTTTTCCTAATGACTTCATTAAAAACTTGAAAACCAAGAATCCAGCGCCCTTATCAGCCTTAAAACCCATCGTTGTACCCAGCAGGCTGATGCCGTCGATTTTTCTTTCCTTTGCCAGCGCCAACGTGAGGCCTGTTCCGCCGACTATTCTGCCCTTGCTGTAGATGACCGCGCCCTTCTCCATGAACTCAGCGGCTAACCGCGGCGAAGTGGCTGCGATGTAAACTTGCGTTTTATCTTCAGTTATGGGAACTCCGCCCATTGTTACTATGAATTTGCAGCCTAAAGTCTCAACGAAATCGAGGACAGAATCGCAGACAGTGTAATGCGCAACAACATCATCAAACGACGGCTGAATCTCACCCGTCATGATGACCAGGTTGTTCTTCTCCATCGGAGCATAGTAGAACTCGTACCGTGGCAGATGCGTAATGCCTTTGGATGATATGGCGACGTAATCGGGGAAAGATGGCGAATACAACTCGGCAAACGGCTTCGCATCGAAGAATTTTATGAGCAGATGCGCCGCTATTCGCCCCACGTTTCCAAAGCCCGGCAACCCTTGAACAAAGATTGGGTTTTCAAGAGTTGGACTCGAAAGTTTGCGCAAATACGGCTTATCCAAAGCTAACCATCTGTCCATAGAAAGAATGTTCGACACTAAAATCCTTTTGCGAAAAACCGAAAAGAAACTATTAATATTCGACACACAAGAGTAATAGGTTACCCAAAATTATGTCGGCAAAGTATAGCGGGGTGGGGTAGCCAGGATTAACCCGCTGGGCTCATAACCCAGAGATCAGTAGTTCAAATCTACTCCCCGCTACCAATCGTTTTGGCTTATTGCTTTTAAAAATAAGAACTTTAATTAGGAAGTCAACCACTTTTACCACTTAGTGTCTTATGTGTCAGAAAGCAAGTCCATCAAAGTCAGCAGAGAAACCTATGCCGAACTAAGCGAGATAGCAGGAGAACTGCAACTCAGACTAAAGCGACCTGTTTCGATAGAAGAAGCGATTAAACAGCTTACCAAACGACGCAAAAAAGGCGCCAAAATATCCGATTTAGCAGGATCTTGGAAGATGAGCGACAAAGACGCTGAAGAAATCAAGGCTTCAATCAATGCAGCGTGGAAAAATTGGAAAATGCCAGAGTAATAATAGATACCGACATACTTGTAGACTTTTTGAGGGGCAACCAAGAAGCTACATCATTAGTTAATCGCCTCGAAAAGGACAGGTTCTTGTTAGCCACAACTGCCATCAACGCGTTTGAATTATATTATGGTGCCCACAAATCGAAAGAGCCAGAAAGAGGAATAAAATCAACTAGACAACTGTTAGTAAAGCTTGTCCTTTTGCCGTTGACTGCAAAATCAGCTCAAAGGGCAGGGCACATTTATGCTGACTTAGAAAAGCAGGGTCAACCGATAGGGCTTAGAGACACCCTGATAGGCGCGATCGCCCAAACAAGAGACTTTAGCCTTGCCACTAAAAACCTAAACCACTTCCAAAAAATCAGTGAACTTGAGCTAATTCATATTTGATTCACATAAGCTGACAACATGCGCTTACTTCCAAAAAAAATTGTGCAGTTAACAAAAAGAAGCGTCTTTTTCACGGCTGTTTAAGCGGAGCAAGGTTTCTGAGTTTGGCACCGTTTGTGTTTATACTTAACTCTAAAATACAACTTTGTTTACTGTAAAAGTAAATAAACAGGTTGACGTTACATTACAGAAACCTCGTTTGGTGAACTTGCGTGAAGCGAACATTTGCAGTCCTCTTGATTACGGCTTTCTTATTACTTGTTTTGTTGCCAGCGGCTTTACCTACTGGCGTTTCTGCCCAGTCCAGCGGTTACACCATAGATAAAGTCGACCACCAGATTCAAATCATGTACTCCGGACACGTCGTCATCCTGGACACAATCCATGTTTCTGGGCAGATAACTGACGGCTTCATGATTGGACTACCCTATCAGTACAGCGCCGACGTCCTCGAAGGCTTCGCCTACGACGCCAACCACGTCTACCAGTTGAATTTAGGTGTTCAACTGGGAGAGCACAGCGGATTCTACGGGGCAACCGTCGACTTCAACGGAAACACACCCAGCGTCTTCACAGTTGCCTTTGTCCTATCAAACCAACTCATCACTGAACAGGGCAACGGAGTTGACGTTCTTAGTTTTCCAGCTTACCCAAGTTTAGCAAGAGACGTTGGCATCTGCAACGTAACCATTGCATTCCCAAGCACACCCATCTCCTTTACGATTAACAAAGATGATGGAGCAACCAGCGATCAAATTTACACAAGAACAAACTTGCCAGCATACACTTATGCGCCTGCAACCGCCACTTTCCAGGTGACCAGCGGAACCCTGACGTTAGTAACAATAACGAATTTAAACCGCCAAATAACCATCGACCCATCGGGTAAAGTAACTGCTTCGGATACCTACCGAATCATAAACAACTCCACATCACCGCTGAGTTCATTCATCTTAACCTTGCCACTTGAAGCGACGAATGTGAATGTAATGGATCAATTCGGAAACCTACAGGGAACCGTATCCAGTTACCCCAGCCAAAACATGATTTTGGCAAACGCAACTTTACAAACTCGTCTGTCAACCGGGGAAACAGTAGTGTTGACGGCAGAGTACAATTTACCCAGTGCAAAACTTCAAGGCTCAAACTATGTTTTAGCTGATTCTAACCTCTTTCCAAACTTCGGCTACTACGTAAACCAAGCAACCATAACTTTTACGCCTCCTCAAGGAGCAACGATTGTCTCGCCGAAAACCTCAGAGTTAGATTCGTCATCAACCTTGACGCGAAACACATACCAAGACACCCTTGCGATAACAAAAGACGGCTTAAGCTACGTGAGCTACCTTGAACCTCAACAGAGCACACTCCAACTATCATTCAACTATAACCCAGTCTGGGTTTCTTTTTTGCCTACCTTCTGGGCTACAATCTTAGCAGTTGCCATCTGCATAGGGGTGTTCTACGTTAGAACCCGCAAACCAAAAGAAGAAACACACTCCGAAAAGAAAGAGCAGCTAAAAGCAACTGAACAAGCCCAAACTTTGGCTGCAGGGGCACCGAAGACGTCTGGAGCAAAAACCAGCCAGCAAGCCTCCGACAACGACATAACAGAATTCATCGACGCATACGAAGACAAAAAAGAGCTAAACAACGAATTGAAATCGATGGATGCGAAGGCACAGAAAGGAAAGATTCAGCGACGCCAATACAAAGCTCAAAGAAGCGCCATAGAAACCCGCTTAGAAGGCATACAACGAAAAATAGATAGAACAAAAGAAACCTTCAAGGGCACAACCGGCGGCTACGGTGACTTAGTTAAGCAGCTGGATTTGGCAGAAGCCGACTTAGCTGAATCGGAAGAAGACATCAAATCCTTGGAGTCACGCCAAAGCACGGGTGAAATCTCCATTGAAGAGTACAAGGAAAACATAGGCGACTACCAGAAGCAAAGAGACAAAGCTGAAGCAACCATAAACGGAATCCTGCTGAGGTTACGTGAAAAAATCCGTTAAAACACCTAAACCCTTTTATTTTACTTTCCAACTTTTGATGAAAATATCCCAGAGGTAAGACAAAAATGGTAAAAATCGTTGTCGATCCTAAATGCACTGGATGCGAAACTTGTGTCAACACTTGCCCAGTCGGCGTATACGAAATCAAAAACGGCAAGTCAGTGCCCAGCAAAGTAAGCGAATGCTTAGTTTGCAGAGCATGTGAAGCACAATGTCCCGAAGGTGCAATTCAGGTAATCGAATAAATCAAATTTTTTTCTAAACCTCTCATTTAACTGAGAGAGTTTTCCCTTTTATTAGTAAAGTTTTATCGAAACAGTTTTTTGAAGCCAAAAGCGATTTTAACAGAACGACTGCGAGATTAGTCTTCGAGGTTCAGTAAAAACTCAACGACTCGGGCAAGCTGCTTTGCGGTTGCCACGTCTAGGATTTGCTCTTCATCTATTTTTGTGAGCACATTATCGGGTTGCATAGTTCCCTATTAGCTGCTTTTGTTATAACAATTTCTCTGGCTTGTACTTCGAACTTCGAAGTAGCGGGTAAACGCGACTATACGATTTAACACTTTCATGCATATTCAACGGCATCAACTTAACGCTTCACCATGTAAGATATAGAGAAAACGTGTTAATCCAGTTTTTCCCATCGAAACCCGCTCACCTCGCCGAGCAAAAGTTATATGCACAAACACACTAAACCTTGATTATGCCAGACAAAGTACATTGCTGCCACATCTTGGTCAAGACCCTAACAGAAGCACAAAACGCCAAAGCCCGACTGGACAAAGGCGAAAAATTCGGCGCCGTAGCCCAACAAGTCTCCCAATGCCCATCTGGAAAAAAAGGCGGAGACCTCGGCACATTCACAAGAGGCAAGATGGTTAAGGAATTCGAGAAAGCCGCCTTCGAACTTGAGAAAGGCCAAACTTCTGCTCCAGTCAAGACAAAGTTCGGGTACCACATCATAAAAAGAATAGAGTAAAATGAATACTAAGCAGGGTTAAATCCAGCCCTGACACTGTTTTTAATTTGGACAAGCATATATCAACTACTTATTGTCGCAGGAACTGAAAAGTGAAAAACAGAATTCCGAAGTTGCCTCGAAAGGAAAGAGCACTGTTCATCGTTTGCACAGTGCTGCTCCTTAGTTTTCTGCTCGTCACACTATTCAGAACCAACTTCCACGCCATAGATACTTCAATTAACGTTTGGATACCCTCAATCCAATCAAGCGGCCTGACGTTGCTTGCCAAAGGAATAGCAGTTGTCTTTGACACAACCAGCCTCGTCGTGTTTTCTCTGGTTATTTCAGGAATTCTTTTCTTAAAAAACTACAAACCGCATGGTCTCCTGCTGCTGGCAGCCATGGGCGGCGACGGCTTAATCGTTTCAATCCTAAAAACTTTAGAACACGCATCCAGGCCAACCAACGGGATATTTTCTGACAACAGTTTTTCTTATCCCAGCGGTCACAGCGCGGGCTGCATAGTTTTCGGCGGGATACTGGCTTATTTTGCTTGGCAGTATTGGCAGAGCAAGCGTTCAAGAGCCCTTATTGGAGTGAGCATGGGTGCGGTTGTGGGTGTTGTGGGGTTTGATAGGGTTTACTTGAATGTTCATTGGTTTAGTGATGTTTGGGGTGGGTGGTTGTTTGGGGGTTTTTGGTTGTTGTCTGTTTTGTTGGTGTTTCGGCTATTGCATGTGAATGGGAGGTTTGGGTCAAAGAGGTTTGGTTTGGTTGCTAACTGGCTTTATGTGGCGGCTGTTGTGGTTTCGGTTTTTGTGGTTGTTTTGAGTATGTTTGGTAGTTACTTTGGTTCATGGTAAAAAAGATATATCTTTATCAGACATACTTATATTTGCGCAAAACAAAATAAACCACACAGAAAAAGCAAGCGAGGCACAAACGATGACTCAGGAAAAAAACAAAAGAAGCACATTCAACATTGGCGGCATGAGCTGCATAAACTGCGCCCACACCATCGAAAAAGAACTCGCCAAACTAAACGGCGTAACCCAAGCCACCGTAAACCTCGCCGCGGAACAAGCACTCATAGACTACAACCCCGCCCTCATCAGCCAAAAAACCATCGAAGCCGCCATCACCCAAGCAGGCTACCATGTAATCCACGAAAAAATAAGTCTCCAAGTCGGCGGCATGTTATGCGTTAACTGCGCCAAAACCATAGAGAAAGCCTTAGGCAACCGCGAAGGCATCTACAACGCAGCCGTCAACTTTGCCTCTGAAACCGTCTCAGTTGAATACAACCCTTCGCAAATCAGTTTGCCAAGCATCAAAAAAACCATCCAAGACAGCGGCTACCAAGTCATTGAGCAACAACAAAAAAACAGCGAGGACACAGCGGGTGAAGAACGCAAACGCCACATTCGGCACCTAAAAATCCTCTTAGCCACAAGCGTCGCCCTGACTATTCCCATCCTATCTTTGATGTGGCTGTCGCCTCTGCCCATGGAGCAAAACAACATCCTCATGTTCCTGCTTGCAACACCAGTGCAATTCATCGTGGGCTGGACATTCTACGTTGGCACATACAAGGGACTAAGAAACAAAACCGCAAACATGGATACCTTAATCGTGATGGGCACGTCCACCGCTTGGATCTACAGCACCGCCGTTACCTTCGCACCAGCCACATTCCCGGGTGCAGGAGTATTCTTCGACACCGCCACCATGATTATGAGCTTCATCTTGCTGGGCAAACTCTTAGATGCAGTGGCGAAAGGCAGAACCTCAGAAGCAATCCGAAAAATCATGGGTCTACGAGCTAAAACAGCCCGAATTGTCAGGAATGGCGAGGAACAGGAAATTCCAGTTGAAGATGTCCAAGTCGGCGACATCGTCGTTGTTAGACCTGGAGAAAAAATCCCCGTCGACGGTACCGTCACCGAAGGCTACTCGGCGGTAGATGAGAAAGTCATCACGGGCGAAAGCATCCCCGTTGAGAAGAATATCGGCGACCAAGTCGTAGGTGCAACAATGAACAAGACGGGCATGCTTAAGTTCAAAGCCACCAAAGTCGGCAAAGACACCGTTCTCGCCCAAATCATAAGCATGGTTGAAGACGCCCTAACTTCGAAAGCGCCCGTTCAAAGATTAGCTGACATCGCGTCGGGATATTTTGTTCCAGCCATCATAATCACGGCGACACTTTCAGCGTTAGCATGGTACTTCATCGCTGGAGCGTCCTTCATATTCTCACTCACAGTTTTCATCGCCGTGTTAATCGTGGCTTGCCCATGCGCGTTAGGTTTAGCCACTCCGACAGCGATAATGGTTGGTGTCGGAAAAGGAGCAGAAAACGGCATACTAATCAAAAGCGGCGAAGCACTGGAAGCGGCGTACAAGCTTCAAACCGTAGTTTTCGACAAAACAGGCACACTTACGAAGGGCGAACCAGAAGTAACCGACATCGCCCCATCTGCACTGTTCGAGGAAGACCAGATTTTGCAGTTCGCCGCCATCGCGGAGAAAAACTCTGAGCACCCATTGGGAGCAGCCATAGTGAAGAGGGCGAAGGAGAAGGGAATCCAGGTTGATGAACCCGAATTGTTCAACGCCATCCCCGGGTACGGAGTGGAAGTGGAGCATAAGGGCACCAGAATATTGTTGGGCAACCGAAAATTTATGGAAGCAAACAACTTGGACATCAGCTCGGTTGAAGGCAAAATGGTGGTGTTTGAGGAAGAAGGCAAAACCGCTATGCTACTTGCGGTCGATAACCAAATTGCCGGTTTGATTTCGGTAGCCGACACATTGAAGGAGCACTCTGCCGATGCAGTAAAGACTTTGCAGCAGATGGGGTTAGAAGTCATCATGATTACGGGCGATAACCAGAGAACAGCCAAAGCCATCGCGGCACAGGTAGGCGTAGACCGCGTCTTTGCGGAGGTTCTTCCAAGCGATAAAGCCGCTGAAATAAAACGGCTGCAATCTGAGGGTAAAATCGTAGCGATGGTGGGTGATGGAATAAACGATGCTCCAGCTCTCGCGCAGGCAAACATCGGAATCGCAGTTGGCAGCGGAACAGACGTTGCAATCGAGACAGGCGACATCGTGTTGATAAAGAACGATTTGCGAGATGTAGTTGTAGCCATTCAATTAAGCAGGGCAACTATGAAGAAGATTCGGCAGAACCTGTTCTGGGCGTTCTTCTACAACATCGTTTTGATTCCGTTGGCGGCAGGCGCGTTCTACCCCATCCTGCATGTGCTCTTTGATCCAGTGTACGCGGCAGCAGCCATGGCAAGCAGTTCAGTAACGGTGGTTTCGAACGCTTCGCTGCTCAGGAGATTCAAACCAAAAATCTAGTTATAGAACATCAAACATTGTTGTTGGAGGTGAAAAAGTATGGTTAAAGATTTAGTTTGTAACATGGATGTAGATGAGAAAACTGCAAAGTACAAGACAATCTACCAAGGAAAATACTATTATTTCTGCGCGGCAGGATGCAAGAAAACGTTCGAAGCTGACCCACAGAAATACATCAGCGGCGCTTCATCAGGAAAGATGGGTCACAGTTGCGGCTGCGGCGGCGACCACTGCTAAACCGTTAAGGTTTAGTTAACTTTTTTTTCTTTTTATTTCCCTCAAACATCTAGTGTGTTTGACCAGAAATACTGATTTTTTCGGTTACAACTGGTTTCTCAGTCGAGAACGCGCCCAGCAACACGTTTTCCGCGAACAAATCCTCATTGAAGACACCCATAAACTCCACAGTCTCGTTGATTACAACCTTTGGCACACCAATCACGTTGTACTTCAGGGCTAAATCTGGGAACTCTCCGCTTTCTATGACGTCGGCTTTAACCATGTCACTTTCGATGGCTAACTTATGAGCCACGGCTGCGGCGGCGGGGCAATGCGGGCAGGTTAATGTGACGAAGACTTGGATGTGGACGGGCAATTTGACTTCAGTTAATATCTGTTTGGTTTTGTCGGAGAGGTCCGTTTTGCCCTTGGAAACGTTGATGACGGCTTCAATTAGGGTTTGCAGTTCGTAACCGTATGGGATGCCGTAGATTCTTACGCCATAGTCTTTTTTGCCGATTATCGCCATGGCCGGAATCTTGTCTATGCCGTATTCTTTGGCTTTGGCGGCGTCAGCCAAGAAATCGTGGACTTCCACGGTTATTTTACTGTTGAAGGCGGCTAGTTCCTCCGCGAGTTTTCGTGTGTCAGTGCAATATTGGCATTCGAACTCCTGGGTAAACATGACTATTTTTACTGGGTCAACTAGTTTTTCCTCAAAATCTTTCTTAAGTAACTCTTTTTTATCGTCAGGCAGTAAACTCAAGGTTTTTCCTCCGCAAAACAAAACTGGGATTCTACAGGTAACCTTTGTTGGTTCCAGAATATAACTCTAGAGTTCACTGGCGGTTTGGGAACGAAAGTGATATTAAGAGTTTTCGCCAGTTTTCTTTGTTAGAAAGTTTTGGAGAAGATGATTATGGTTAAAGTTACTTTGAAGGATGGAGTTTTCTGGGTTGGCGTCGTCGACTGGAACATAAGGGATTTCCACGGCTACATCACCCGCAGAGGAAGCAGCTACAACGCATACCTGATTGCAGACGAGAAAACCGCTTTAGTCGATACCGTGAAGGTGGCATTCTGCAACGAACTCATCGAACACGTATCCGAACACGTGGGCTTAGACAAACTTGATTACATCATCGTTAACCACGTGGAAATGGACCATTCCAGCAGCCTCCCAACCATCGCGAAACTCGCCAAGAACGCGAAAATCCTCTCTTCAGTGCGCGGCAAAGAAGAATTAATCAAACACTATGGCTCAGAGTTCGAGCGGGTTGAAACAGTCAAGTCAGGCGACACGCTCAAGCTTGGCAAGAAAACCCTCACGTTCCTCGAGGCACCGATGCTTCACTGGCCCGACAGCATGTTCACCTACCTAATCGAAGATAAAATATTGATGCCAAACGATGCGTTTGGGCAGCATCTTGCAAGCTCGGGACGCTTCGACGACACAGTCGACCAAGAAGTGTTGATGGAAGAAGCAGTCACATACTACGCTAACATTCTCACGCCGTTTGCGCCTCTCATAGTCCGGAAGATCGAGGAGGTTGTCGCCATGAAGTTGCCCATCGACATGATTGCGCCCAGCCACGGAATCATCTGGCGAAAAGACCCCATGAAAATCATCAACGCCTACATGGACTGGTGCACGGGCAAAGCAGTGAAGCAAAAAGCAGTCATTGTTTTTGACACGATGTGGGGCAGCACCGACAAGATGGCAAGGGCAATTGGCGAAGGCATAGCAAGCCAAGGCGTAGAAGTTAAACTGCTCAAGCTTCGCGCAACAGACAACACCGACGTTGTCACCGAAATCGTGGACGCGAAAGTTGTGCTCGTGGGTTCCCCGACGTTAAACAATGGAATGTTCCCGTCCTTGGGGCAATTCCTCACCTACATTACGGGACTTAAGCCCAGAGGCAAACTGTGGGGTTTCTTCGGTTCTTACGGATGGGGCGGCGGCGCAGTGAAAGGCATGGTTAAAACCGCTAAGGAAGCAGGCTTTGACGTTATGGAACAGAGCATAGAACTAAAATGGGTTCCAACGGAAGAAGAAATGAAAAAATGCTTTGAGTTTGGGCTGCAAATAGCCCAAAAAATCAAAGCCTAACTTTTTTCTAATTTATTTTCATGAATTTTTCTTTCGGTGTCGCACAAATCTGGCAATTGTCGGGCACGGAGCCTTCAAAAGTGTTTCCGCAAACAGGGCACACATAGTAGTCTGCTTTCGCGAGTTCCTTCTTGCCTTTGAGGGCGTCGAGTGCTTTCTGGTAGAGTTTTGCGTGGATTTGCTCAACCTGGTTGGCGTAGTTGAAGCTTACTTCAGCTTTTTTGTTTCCCTCTTTCTTTGCGTCAGCGATGAAGTCAGGGTACATTTTCTTGAATTCGTAGGTTTCGCCCGACACAGCGGTGCCGAGGTTGTCTTGGGTTGATTTAACTTGTCCCATTACTTCAAGGTGGTTTAGGGCGTGGACGGTTTCGGCTTGTGCCGCGGCTCGAAAGAGCTTGGCGATTTGGGTTAATCCTTCTTGGTCTGCCTTCTTCGCGAATGCAAGGTACATTCTGTTGGCTTGGGATTCGCCTGCGAAGGCATCTTTTAGGTCTTGTTCAGTTTTAGCCATAAAATTCACTGGAAAATAGAAGAGTAACAAGCAGGTAATAAGTTATACCGTCTATGGTAAAGACCTCATGACTCCGTCCCAACTACTTTAAGCAGGTAACGTATCAAACTTCGGGTTTTTTGCCGCTGTTCTTGAAGATTTTGTCCGAGTTCGAAATAAAGTAGCCGCTAAGTATCGAGAGAACCAACGATGGAAGTATGATCAACCATGGGTTCGCTAACCCGTACATATCGAGCGAGGATTTAACGCCGACTACGTTCATAAACAGAGGGACAACGAGTGCAAAGATGGCTAGTGCTTGACGTTTCTTCTGAAGCGCCGTTACAATGCCCAGAAGCCCGCATGCAAACGATACAATGCCCAACGACGCAAGCAGAATCCAATCGAAGCTGTGCAAAGTGGCTTCTAACCCGACTATTCCCCAGTACAAGCTCATGATTGAGGTGACAGCCAAGAGGACTGCACCGTAGAAGGGATAATTTGAATGTTTAAGCGATGGTTGTTTGCTGGTTTTTTTGGACATGAAGAATTGGAGCAGAATGATTGCGAAACCCAGCACTGAAGCAGTCGCCACGGAGTAGGTCCATATGGGTGTGTTGGCTTCTTGGGTGAAGCTGAACGCTGTGTGGGTTGTTGTCCAGCCGTCCTTCGCCACATCGACTTTGAGGTATGCGGTGGGCAGCCAGGTTGAGCTGCTGGCGGAGTAGATTCCGGGTGTCTGGGTTTCTTGTGCTTTCACGCCGTTTATGGTGACGTTTGCGCCCGAGACTGTTTTGGATACGTGAACAGTTCCTACCTGTAACCCGTCTTCGGGAAGCAACTGATAGGTTACGTTGACTGATACTGCGACTTTTCCAAAGGTGCCCGTATCGCGGCTTACCATTGAGGTATGGAAGGTGTCCCACCAGACCTGCGCGGGGCTGGATGTGAAACCGTAAGCGTTGTTTGCTGAATCGATAAGTTTTGTTGGACCCCAAATGCGACCGTCTTGAGTGGTCAATTCAGTGGGGGTAAAGGTTAGAGCCTCAGGATTTGACGAAGTATAGTTGAAAGAGAAAGTTCCCGATAATGTGTTCTCTGACAGCATTTCTACGACTTTGCCGTTTGCGTTGCTTATCTGGATTATAACTGTGGCGTTCTGGATGCTTTTGTTTTCATCTGGGCCATAAGTCCACAGTGCCTGAAAAGAGAGCGTGGCGTTCTTGCCTACGCTCATGTAAATCAATGCATCAGAAATCGATGCAGGCTTGACTGTCACGTAAAAGTTATTCTGTTGTGTTTGAGCAGAAACACAGCCAGCGAACAGGGTCAGAATTAGCAAGGCACCGATGAAAGCTAACAGCAGAAGCGATTTGGCGTTCAAACGTTTTCCCTTAATGCATCCTTCTTAAGTGAAACATTCCTTTTTAGACTTTGCGTTAACTGTATTAAGATGGTCAAGTACGGAGCGTATCAATCGAAGGCGGCTTTTGCTTTTAAGTAAAGTATATTAGGTGTTCTCTGCTTTGAAATCCTTAGATTTTTGGTGAAATTTTATGGAGAAAATAAAAACATTTACCTTACCCAAACTACCCTACGAATACAACGCATTGGCACCCTACATTTCAGAAGAACAGTTAAAACTGCACCATGACAAGCACCATCAAGCCTACGTAAACGGCGCAAACGCAATATTCACAAAAATAGACGAATCGATGAAAAACGGCACCGTACTCGATGTGAAAGCCTTAACGAAAGAATTAGCCTTCAACATCGGCGGCCACATGATGCACACGACTTTCTGGGAGAACATGGCGCCCGCAGGCAAAGGCGGCGGAGGACAACCAAGCGGAGCTGTAGCTGACTTGATTACTAAAGAATTCGGAAGCTTCGAGGTCTTCAAAAAAATATTTTCTATGGCTGCAACCAGCACTGAAGGCTCAGGATGGGCAGCGCTGGCTGTTCACCCATGCATCGGAAGACCACTTATAATGCAGATTGAAAAACACAATGTGAACGTATTTCCCAACTTCCAAATCCTATTGGCTCTTGACGTTTGGGAACACGCATACTACGTTGACTACAAGAACGACCGTGCCAAATTCGTTGAAAACTTCTGGAACATCGTGAACTGGGACAAAGTCAACAAAAACCTGGCATTGGTTAAGTAAGCTTTGCTTACTTTTTCTTTTTTGTTTATTTTAAAAAAATAATAGAACGCTCAAAAAAAGCGTTTAGGGTGAGGGAGTGATTTTTATTGCTTGCACAGGACACTGCATCTCGCATGCCAAGCATTGGATGCATTCTTGTTCGCGTACAGGGTCAGATTTACGTTCCGACAGCGGGTGCCCAGGCGAATCAGCCCAATCATACAGCGAAACAGGGCAAACATCGATGCATACGCCGTCTCCAAGGCAAATATCCCAGTCTACCGCACTGCTTGTTCCGTGGATACCCAGTTTCTTCGGCGGTTCAACAGGTCCCCAAACTTTGTGGCCGTTATGTTCACTTACAACTTTTCGGTTTGTTTGAAAATCAGGGTCAATTGGCAAAAAATTCACCACATAAACGTGAGGAACCCCCAAATATTAGGTTTTCTGCCTGTGTTTTGGCGCAAAGCATTTTGGTTTGTGGGCGTATCATAGGTTGGTTTAGATGAGCCAGTATAGTTTACCCCGCGGCATGAGGTATTCCACGCTTGAAGAGCGACAGCGGTTCTACTCGAAAGATTTCAGTCTTCAAAAAATCTCCGAATGGTTCGGTGACGGATTGGACAGAACCAAATTCGCCGTTATCATAGCTAGGCACACAAAAATTTACCCAGAACAATACAAGGAAGACGCCGCAACCACCATAATAATCGACGAATACAAAAACCTCAACGACGTGCAAGAGCAAATCCTCGATTTCTTGCCCGAAGCAGTCTACTACGACCGCAACACCTACAATGAATCGGGGCACATTACGGGTCAGGAGTTGGCTTTTGACCTTGACCCCGAAAACATCACCTGCCCAATCCACGGCACCTTAGCGGATAAGATGAAGCGCCTGCAAGGTTTAAGCTTCTGCGAAATCGAACTCGACATGGTTAAAAAAGAAGCAGTGGGACTCTACGAATTTCTGGAGAAGAAGGGTTTTTGCGATTTACAGGTTGTCTATTCGGGCAGGGGCTTTCACCTGCACGTCTTAGACCCCCAAGCCTACAAGCTGAGCACCCAGAAACGACTGGAAATAGCACAGCAGGCAAAACAAGTGGGTTTCCACATCGACGAATGGGTAACCTCGGGCGAATACCGCTTAATCCGCTTGCCCTACAGCCTCAACGGCATAGTTTCAAGAATTTCGTTACCACTAAAAAAGGATGAGTTAGAAAGCTTTGACCCCGTCAACGATAGACGGTGCCTGCCAAAGTTTCTCGGCAAAAAAGCTATTTTTTCTTGACTACTTCTTTAGCTTTCTTTTCTTTCTTGCTGTAGTAAGCGGCTTTTTTCTTTTCGTCTTCTGCTTTAGTTGGTTTTTTCGCCATAAAAATCCTCTAAAAAATAATATCTCCGCAAGCGCTTAAAAGATTTATCCCAGCGTCAGGCGCTTGAAAAGTTTATTTGGGTTCGGTTCCTCAGTTTAGTGTGTTGAGGCTTAGTTATGGAGCAGTTTGACGTTTTGGTAGTGGGTTCAGGTTCAGGTGCGCTCATTGCGTCGGCGGCAGTCGAGCAGGGTTTCAAAGTCGCATTGGTTGAGCAGGGCAAGATGGGCGGCACATGCATAAACGTGGGTTGTGTGCCCTCGAAGATGCTGATTTACCCCGCAGACGTCCTAGCCACCCTTAGAGATTCTGGCAAATTGGGCGTGAACGCGAAGGTAGAGTCGGTGGATTTTGGCAACATCATTGCAAGAATGCATGAACTCGTTAACCGTGACTCAGCAAACCAAGCAGCAGCGGTGAAAGCCACACCGAACCTGACGTGGTTTAAAGAAAAAGGCGAATTCATCTCCGATTACACCATGCAAGTCGGCTCCCAAATAATCAGTGCCAGAGTAATCTTCATCGTTTCAGGCGCCCGCACAGCAGTACCACAGATAAAGGGCATAGAGAACGTGGGTTACCTGACAAGCGACTCCGTGCTTGATTTGCAGACACCGCCCAAGAGCATAGTGATTGTCGGCGGAGGCTACATCGGCATGGAATATGGACACTTTTTCTCGGCGATTGGCACAAAAACCACCATTATCCAGCGTCCCAACCGTGTGGTGCCTGAGGAAGAGCCAGAAATCTCTGACCTGCTGAAAAATGAGTTGGGAAAGCGAATGGAAATCTACACAGGCTACGAAGCGCTCGAAGCCAAACAGGACGACACAGCCAAAACCATCATCGCCAGAAACCGCCAAGACAACAGCACCCATGAGTTCTCGGCGGAAGCAGTAATGGTTGCCACGGGCAGAGTATCCACCGCGCAAAACCTTAGGCTTGAAAAAACAGGGGTAAAACTCGACGACCACGGCTTCATAATAGTCGACGAGTATCTTGAAACGGGAAAGAAAAACATCTTTGCGCTTGGCGACTGCATCGGCAAACAAATGTTCAAGCACGTGGCCAACTACGAAGCAGGCATAGCTTGGCACAACAGCCTCCATGACCACAAGGCAAAGATGGATTTTACGGCGGCGCCTCACGCGGTGTTTACGCATCCGCAGGTGGCGTCGGTGGGTTTGAAGGAGGAAGAGGCGAAGCGGGGATACAGGATTCTGGTGGGCATGGCTGAATACAAGGATACGGCTATGGGCGCGGCGATGGGGTACACGGAGGGCTTCGTGAAAGTCATCGTTGAACAACAAACAGGAAAAATCTTGGGCGCCCACATCATCGGACCCGAGGCATCCATCCTTATCCAGGAAATCACCAACGCCATGGCATCGGGAACAGGTGATTATGGACCCATCGCACGCGGCATGCACATCCACCCAGCCTTAAACGAGGTCATCCAGAACGCTTTCGGCAACCTCCACGAACACTAATTCTGCGGGCTCCATGTAAAAATCAGAGCTTGTGACGGCTTAAACAACCAGCCTGCAACCCAAACCAGACCCCGAACACAAAACACAATTTGCAGCCCAACCTGCTGGTTGTTGTGGCATAGGGAGTTTTTCGTTACAACTACTAAAGAAAAAACACAGACCCCAAACCAACGACCACATCTAAAGAGTTATATCTGGCTTAAACCAAATTTTAATCGTGAAGTTTTATGCAGTTTTCTAAAGTTTCAGGTAAAAACAACAGCCACAAAGTCACTCTCTACGCTTTAAGCACATGTGTCTGGTGCAAAATGACAAAGCAGTACCTAAACGACAACAGCGTCGAATACGAGTTTGTTGACGTGGACCTGCTGGATGATAAAGAAAGAAACCAAGTTCACGAGGTAATCCGCAGCAAAGGCGGAGAATTAGCCTACCCCACAACAATCGTCGACGACAAAACAGTCATCAACGGCTTCCGCAAAGACAAACTCAAAGAAGTTCTGAACCTTTGATTACACTTGATCAGGTTCGCAAGAGAGCCGAAGCAGACGCCAAAACCTACGGCTACTACCTAACGCCCCAACCTGACCTGCTGCAAATGTTCATCGAAGGCTTAAAAACCAACGAGGACCGCTACGGCTACGCTTCATGCCCATGCAGATTAGCAACGGGCAACTTTGAAGTAGACCGAGACATCATCTGCCCATGCGACTACCGAGACCCAGACGTCGCCCAATACGGAACATGCTACTGCCGACTATACGTCAACAAAGCCGTGTTTGAAAGCCAAAACCTACCTGAAGTCCCCGAACGCAGACCCATCGAGAAACAGGAAAGAGCATACGGAGCCGCCGCAGCTAAAACAGCGCCCACCCAAGAAAAAACCGAAACATCAACCACAGCGCAGCCGCAGAAAACCGAAGTAAAAAAGAAGTTATGGTACTGCAAACAATGCGGATACGTAGTTTACCGTGAAGATCCACCATACATCTGCCCGATATGCAAAGCTAAAAAAGAGTTCTTCGCCGAAATAACAGCCGGCGTCTTGTTCAAGGGCTAAACTACTTTTGGATTTCTATCTCGATTTTTGTCCAATCCTCTTTTATTCCCCGAAGGGAAGTTACGGCGCCAGTTATGGTTCCGCTCATAATTTTTTCGACGAATTCGTTTAGTGGAATGTCTTTTCCGTCAACTTTTAGTTTTATACTCAAACTTATTCACCTGTAATTGCTGTTTTGAATTAGAGGTGGGAAGGTTAAAGGTTTTGTGCGTGGAGTCAGTTGAATAGGTGGGTGGCTTGGATAAATTTTTGTTTTACTAAAAATTTTAACTTCTTGAAAGATTTTTTTTAATAAAGGTGGAAATTAAGGGGGTTTCTATTGTGGCACTGATTTTTCAGGTTAGTCTTTGTCATTCATGCATTTCCTCCTTTGCAGGGTGTATTTGACGAAGGCAAATGATAGAGATCCTACGCCGAACGCTTCTAAGATTATAGCTGTTGTTTCTATCATTTTATGGGTTTCCTTTTTAGGCGCTCCAGCCTTTATCGGGTTTGGCTATTTTTTCGATTTTTAATGTTTTTTCACTCATTGTTTATCACTTTTTTAGTTATTATTGCATTATTATCGATAAAATATAAATATAGTTGAGATTTATTCATAAATGTTATGAAATGTTATGCAGTCAACCACAACATGTGTGTCAAAGAGCAAAACAAGTTTTCAAAACATGCAGAAAGATTGAGATTTTCAATAAAAAAAATAATTTCCAGATAACTCGATTAAAAATAGCCATCAATACAAATGGGGAATCGTTTGTTGTTTATTGTTTTGCGGGATTTTCATTGCCGAATTTCTTCGCGACGTATATAGTGCTGGAGAAAGACACGAATACTAATGCGAGGGAACTTAATCCGAAAATTCCCAAGATTTGAGTTGTTGCTTCAATCATTTTACATTACACCTTTGGTTACTACGGATAGTGTGTTCAACAAGATATAAAGATAGTTAAGATTTGTTCATAAAAATTATGAAGTGCTGGCTATTTATCCAGAATATCAGATGCTTTACTGAACGTTTACACTTTAGAGCTAGAAGGTTTAATTGTTACTCGAAGCTTAGTCAAGTTCTCTTTAATCTCAGCCTTCACACCCATAGCCGCAAAGTACTCTTCAAGGAAAACCCTGATAAAATCCTTCGAAACCTCAGAAACCAACACCAGCGTGAAGTCGTTGGGAGCGTTCTTGGTTAAACGGTAAAAGTTACACATTTCCAGCCGCATCAACATCTCTTCTGGAGAATGAACCTTTGTTTTTAATTGTTCCCAGTGGGAACGTGCGACTTCTTTGTGTTCTGCCCAGAATTTTTCTTTCTCGGGCGAGGACGCGATGAGACGCAGGAACATGAGCCAGTGGTCAACATCCAAGATTATGTGCTCACCTGTAAGCAGCATATCTATGTAAGCGTGGATTTTCTTTTTGGTTACAGGATCTTCGAGGGCTTTGTTTTCGTTGTAGAATTTTAGGGCGCGGCGCATTATTTCGCTCTGTGAGACTTGGCCTTCGGTGCTTATTTTTTCGAGCAGGTCTGCTGTTGTTTTGTCGAATGCTACTGTGATTCTTGTCGGGTTTACCATGTTCCCACTTGTCACTTGTTTAACATATTTTCAGATAAGTGGAAATTATATAAACATTCCGCAGTAACAAACGGTTATTATTCACCAGTTTTAGACTCAATTAATATACTTCTAAACAAGTGTCTAGTATACTAAAGCATCACCCAACACATTCAAAGCTTTTTTAGCCACAACCAACAATTATAAATAACTGATTTCTTGGAGAACCCCACCGTGAAAACACCAGAAATAAACCTTGAACCCAAACAAAGAATGGAGAAAACAATCGAACTCCTCGAAAAACAGTACCCAAATGCCAAAACCGCTCTACACTACAGCAACCCACTGGAAATCCTTGTAGCCACCATGCTCAGCGCCCAAACAACCGACGTCACAGTCAACATGGTTACTAAAAATTTGTTCAAAAAATACCACACCCCAGAAGACTACGCCAACGCCGACATAAAACAACTCGAACAAGACATACACTCCACAGGCTTCTACCACAACAAAGCCAAAAACCTGCAAAATTGCTGCAAACTCCTCATAGAAAAATTCCATTCCCAAGTCCCCAAAATCATGGAGGAACTCCTCGAGTTGCCTGGTGTGGCAAGGAAAACCGCTAACATCGTACTCTACAACGCTTACGGCACCGTCGCTGGCATAGCTGTGGACACACATGTTCGCAGGCTTACGGAGCGGCTTGATTTAACCCAGCAAAAAGACCAGGACAAGATAGAACAGGCTCTGATGAAAATCACGCCCAAAGCTAAGTGGATGAAAGTTACTGACCTGTTAATTTTTCACGGCAGACAGGTATGTATGGCGAAGAAACCTAAATGTGAAGCCTGCGTGCTCAACAAGATTTGCCCTTCAGCCTTCACATTCGGATAGGCATTAGCCATTTATACAAGCGTTAACTCTTTTTTTATAGTAAGGACTGGTTTTTATGGTAAACAAAATTAAAGTCGGAGACAAAGCACCTGATTTCACATGCCCGACACAGACAAGAATCCCCGAAGCCTCCATGAGTTTTTAGGAAAAAAAGTTGTGTTAGCCTTCTTCGTTGGAGCTTTCACTTCAACGTGCACTAAGGAAGCGTGTGAATTCCGCGATTCCATGTCGCGTCTAACAGATTTGAACGCTCAAGTAGTGGGAGTCGCCGTTACTGACCCTTTCTCAAACAAGGCCTTTTCAGAGAAAAACAGATTGCCCTTCCCGGTGCTGGGCGATTACAGACGCGAGTCATAAAGCAATGGAATCTGGAACTGCCTGATTTTGCGGGTCTTAAAGGTTACACGGTTGCTAAACGTTCCATCTTCATCCTTAACCAAGCTGGTTTTGTAAGGTACGTTTGGATTTCGGAAGACCCATCGGTTGAGCCAAACTACGTAGAAATCCAGAAAAATCTCGAAAAAATCCCTTAGCCAAAATGACGGTTTCAGTTTTTTGGCATATTTGGATCCTAATATTCAAGGTATGCACAGGACCTATAGAGGGATCTATTGCGCCACGAACCTATTTGGATCCGATTAGTGGTTCTATGTTGAAACGATAGAGGGGTAGGTCAGTATTGGCGTTTTCAGAAACCATTAACAGGTTGAATTTGGGTGCTTTAAATAAGGGGAGCTATATACAAAAAGAGCACTAAGACAGTGCTTAAAAATTTTTAAAACAAAATAAAAAAAGTAAACTAGTTACTTCACTATTTCTCGTTTCTTCCAGCGCAGGTTCTTGCCCTTGCACTTTCTACACTTTAGCGCTGTTGCCGCGTTGCGTGAGCCACAGTCTCTGCAGATTTTCATGTACAAGCGGTGTTCTTGCGCTATGGCTTTTTTTACTGGGTCTAATATTGGCATTTTATTGTTAACCTTCCGTTTTGGCTAAGTCTTTGATGGTTAAGTATCAAATATACCTTTTGTCTAAACTTAGACTTATTGCGCTGAATACAAAACCATTGTTTATTTGATGACTTCGATGGTTACGTAGGAGCGTGTGTCTTCTATTCCGTCGATGCTGTAGAGCTTCTTTAAGATTTCATCGAGGTTCTCGCGTTCAACGATGATGAGTGCGTCGACTTCACCCGCGATGCGAAAAGCCCTGGAGACGGCGAGTTCATGGATTTGTTCGTAGACGTGGATGCGTTTGATGGGTGAAACTTTTAGAAGTATGAACGCTGGGGTTGTGGATACTCCAAGGGCGCTTAACCCTTTTTCGGTGACGTCGATGAATCCTCTTCCCGTGCGGATGTAGCCGCGGTTTTTGAGTTTACGCAAGTGAACGTTTAGGGCTTGTCGGCTTACGCCAAGCTGGGCTGAGAGCTCGTCCTGTTTAACTTTGAGGGTGTAGGTGTTTGTGGATTTGCCTTTTTCGTAGAGGGTTTTTAGCAGTTGGATTGAACGTTTAGTTAATGGCTCCAAATTGGTCACTTTTGTGTTGTTTTGTTAACTTAAACCTTTACAATAGTTGCAAACTTCCTTAAGAATCTGACTATCAAAAGCGATCCTCAGTTGCGAAAAAAGCAAAATTAAGGGCGGTTCCCAGTCTGCCGCGCCATTTAACGGTAGCTTCGCAGGCATCGTAAAGAGGAGCCGTTGGTGTTTTCAACATTCAGTTTCGCTTTATTCAAATAACAAAACCCGACCAGAAACCAAGAAACATGTAAACAGAAAACATTCCTAAACTTAACTAAACTAACTATTTTTGTTTCCAACAACAGACAAACTAACCACCACAATGTATTTATTTTGAAAAAAAGCTTAAGTCAAACTACTAAAGTAAACCAGGAGTGAAGCGAAACCGTGACGGAAAACGCCAGTGCAGTCTTAATCGGCAAAAAACCAATAATGAACTATGTCCTCGCATGCATCACCTTCTTCCATAGCGGCGCAAAAGAAGTCAGCATCAAAGCACGCGGCAGATCCATCAGCCGAGCAATCGACGTCGCCGAAGTTGTCAGACACAGATTCCTGCCGGATGCAAAGATAAAAAGCATCAGCATCGGAACAGACCGATTCCTACCGCAAGACCAAGAAGACGGCGCCACTGCAACCAACGTAAGCACCATCGAAATTACTCTGATACGGTAAACTCACGCTTGAAGCTTAACTCCTTCTTTGCAGGAAAACAGAACACAAATGAAAACAGAACTATGTAGTTTCTGCTTAAAAAGCGGCATTCTCTGCCAAAAATGTTCAGCCAAAGTTAAAGCTGGCGAAATCAGCGACATAGACTTGAAAGTCGCTCGCATATTGCTCTCCATGGAAGAAAAGTATCCTTCCCTGCAAAACGTGTGCTTCTACAAAGCCATTGAGGTTGAAAAAACCTTAGCCATACTCGTCGGACACGGAGATGTCCCTAAACTATTAGGTTACGGCGGTAAAATCGTCAAGACCCTCGGCGACGAAACAGGCAAAAACGTGCGCGTACTAGAACATGGTGTTGACGACCGCAAATTCCTCGAAGACCTATTCGTGCCCTTCAGCATCTTAACCATCAACACCATCTGGCTTCCAGACGGAACCACTGAAACACGCGTAATTCTCAAGAGGAAACGAGGCGCACAGCTACCGTTTGACCTTAAAGCACTCAAGGAAATCGCCAGTAAAGTACGTAAAATGTCCTTACGCGTTGAAATCGCAGGTTAAAGTTGGCAAGCAGCATGAATTTGGATTCAATCGGAGACTGGACTAGAACTCACTATACAAGTCAAGTGACACCTGAACTCGACAGTCAAGAGGTCACCCTTTTCGGCTGGGTCCAAGATGTCCGCGACCTAGGCGGAATCCGATTCATCATACTTCAGGACCGCGAAGGAACAATCCAGTTAACCATCCCCAAAAAACGTGTTTTGCCCGAAGTTTTAACGAAATCAGATTTACTGCAGAAACGCTTCAGCTTCGGCGTCAAGGGAAACGTTAAAAAAACCACTATGACCTCAAGAGGCATCGAAGTTATACCTGCGGCGATAAAGATTTTTAACGTCGCCACCGAGCAGCTACCAATAGACATAACAGGCAAAACCCCCGCTCTAATCGAAGCCCGCTTGGATGCACGCCCACTTGACCTAACCCAAGAACAGAGCTTAGCCACATTCAAAGTCCAGCATACAGCGCTCGAAGCAATACGCAGTTTCCTCTTCAAGAAGGACTTTCTGGAAGTTCACACTCCAAGAATAATCGCTTCCGCCACAGAAGGCGGCGCAGAACTTTTCAGCGTTGACTATTTCGGCCAAAAAGCCTACCTTGCCCAAAGCCCCCAGCTCTACAAGGAAGAATTAACTTTGAGTTTCGAGCGGGTGTTCGAGGTTGGGCCATTCTTCCGCGCTGAAGAATCCCACACCAGACGGCACCTTAGCGAATTCACCTCCATCGACATCGAAGCAGCTTTTGCAAATGCCACAGACGTGATGGCGCTTCTCGAACAAGTTATCAATCATGTTTGCACTGTTGTTAAAGAGAAATGCGCCAACGAGTTGACGCTGCTCAAGCACAACCTTGAAGTTCCCACAATTCCGTTTAAACGTTTAACCTACGACCAAGTCCTCGAAGACCTCAAACAACACGACGTCACCATTCCGTGGGGCGAAGACATCCCAACCGAGGCTTTTCGGGTTTTAGGCGAAATCTACCCTTACTTCTACTTCATAACCGATTGGCCAACACACGCCAAAGCATTCTACATTAAACCCCGCGAAGACAAGCCTGAAGTGAGCGAAGGCTTCGATTTGATGCATAGCTACATCGAGCTGGTCTCGGGTGGAACAAGAATTTCCCAAAAAGAACAGCTCATCCAACGGCTGCAGGAGAAGGGATTGAATCCTGAATCGTTCAAATGCCATTTGCAAGCCTACGACTACGGCATGCCGCCGCACGCAGGATGGGGAATGGGTTTGGAAAGGTTAACGATGATTTTAACGGACAACAAGAACATCCGTGAAGTAACTCTGTACCCAAGAGACAGAGTCAGATTAACACCATAATTAAACACCTGCTGCTCTGTACGACCTGCCCCTCAATTTTTGAACTCAACAAAAAGTGAACTCATGATTAACCAAACAGTTGACAGTTTCTTAAAAATACGTATTTTAGGGAAAGTAAAGGCTTAGGCGGCAATCGATAAAACCCATTTAACCGAACCGCAAGTCCTGCACGGCGGAAAAGTCTCAGTCTTCGACAAGGGAATCCGGGATTTCTCACCCTTACTCTTACAGAAATGCTCGTACAACCCTGATTCTGGACATTTCTCGCCAGTCCGGAAAAATTTCTGGCTTGATTTTTTTGGTACTGCTTTTTTCTCTGGCATGAACATCAAACAAGTAATCTCTTGGAATGGTTTAGCATTATAAGCTTTGCTAACCGCCAGCGAATAGACTGCAGTTAAAAATTGGGTTAGAGGACTTTTCTGAGGGTTTCCATGTTGAAAACGGTGCTTGAACACCCATTCTTAAGCAAAGGTATGCCCTGCCCAGTTATCTTCATGTCTTTGATGAGCGGACCCATGATTTTCATTTCTTCTCCGCATGCCACCCCAACGATGCCTTCGTAATTTCTGTTCTTGAGTATCTTAGGTATGCAGGAGCCACCGGGCAGCAAGTAAACGTCGTAGCCTTTCTTTCGGGCGTACTGGTCTGCCTTGTTTACCATGCAATCATCCGAACAATGCGCACATGTGTAACATGGAATTTCAGGGTCGAACGTTGCTTTGCAACGGCCATCCATGTATTTTCGCGAGCAATGCGGCAGGAACAACGCGCGTTTTTTGGTCTGTAAAAACTTATTTCTCTCGATGCTGTTGATGGCTTGTAAATCAATTAGGTCTTGAAGCACCGCGCAGGCATCAGAAAGGTTCAGCCCTGTTGCTTCTTGAATTTTAAACTTTATAATCAACTCGTTGAGCGTAGTTAAGAAACTCTTGTGCATGCCCTTCTGGTAACTAATCATGGCGATTTCGGTGAAGAAGAACCTTGGAACCTTTGAGAGGTCGAAAGTGAATTTATAGGGCATAACTTAGCATTATCAACGTGGGTGCTTAAAAAAATTGCTTATCCGATGTTCATTATTTGCCTGAATTTCGTTTATCAAGGTTTAAACCTAAAAGCTCCCGCATGGACGATAGCTCTTCCCGCAACCGCTTCACTTCAGCTTCAAGGTCGCGCGCTCTTACATCAGCGGCCTTCTTCAAATTCAGTATGCCGCTCTGCAACTCGGGCTTGGACTCGAGCAACTCTATTTTCTTATGCAAGCTCCCAAGGTTTTGTCTAAGACCCAATAGGATTTCTTCGAGTTCAGCAATTGAATCTTCCAATTTAGATTTATCAGAAGTTTTTTCGTCGAAAGAAGCCATGTTGGAACCCTAAAAAACAAAAATAAGAAATGATGAGGTTAAAGGTTTATTTCGAACATTAAGCGTTCAACGAGTTCCTTGTACCTGTTGCGAATAGTGACTTCGGTTACCTGTGCAATCTCGGCGATTTCTCTTTGTGTCTTGCGTTCGCCCGTTAAGACTGATGCGACGTAGCTTGCTGCTGCTGCGATGCCTGTGGGTCCTCTGCCTGAGGTGAGTTTGAGTTCCTTTGCAGCGGCTAAGATTTTATGGGCGATTTCCTCAACTTTTCCCTGCATGGTGAGCTGGTTTGAGAACTTTGTTATGTATTGGCTTGGACGCAGCGGTGGGATGGAATAGTTTAGTTCTCTGATTAGGAAACGGTAGCTTCTGCCAACCTCTTTCTTGTTGACTCCGGAGCACTGGGCGATTTCATCCAGAGTTCTGGGTAAGCCGCATTGCCTGCAAGCTAAGTAAATCGCAGCTGAGGTAACGCCTTGAATCGACCTGCCGCGGATAAGTTTCTCTTTTACTGCCTTACGGTAGATCACTGAAGCGGTTTCAAGAATGCTCTTTGGAAGGTTCAGGTTATTGGATATCTTTGTAATTTCTGAGAGCGCAAACGCCAGGTTCCGTTCAGTTGCATCTGAAACCCTAATGCGCCGCTGCCACTTGCGCAGACGATAAACCTGTGCTTTCTGTCCTGGCGAGAGGCTTTTGCCGTAGATGTCTCGGTCATGCCAGTCGATTGTTGTTGATAATCCTTTATCGTGAATTGTGTATGTGAGCGGTGCACCAACGCGGGTTCTCTTGGACCTTTGCTCATCATCGAAAGCTCTCCATTCTGGACCGCGGTCAGCAATTTTGGCTGCAACGACGAATCCGCAGTCCATACAGACTATTTCGGCGCATTCATAATCGCGCATAAGTCGGGTGCTGCCGCATTCGGGGCATACTTGAACTTTGGCTGGTTCTGACTTCGGTGTAACTTGTTCTTGTTTTATTGGTTCAGTTAACTTGCTGGCTCTGCTCATTCATCTTTTGCTCCGTTTTGTCTTCGAGAGCACCAAGTACACTGGCTTATTCAGTAGTTTCTCAGGCTCTTTTATGCATGGTTTAACAATTGCATACGGAGCTGAGACTGGGCCAATAATATCGAAAACACTGCCGACAACGTTTAAGTTTTCATCCACAACGTCAAAACCCATTTTCGGGGTATTTTCTGCTTTAACCACCATGTTTCGTGATGGAGTTACATTTGAAACTTTGCCCAATCTTTGCAAACGCAATTCCCCTTCTCGAAAACATGTAGGAACCCGTTACAGTTTATATAAAGTTTTCGAGATGATTTATAAGCGGAAAGATTCAGGACAGATTTTTTTGGGAGAAAGATTCTTAAATAAGAACTGTGGATAAGACTGTGCCTTAAAAGGGTGAGGCTAATATGTCTAAACCATTTTATGTAAAATATGAAGTACCGAAAGAAATCGTAGATGCAGCCTATGAAGCCCTAACGATTGCTTCAAAATCAGGATCTGTTAGGAAAGGAACAAACGAGGCAACAAAAGCTGTTGAACGCTCACAAGCAAAACTTGTAGTAATCGCAGAAGATGTTGACCCGCCAGAAGTTATAGCGCACCTACCACTACTCTGTGACGAAAGAAAAATTCCATACGTGTTCGTTCCAAGCAAAGAAACACTCGGCAAATCCATCGGCATCGACGTTCCATGCGCAGCAGCGGTCATCATCAGAGAAGGCGAAGCAGCAGGTTTGCTCAAAGAAATCGTTACCAGAATCGATCAGGTTAAACGAGGAACTCAGTAATGAGTAAAGACGCAGCTGAAGAACTTATTCCATCAGAAGTCATACAGGTCATCGGTCGCACAGGCGTAACTGGCGAAATCACACAAGTCCGCGTACGCATCATGGAAGGCAAGGATAAAGGCAGAATCATCACACGCAACGTTAAAGGACCAGTGCGCGCACAAGATATTCTGATGCTGCGAGAAACAGAAAGAGAAGCAAAGAAAATCACACGTTAACTGGAGAATTTGTCATGCCAAAACCTCGTAAATGTTCGTTCTGTGGTGCTGATTTCCCAGCTGGCACAGGCATGATGTACGTTAAAAATGACGGCTCAATACTATGGTTCGATTCCAGCAAATGCAAGAAAAGCAGTATAGCATTCCATCGCGACGCACGCAAGTTAAAGTGGACTAAGTACTTCGGTAAAGAAGAGAAAGGCAAAGGGTAAACAGCAACGTATTCTACGTTTCAACCCATTTTTTCCTATTTTAAACTTTTTTAGTTTATTCGCTTTTTGACTGAACGTTTATCTGTTAGCGGAGCGACCAAACTTTAGGTGTTCAATACTTGCCGTGGTTTCTCGCAAAAAAAGAAGTGTTCCAATGGTTGGCTCAAGGCCAAAAAACCATCGACGTACGAAAAGGCAACCCTAAACCTGGCGAAATCGCTGTTTTCCAATCGGGCCCCAATGTTTTGAGGTTGAAGGTTGTGAAGACGGAAACCGGGCAGCTGACAGAAATCTTGCGTTCTGATAATTTCGGGGCGGTTATTCCTTCTGCTACGATGCTACGTGATGCGATTGGTTACCTGCATGGGATTTATGGGGTCGACGATGGGGTTTTTACGGCTTATTATGTTGAGCCGTTGCTTGTTTCCGAAAAATGATAGTTAGTGGTTGCATTAGCGCCGCTTTGCCGTGGATTGCTTACGTTTTTAGTAAAAATAGTGTGTAAAACGTAAACCTTAAATATTCTGCCACCCAATGTTCCCCCATCCATAAAGAGGAACATGAAAAATGTCAACATTCAGCGGTTGTTACACAGCCCTAATAACCCCCATGAACCGTAACCGCCAAATCGATTACGAAGGATTACAGCAACTGGTAGATTTCCAAATAAAAAACGGCGTCAATGGCTCACTGGCAGTCGGCACAACCGGCGAAAGCCCAACGTTAGACTGGAATGAACATACAAAAGTCATAGAAAAGGTACACGAGTACTCAAGCAGCAGATGCTTAACCATCGCGGGCACTGGAAGCAACTCAACCCAGGAAGCCATCGACGGCACCGCGCACGCCCACGACTTTGGCGTAAATTGCGTTTTGCTCGTGGACCCATACTACAACGGACCCAGTTCGATGGAGATTCGCAGGGAATACATCGAGCCCATCGCAAAGCAGTTTCCAGAAGTCCAAGTTATCCCCTACATCATCCCTGGGCGCACGGGAACGCAGCTTTTTCCCCAAGACCTCGCCATCCTCAGCCACCAGTACCCAAACGTTCACTGTGTCAAGGAAGCCACATGCGATTTTAAGAACATGGAGTTGACAAGGCAGCTCTGCGGAGAAGACTTCAACATTCTCTCAGGCGACGACGACAAAACTTACACGATGATGATTTCACCCGACATCCGCGCAAGCGGCGTCATATCCGTGGTTTCCAACATTGCCCCTGGGGCAGTCGTTGACATGGTGCACTATGTGTTGGATGGCAACGAGGAAGCTGCAAGCGTAATCTCCCAAGCACTCCAACCACTCTTCAACATCGTCACAGTGAAAACACAGGAACAAACGCCGTACGGACCAGTCTCATGCAAAGCCCGCAACCCGCTCGCTTGCAAGACGCTCATGAATGTCCTTGGTATGCCGTCGGGTCCATGCAGGCAGCCGCTGGGAAAGATGACCCGCAGCGGCTTAGAAGTGGTCTTGGCAAATGCACGGAAAATCTACGAGAGCAACCCGCAGATCCTAAAGCCAATCGCCGACCACTTCGACATAGACCTAAAAGAACGCTTGTACAGCGAAAAGTATCTTGAGGGGCTCTTCTATGCTTAGATTCTGTGTAGCTGGCGCATCGGGCAGGATGGGAAACGCCATCATTTCTGAAGCCACAGCCACAGGGCATGAAATCGTAGGCGCCATCGAAGCACCCAACTCTCCAAGCATTGGAAGGAGCCTTCGCGAACTAGGCATAACAAATTCCGACACAAAAATCTTTAGCTCCGACAGAGTAAGCGAAGCTGTTAGAGACGCCGACGTTTACATAAGCTTCACCGTGCCAGCTGCCGAACTCGTCAACATCCCCATAGTCGCCAACCTTGGAAAACGAATAATCTTGGGCACCACAGGCTTCAACCCGGAACAAAACCGACAAGTAATAGAGGTAATGTCGGGAAAAGTTCCAGCAGTGTTCTCGCCAAACTACAGCGTAGGCGTAAACATCCTCTTCAAGCTGGCCGAGGCACTGAAAGCGTTTCCACAGGGTTACGATTTCAGCCTAAGCGAAATCCACCACACAGGCAAGAAGGATGCACCCAGCGGAACAGCAAAGAAACTCGAGCAAATCCTATCAAAAACCCGCGGCTACACAAAAACCGTCTACGGCAGAGAAGGCATCAGTCCACGTCAATCCACTGAACTCGAATCAGTAGCGATGCGCGCGGGCGGCGTTCCAGGAATCCACGACGTAATCGTTGCGGGTCCATACGAGATGCTGCGTTTGGAACACACGGCTTTCTCGCGTAACGTGTTTGCCCAAGGCGCCGTGGTTGCAGCTGAATGGTTAACTAGGCAAAACGAGCCCAAAGTCTTCAGTATGGCTGATGTTTTGGGTTTATCTTAAGCCGCCCAAACCATTAACTTTTTTATCCACAACAAACTAAGTGAAAAGGGTCAAGGAAGAAAACAAACATGCCAAACAAGCGTAAAGTAGCCATTTTAGGCGCAACCGGAGCCGTTGGGCAACGGTACATCCAGCTCCTACAGGGTCACCCATGGTTCGATATTGAGGTGCTTGCCGCTTCAGAACGGTCAGCAGGCAAAAAATACAAGGATGCTTGCAACTGGCTAATGGAGACAAACCTACCCCCTGAAATCGCTGAAATGCCCGTGGTCAACGCTGACGTGGTATCCGTGGAAAAGGCAGGCGACGTGGATTTGGTTTTCTCGTCTATGCCCGGTGATTTGGCGGGGTCGGTTGAATCAGAATTTGCAGCATTGTACCCAGTTTTCAGTAAGGCAAGCGCTCACCGGATGGAAAGAGATGTGCCGCTCATCATTCCAGAGATTAACCCTGACCACGCTGAGTTAATCAAGTTTCAGCAGCAGCTTCGAGGCTGGAAAGGCTTTATCTCTACTGACCCCAACTGCAGCACTATCCAGATGGCAATTACGTTAAAGCCGTTGATGCAGTTCGGATTGAAGCAGGTTATGGTTACTACGATGCAGGCGTTGAGCGGCGCAGGATACCCCGGCGTTGCTTCGCTGGATATTATCGATAACGTGGTTCCGTTCATTTCAGGGGAAGAGGACAAGATGGAAACTGAAGCCCGAAAAATTCTTGGAACTTACAACGGCAAAGACGTAACGAACGCGGATTTCCAGATTAGCGCAAGCTGCAACCGTGTTCAAGTTAAAGACGGGCATTTGGAATCGATATTTGTGAAGCTTGACCAGGACCCATCGATAGAGCAAATTGAGGCGGCGTTTGAGGATTTCAAGGGTGCACCGCAACTGCTCAAGTTGCCGTCTGCTCCCGAGAACCCAATCATCGTTCGCCACGAAAAGAATCGTCCTCAACCACGCTTCGACCGCGACGCAGGCTGCGGCATGAGCATTGTCGTCGGCAGAATACGCAAAGACCCTATCATGACCTTCAAGTACACGTGCCTTGGGCACAATACAATTCGAGGCGCAGCAGGCGGAGGCATCCTTAGCGCGGAGCTGTACGTGGCCAACGGGTTAGCTTAAATCCCCTCCGACAGTTACAGTAGAGTCTGGTGTATGCTGGATGGTTAAGCGAAAGTTTCGTGAACCCTTAGAAGACCGAAAAGGCAACCTTTTATTTGATGGATTTTCAGTTAAGGAGTTAGCTGAAAAATACGATACACCATTGTACGTGCTGAGCGAGAAACGCATCAGAGACAACTACAACCGCTTGCACAGCATGCTCATCAACAACTACAAGCATGTACGCGTTTACTACGCTGTAAAAGCAAACACTAACCTCACGGTGCTGAGGATTCTACAGTCGGAAGGCGCTTACTTAGACACCGTTAGCCCTGGCGAAGTTTTCATGGGTTTAAGCAGCGGCTATACACCCGAAAAAATCTTGTTCACGGGCACCAGCGTAAGGAACGACGAATTAAGGTTCTTAGTCGGCACCAACATCACCGTTAACGTAGATTCACAGTCAGAACTGGATAGATTACTCAAGATTGCTGTCCCACCAGTAGTATCAGTGCGCGTTAACCCCGAAGTCGGTGCAGGACACCACAGCCACTGCATAACTGCCGGTCCCGACTCAAAGTTCGGCTTGATGGAAGAAGACGCCGTGAAAGCTTATGCAACTGCCAAAAAGGCAAGGGTTGAACGCTTTGGTATTCACATGCATATTGGCTCAGGCATCCTCGAAGTGGAGCCATACGTCTTAGCAGTGGAAAAACTGCTCTCAATAGCTAAACGTGTACATGAGCAAGTCGGCGTAGAATTCGAATTCATCGACATCGGCGGCGGACTCGGCGTTCCATACAATCCTGAAGATAAAGACCTGGATTTAGCGGAGTTCTCAAGCAAAATAGTGGTTCCGTTCAAGAGCAAAGTCAAGGAGTACGGGCTCGGTAAGCCGTTCTTATGTGTTGAACCCGGCAGGTACCTTGTCTGCGATGCCAGTATCCTGTTAACCTCAGTCAACACGGTCAAGGTTACTTCCACCAAGAAATTCGTCGGGGTAGACGCAGGCTTCAACACCCTTGTACGTCCAACAATGTACGGCTCTTACCACCCAATCCTAGTCGCTAACAAAGTTGCACAAGCGGACAAAGAGACATACGATGTAGTTGGTCCAATCTGCGAGTCAGGCGACGCCTTAGCCAAAGATCGACAATTGCCAAAGGTTGAGGAAGGCGATTTGCTTGCTGTGCTTAATGCTGGCGCCTACGGTTTTAGCATGAGTTCCCAGTACAACTCGCGTCCTCGGGCTGCAGAAGTGATGATTCGGCAGGGCAAAGACGTGTTGGTTCGCAAACGCGAGGAACTGAGCGATTTGATGACTAGCCAACGGATGCAGAGTGGTTCTTGATGCGTTTTTGGAAGATGCATGGCTTAGGCAATGACTACATCGTCGTTGATAATCGGGACCAGAAAATCATTGAAGCACTCATGGCTGAGTTGGCGAAGAAGCTTTGTGAACGCCGTTTTTCAGTTGGAGCTGATGGATTACTGTTGGTTTCTAACTCTACGGTTGCTGATGTAAAAATGCGGATTTTTAACTCTGACGGCAGCGAAGCAGAAATGTGCGGAAACGGCATACGATGCTTCGCCAAGTACTGTTTTGAAAACGGCGTCGTTAAGAAGACCAAGTTTATGGTTGAGACGCTGTCGGGATTAAAGCAAATCTTGTTAACTGTCAAGAATGATGAGGTTCAAGTTGTCAAGGTGGATATGGGAGCGCCAAACTGGGAACGCACGTCGCTTCCCATGCTCGGCGAAGGCACCTGTATAAACTGCAACTTGGAAGTTGACAAAGAACCCTGCAGTATAACGTGCCTATCCATGGGTAACCCCCACTGCGTTACATTCGTCGAGAACGTAGATGAGTTCCCAGTCGACTACGTGGGCCCAATAATCGAGAACCACGGTGCTTTCCCAAAGCGAACCAACGTTGGCTTCGTCCAAGTCCTAAACAAGGGCGAGTTGAAGGTTCGGGTTTGGGAACGCGGATGCGGAGAAACCCTTGCATGTGGCACGGGAACCTGCGCGGCTGTCGCTGCAGCGAATAGACTTGGCAAAGTCGGTAGCAAAGTAACCGTTCACGTGCTGGGCGGAGACCTCCAAGTTGAAGTGGGCAAAACCATGTTTCTGAGCGGCGCCGCCGAGAAAGTTTATGAAGGAACACTATTCAAGGAGCCATAACATGACGTTTGAGTATGCTGACCGAATTAAACGGTTGCCGCCATACCTGTTTGCGGAAATAGAGAAAACCATCAAGGAAAAGAAAGCGCAGGGAATCGATTTGATTTCGCTGAGTATCGGCGACCCAGACCTTCCGCCTCCACCTTTTGTCGTTGAAGCGCTTAAGCAGGAAACCGCCGACGTCAAGAACCACAATTACTCTTTCAGCCAAGGTGAACCAGATTTCCGACAGGCAGTGTCGGGATGGTATAAGAAACGCTTTAACGTTGACCTGCAGCAAGACCAAGTCGTAGCACTATTGGGCTCAAAAGAGGGCATAGCGAACATCGCCCGTGCATTCGTAAACCCAGGCGACCACGTTTTGGTGCCTGACCCCGCTTACCCAGTTTACGCTAACGGCAGCACGATTCTTTGCGATGGAAAAGCAGTATCCATGCCGCTCTTGGAGAAAAACAACTTCCGACCTGACTTCGACAAAATCGACTCAAAGAACGCCAAGATGATGTTCATCAACTACCCAAACAACCCCACCGCCGCAATAGTTGACAAGAGATTCCTCAAAGAGGCAGTTGACTTCGCCAAAGACAACAACATCATGCTCTGCTACGACAACGCCTACTCAGAAATCACCTACGATGGCTACCGTGCCCCAAGCATCCTCGAAATCGGCGGCGCCATGGACGTCGCCATAGAATTCCATTCGCTCTCCAAAACCTTCAACATGACGGGAGACCGCATCGGCTTCGCTGTCGGAAACAGAACGCTCGTTGCAGGTTTAACTAAGGTTAAATCCCAAATTGATTCGGGACCGCCAGTGTACACTCAGAAAGTCGCCGTGAAAGCCCTCGCATCCTACACAAGTGCTGAGGCGCCATTGTTCCTCAAGAAAAACAACCAAATCCTCCAAGAGCGCCGCGATTTGCTAGTTGATACACTCTGCAAAATCGGCTACCAATGCGAGAAGCCCAAAGCAACCTTCTATGTCTGGGTCAACTGCAAGGGTGACTCGATGAAGTTCGCCGCCAAACTGCTTGACGCTGGAGTGGCTGTAACGCCTGGAGTTGGCTTCGGCAAGTTCGGCGAAGGCTACGCACGCATAACGTTCACGCAGCCAAAAGAACGCATTGTGGAAGCCTGCGAGCGAATCGCCAACGCTTTCTAACCTTTTCTCCGCTTTGGAAGAAAGCCAATCGCTTACTACAAACAACGTCTTTCGGTTTCATCGAACAGTCTGTAGGTTGCAACTAAGCTGACAGTGGCGGCTGCCAACAAGATTGGCACAAGCGTAAGTGAACCTATACCAATTGTTCCAGCAATTACCGCTCCCCAAATTACCGCATTGTCGAAAGTGACGCGGTGGCTTTTTTGCTTCAGAAAAGACAGTTTATTGCAGGTTAACGTTCTAAGTAGGAGGCTGTAAGCATCTTTTCCCATTGGAGTCAGGCGGTATTTTCCGTTTTCTTGAATTATAAACTGGCTTAGGCTTCTTAAATGGTATGCAAGTGTAGGGCTGTCTTGGATTTTGGCCGCGGTTAATATTTGGGTGAATGTAGGGTTTTTCTTTTCGCCGATAAACCTGACGATGTCTCTTCTGTTCGGGTGCACTAACGCTTCAAAAGTCTTTTCTTCAAGACTCTTATCTTCTTGGTTTTCTTGAGTCATCCAAACCCACACTATTCGTAAAGCTTGAAATTGAATATAAATTACTAAGTGGAGCCGGTTCCATTAAAAATTAATCCAGTAAAAAAATAGTGCACTAAAGATTACGGGGCGAACCCCCAAAACTTGTGGTTGCCTATTTTTTAACGTAGACTGTGCTAGTTGGGAACGCCATCTCTATGCCTTCCCGATCAAAGGCTTCTTTAATCGCTAAGTTGATGTTCTGTTGCGTATCAAGGTAAGCAGTGTAATCTGCTACAGTGACGTAGTAGCTGACGAGGAATTTTAATGCGAAATCCCCAAATTCTGTGAAGTGCACCCGTTCAACCTCAGCGAACTTGTTGTTCTTGACAATTTCGTTTATTATGGTTGGGCTTTTTCTGAGTTGCTCAGTTGACGTATCATAGGTCACGCCTATCGTGAAGGTTATGCGCCTTTTCTCCAATTTCCTAAAGTTTCGCACGCTTCCCGACGTGAGTTCTTTATTTGGGAAGATGAGTTCTTCGCCTGATAGGAGTTTAAGTCGTGTTGATCGGATGCTGATGTTGGTGACGGTGCCGCTGTATTCGCCGACGACGATGAAGTCGCCGATTTCAAAATGTCGGTCAGTGTAAATTGAGAATGCACTGAAAAAGTCACTGAGCGAGCTTTGTAGGGCAAATGCTATGCTATGCCGCATATGCCTAAGCCGACGATTGCGCCCGTGAGGTCGACTTTAAACAAGTAGAGGATTACTATGAATGCTGAGGCGTAAACGGCTACTTATATGATTTTTTTAAGCATAAAAACGAGGTTATGCTTGTTTACGCCGGGTTTTGAAGTTTTGTCTGCGCAGTATTCCGTTATTAGGTTTGAGACTCTGGTGACGACGAAGGCGCCTAAGATCTCGATGACAAGAAACACTGAGTTTAAAGTCTGGCTGTAGGGTTGAAGGAACGAGAGTGGCGTAAGCGAGTATTCGATGCCGATGATTATTACAAGAACTACTATCAAGCTCTTGACGACGTCTATGATGTCGTCGTCAATGGTGGTTTCGGTTTTTTCCGCCCACTTAGAAAAGTACCTATTGAAAACAAAGTAAAACGTCCCAGCCTACAACGGCGGTGAAGGCAAACAGCAGGATGGAAGCTAATATTTCTGCTGTACCAGCGTTTAAGTTTAGCAGTTGCTGGAGGTTTTCTGTGAGAGTAGCCATCTTGCATTTTTCACATTCAGGGCAGATATTTAAATTTCTTGCAACGGGCCTGCAAAGTTCCCATAAGTTTTCAACATCATAACTAATTATCCTATACTGCATTGGGTGTGAATTTAGCCCAAGGGCTTTTGAGAGAGTTACTTACTAGATTTACTCACTTTTGAGCTGCCGCCGACTTTAAGTTACTACGCGGAGCATTTACCCCAGCTTTCGCATTTATAGTCGTCTATTTTGAAGTTTGGTGCATCTATTCCGTGTAGAGGTTTACCTATGTTTTTTCCAGATTGAGGACAAACGACTACGGAATTCGCTTTTCTTTCCATCTAGCTTTTCTTCCCAAGGAAATAACAAGCATTTTTTTAAGCTATATTTCCCGTTATAGCTAAATTTGTTTCTTTTCTTGCGTAGCTCTTACATTAATGTCTCTCAAAATTGATCTGTTTACCTTTGGTAATAGTTTTTGCAAATATCGTATTCAGTGGGGGCATCGCAGAATTTTTCTAGTTTTCTACGCCATGCTATTAGGCTTGACCTATATTCGCATCGTCTTAGAGTTTGTGGTTCGCACATCCATGCGTGCATATTTCTTCCCCTCCTCTTTATTGGCAGACAAATGGTGTATGTTTTGGCAACATAAATAATTTGTGGTTACAAAGTATTCCTAAAGTAGTTCGGAAAATAAGATAATACTTGAAAGCAAGGAGTTTACAGTTTTTATGGCACGATTGTGGCGCTAAAAGGGATAAAAACATAAAATTTGGTATTGCAAAATTAATCGACAAACCGACAACCACTAAAGGCAAAAAATACAGTAAATACTTCGCAACTTGTCAATTTATCTGGTCGAGGATGCAAGTTTCCCCTTTAAAGAAAATGAAGCTTCAATTGCAAGAATTGAGAATGGAAAATTAGTCATTGAACAGGATTAATTAAAAAACAAAGAAGAAAAGATAGAAGATAGCTGCTTATTTGGCAGCTGCTTTTGCGAGTTTCTTTAGGATTTGGTCTTTAGCGATGGTGTATGCGATTGCGTAGTCGAAAAGTCCTGATGGCTCGGCGGTTGCGCGTTTAATCATTTCTGTCTCGGTCTTGATTTTGAGTTTGCCGATGGCTAATGCGCCGATGCCGTAGACGCCTGCTTTGAGTTCTTTGCCGTCGTCGTTTGGAGCTAAACCTTCTACGCCCAATGGTTTGATGGCGTTGATGTCTGCGACGATTCTGCATGTGGGGCTGCTGTTTATGTCTGCTACTGAGAGAAGCTGGATTCCGCCTGCGCCTGCTGAGAGAACGATTTCTGCACCTTTAATTGCTGCTGCTGTCTGTTCAGGTTTTGTTACTTCGACGACTGTGACTCTTTTTGCGCCGCATTCCTGGTTGATTTTGTCTGCGACGACTTGTCCTTTTGCGAGTGAACGGCTGGTGATGACGACGTTGGCTTTTTCTGCTGCGTAGATTCTTGCTGCTGTCTGACCGACGGGTCCTGTGCCTGCGAGGACTGTGACTTTTTTGCCTTCGAGCGGTCCAAAGCCTTTCTCCATTGCTGCGCCGAAGGTTTTTGCTACTGCGGCTGCTGCTGTGGAGTATCCGCCTCTTGGGTCAACGATGATGCTGGTTCCCCATGGAGCTGACTTCATGGCTTTCTGTGTGGCTTCAACTACTTTTTCAACCATTTCAAAGTTGCTTCCGTTGATGAACACCTTGGTGTGTTTTGCACCTTCGGGTCCGCGAGGGAAAAGCAAGTCGAAGACGATTTTCGGGGCATCTTCACCTGTCACGTTCTCATACTTGAAAATCATCGAGTCGGGAAACGCGTCGATGGCTACAAGCATGTCGAATGGACTGCAGTACTTGTCTGTGTCTAGGAAAACGAAAACTGTTTTATAACTTGGTATTTGCGCCAATTTTTTACACCTTACCCTGTTGGTGAATGCGGTTTAATGATTTAAGAATTATCCAGAATTCTGCGGAGTAAAAATTGGAAAAGCTAATATGAATGTTCTATAACTGCAAAGCATCCGACAAGAAGCCAGCAGCCAAGGTACTGAATTATTTTTATATCGCTCTGCCAAGAATTTCATAATACACAAGTGATTGAATATTGTCTAGCGACGTTTTAGCCAGAGCCTGAGGCAAAGCCAGGAGCACCGACCGAAAACAGTTCAACATGTTTTTCGAGAGGATGATGGATGCCTTTGCATACCACAAGATCATGTAGATAAGGCAGGTAAAACTGTTGACTACTTTTTTCTTGAAGTTAACAACGCCTTTGAAAAATGATTGGGCTCAATAAAGAAAAATCATCGGTAGAAAAGTAACCGACGTCCTCAAAGGCATAGAGAAGGACCCTGCAGATTGGTTAGGAACCTACGGAAAAGTTGCGCTCACTTGTGAATCTATCCAATTTGAGAATTACTCTGAAGCCCTCGGTAAATGGTACAATATCTCTGCTTACTGCCCCGAAAAAGGCTACTTTGTGGCGCTTTTCGAGGACATAACTGAACGCAAGAAAACCGAAGCCGCAATCCAACGCCAAGCTGACTTAATCGACCTTAAGCCCAGACACTATAATTGTTAAGGCATTCGATGACACGATCACTTTTTAGAACAAGTGGGCAGAAAAACTCTACGGGTGGATAAAAGCTGAAGCAATCGGCAAAACAACCCATGCACTTTTTGAAACAAATTTTCCTCAACCCCTCAAAATTATAATTGCCGAGCTGAAAGCTACTAAACGCTGGTCGGGTGAGCTTGTCCACAAAACAAAGGATGGACGTGATGTTATTGTTCAGAGTTGGTGGCTTGCTGAAAAAGCCGATCATGGGGAAATCACAAGTATTCTCGAATCAAACGTTGACCTCACCGAGCGCAAGACGGCGGAAAAAGAAATCGCGCGTTTAGCCACTTTCCCAACCCTTAATCCCAACCCTATTTTTGAACTTGACTTTAAAGGAAACATAACCTACTTTAACCCTGCAACAAAAAATCTCTTCCCTGAACTTGAAATCTCTAGTTCGAACCATCCGTTTCTGTTTGACTGGAAAGACATCGCTAAAGATTTTAAAAACCAAACAAACACCACGTTAGGAAGAGAAGTTAAAGTTGCTGGACATTGGTACCACCAGCAGTTCTATCTGGTGTCTGGGTCCCAGCAGATTCGCGTTTACAACATTGACATCGACGAGTTAAAACTGGCTGAGGAAGCTCGAATTAAAGCGCAGGAAAAACTTGAAGAAAACGCCATCATGCTTGAGGAATACGCCAGCCAAATGGAGCAGTTAGCTGAGCAGAGAGCTGAGCAACTTAAAAACGCGGAACGTATGGCAGCTATCGGTCAAACCGCAGGGATGGTTGGACATGACATTCGTAATCCGTTGCAAGCCATAACTAGCGACATGTACTTGATAACGGAAGAAATAAAAGTCATGGGTGACGGCGAGAGTAAACGTGCAATCTTTGAGAGCATTGATTCAATCACTGAAAACTTGACCTACATCAACAAGATAGTCAGCGATCTGCAGGATTACACGAGGCCTCTAAAACCCAGCATTCAGGAGATTAACCTCTTTGAATTAATCGAGGGCACTCTGCTGACAATCAACATTCCCAATCGAATAGAGGTCACAACCGACGTCAAACCAAAGGCTAAAACGCTCAAAACCGACGTTGCCTACCTAAGACGCATACTCACTAACCTAATGACCAACGCGGTTCAAGCAATGCCCAACGAAGGCAAACTAACCATAAACGTTCTCAAGAAAAAATACAAAACTGTCATCACAGTCCAAGATACGGGCGTTGGCATCCCAGAACATGTTAAAACCAAAATGTTCACGCCGCTCTTCACTACAAAATCGAAAGGTCAAGGCTTAGGTTTAGCCGTTGTTAAACGTCTCGTGGAATCGCTTAAAGGCACGGTTGTTTTTGAAAGCCAAGAGAACAAAGGAACTAAATTCACCCTTGAATTCTCAGCCAGTGATTCTTAAAACCTGAGTTAACCCGTTAATGGAGTTAAGAACCACAAATAGTGACCTACCCTCTTAGGTTTCTGCAATGAGTTCCTAATAGGCTCCAAATAGGTTCGTGGCGCATAGACCCCTCTATAGGTCCTGTGCATACCTTGGATATTAGGATCCAAATATGCCAAAAAAAAAAGTGTGCCGCGACAAACTAATTTTTAAAATAAGAAAAAACTAAAAGGGAAAGGGAGGGGTTTAGTCTTCTCTCCATTTGAACAGCTTCACTGCCAAGATGAAGATGACCAACGTTATAACTCCGAGGACCGCGATGTCGATGATTGTGCCGCTGATGTTTCCGTAGACCATGGCGTTGTTTAATCCTTCTGTAACGTAGAACAGTGGCAGTACATGGGCGAAGGTCTGCAGGTACTGGGGCATGCTGCTGATTGGGAAGAAGGTGCCTGCGAGGAACATCATGGGGAACGTTACGATGTTGCCTATGACGCCTGCGGTTTCGGGGTTCTTCGTTACTGTACCCACTAGCATGCCGAGGGCTGCGAAGAGCATTGGACCCAATATGAGGAAAGGTATCAGCCATGGGGTTATGGCTACGTGTGCGCCGAAAGCCAAAACTCCCACACCAACCATCAAGAGGAAACCAGCGATTGTGAGGACGATGTACCATATCATTTTCGATGCCAGCCACTCCATCTTTGTAAGCGGTGTAAGCGAGAGTTGCTTGAACAGCTTTGTTTTCTTGTACTCAGAGGAAATGTTGACCAGCGAGAACATTGGGCTGGTAAGGATTGAGAACCCGATTAAGCCTGGGATGAGGAAGTCAATGTATTTTGTCTGCTGTGTGTTCACGGTTGCAGGAGTTATGCTTATGATTGCTGGTGTGGTGTCTTTGTATTTTGTTTGGAAATAGTTAAGGTTGAAGCCATTGGCATACCCGCCTACTGTTCCGCTTACTATGCCGCTTGTGCTTGAGGTTGGGTTGCCATAAACTGTCACATTTACATGTTGGCCAGCTAAATAATTCGCCGAGAAGTCTGCAGGAATAACTATGCCGTCAGATACCGAATGGTCTGATAGGTACTTTGAAAAGTTCTCCGAAGGATTCACCGTTATTACTGTAATTGTGCTTGAATCGTTAAGCGTCGCTAAAAAAGTAGATGCTATATCCAACTGCGGTGAAGCAAACGGTCCTGTGTCCAGGTTCTGAGCATAGATGTTTACTTTTCCCGTGCTTCCGCCCGCGAAAATAGCGCCGAAAATCAAGATCAAGATTACTGGGAAGACTAAGCCGAAGAACAATCCAAATTTGTTTCTAAGGTATCCGCGGCTGAACACTTTGAAGTCTGTTAAGATACGTTTTCCACTAACCATCTCTACCGCCTCCGTTTTTTGCCTGTTTTTTCTTCCGTTGACGCTTCTCCCTGTTCGCCTATGGGTTCAGTGACCAGCTTCACGAACACGTCGTCGAGGCTGTCTTGTCGGGTTTGGATTTGTCCCCACTCCATTCCTGATTGTTCAGCAGCCGCCAACGCAGCGAGCGCGTCAATCTTCTTTCGTAGCGTGATGAAAATTTCTCTCCTTGCACTGTTGAACTCGACTTGCAAGTCAGTGTTTGCTTTGAGGTATTCGGCGAGTTTTTCGTCTCCATGAATCTCTAAGCGTTCGCCTGAACCGTGTTGCTCGATGATTTCTTCGGTGGTTCCCATGGCTACTATGTGTCCATGGTCCATGATGGCCACTCTGTCACAGAGCTGCTGGGCTTCATCAAGGTAATGGGTGGTTAAGATTATGGTTTTTCCTTTAGCTTTTAATCCGCGGATGACTTCCCAAATAGCTCGACGTGCGTTGGGGTCTAAGCCCGTTGTTGGCTCATCCAAAAAGAGCAGTTCAGGTGAATTAACCAGTGAAAGAGCAAGCCCCGTCTTCTGCTTCTGCCCACCTGAGAGGCTGTCAAAATTGACTTTAGCGGATTCCTCCAGCAAGACTTCTTTTAGAATCTCGTCCGGATTGACTTTAACGTTGAAGAGATCAGCATAGTAAATGATGGCTTCACGCGGTGTAGTTTTCTCAAAAAAAGTAAATTCCTGAGGGATAACCCCGATTTTCTTGTGAAGTTCATAACCGTTTTTCCACGGGTCAAAACCGAGGACTTTAACGTCTCCGCCGTCTCGTTCACGCAGACCCTCCATGATTTCGATGGTGGTGGTTTTTCCTGCGCCGTTTGGCCCCAAGAGTCCGAAGACTTCGCCTGGGTTAACGGTGAAGGAGATGCCGTCTACAGCTTTTAGGTTACCGTAGTGCTTTTTTAAGCCTGAAACTTCGATGGGTAACATATTAGTTTGTTCCTTGTGTTTTTAAAGTTGCAAATTGCTGCCGTTTCTATGTTATAATTTGCCAGACATATAAGTTTCGTCTATAATTAATTTACAAAACTTGCTTTTGTTGAACCTTATGGAAACTTGTCAACGGTTTTTTTAAGAATTTTCCTTTTGCTGCTTGATGTTTCGTTTATTTTGTTAAAAATAAACTCCGTTAACTCTTCGGGCGAAATGTAGCGGGGTCCCCGTTCATGGAAAACCTGCACCTCAAACATATCCTTGCTAAAAAGCGTTCGGAGCATGTAATAATCGAATTTCAAAGGCGACCTGCCTTCACCTCTGCCCTTGTAGTAACGTATGGAACAGAAAAAATCCATTGCTCCCAAACGCTCCTTACCCAGAGCCGTCAGGGTTTTCTCAACTTCTTCCTCGTCAATGTAGTTGAAGTCGCCGCCTTCAGCTATTCCGAACTCAAAAATCACCGTGCCATCTGGAACCGTAGGGTTGGCTACTTCCTCAAAACTAAACTCTCTGCGATTCAATTCAAAGAAAACCTGGATGAGTTTTTGCTGGAGCTGCTTGCTAGAAAGCGTACTGTTGAAGCTGTCGATTCTGTGGACGCCGGCGGGGAATTTCTCGTATAAACCCAGAGTCAAATATGTCGTGCTCAGGCTTTTTTTATTTGCTTAATCTTTTCGAGGGTATTCAGCAATTCCGTGAGGGCAGAGGTGAGTTTTTGCAGTTCATCCATGTCCTGTGTTTTCTCGATCTTGCCCTGTACGCCCTCTACTTTCGCCATCAACGTTGCCTCCAGCTTATCATAGGCTGTGCTGGCTGCTGGTGCCGCGGCTTGTTTGGGCGTTTCCTGTCCTTCCTTAACAACTACGACTTTTTTCTCGTCTTTTGCACACCAAAGCGTGCCATCCTTTAACCTAAACAGAGGCGAATAGCACGAAGGGCAGGAAAGATCCGTTAAAGCCGCACCCTGCAGCAGCAGGTTTGCCCCGCGTTTGACGACTGTGTTATCTGGTTTGTGTTGCATGGAGAACCCCAAAGTAAATACATATCAATGCTTATATAACTTGGTCACTGCCAAAGGGCAGGAAGGGGAATGTTTTATGGTGCGGAAAAAGAAATCAGACGAATATGAAGCAAAGATTCAGCAAGCATTAGTTGTTCTTGGTGAAGTCTCTGAAGACAGCACAACTCCACGTAACATTCGTCGCTCCGCAAAAGACGCCATGAATGCATTGCAAGGCAGCGAATACACCCCTGCTGTACGTGCTTCAAACGCGGTTTCGATGCTGGATGAGATTCTGCAAGACCCCAACATGCCCCCGTACACACGAGTTAAGCTCTGGAACGTCATGAGCTTCATAGAAGCCATAAAAGACTAATCGCTTCTCTTTAGGTTTAATATTAAATTAAAATTTTTTGTTTTATTTTGTTTGTTTAACAGACTTTTTGCATTCTTTGTATGAGCGTGCGCAGTGCATGCAGCAAAAAGCGGTTTCTTTGCCGTCTATTACTTCGCGGTAGCCGCCTTCGTAGACTTTGCAACCGCAGTGAGCGCACACATAGAGGCTTGGTTCGATGGCGATGGCGACGAGGGTGGCAAAGCGTTTGAACAAACCAGTGCAGAGTTCCCTGCCTTCCTCTGTTAGCTCGAAGATTTTTCTTTCTTTCTCGCCGACTGGTTTCTGGGTGTGGGTGACTAAGCCTTTTTCTTCGAGCTGCTGCAGAAACGGGTACACTAGGGATGGGCTTACTTCTTTTTTGACTCGTTTCTTGAATTGGCTGATTATGCTGTAGCCGTGGGCGGATCCTTCGTAGAGGATGGTGAGTATGTAGAAGCGGCTGAAGTCGCTGATTAAGTCATCGATGTTTGCGGGCTGCGATTCGTTTGGCATTTGGTGGTCTTCGTTTAATGGATGGTTTTTGGGTTATAAATGTTCTTTAGATATATCTAAAAAATACCTATATTAAACCCCAAAATCCCAGTGAAACCGCCATAGAGTCTAACTGCACTACAAATATATGCCACCTGCTACATGTAACTCTGGGTTCCAAGAGGGAAAATTTCCTTGAAATACGATGTAATAATCGTGGGCGCAGGCCCAGCAGGCATCTTCTCAGCGTTAGAGCTAACCGAGAAAACAAACCTTAACGTCTTAGTCCTCGACCGCGGCTTAGATATCGACAAGCGCAAGTGTCCATCGAGCCGAGGCTTCGAATGTGTCCACTGCGAACCATGCTCAGTCCTCTCAGGATGGGGCGGCGCAGGCGCCTACAGCGACGGCAAACTCACCCTATCCACCGAAGTCGGCGGATGGCTAAACCAGTACGTTTCAACCAAAGAATTGGCTGAACTAGTAAAGTACTGTGACGATATCTACATTAAATTTGGCGCCAGCGAACAAGTTTTTGGCGGCCAAAACGCGGAAATAGATGAAATTGAACGCAAAGCATCCTTAGCGGGACTTAAGCTTATCAAGCAACAAGTCCGCCACATGGGCACCGACAAATGTCTCGAAACTCTCCAGCGGATGCGCAAGTACCTAAACGACAAAATCACTTTCTTGCCTAAAACTGAAGTTAAAGGCTTAATCGCTGAGAACCACGTCATCCAGGGCGTCGAAACCGTCAATGGCGACAAATTTCTCGCAAAATATGTCATCATCGCCCCTGGCAGAGGGGGCGCTGAATGGCTCCAGACCGAAGCCCAAATCCGCGGTTTAAAAACCGTGAACAATCCAGTTGACATTGGCGTGCGCGTGGAACTTTTGGCTTCAGTCATGGAAAACTTGACCAAAGCGCTCTACGAACCAAAGTTGGTCTATTACTCAAGGTCTTTTGACGACCAAATTCGCACGTTCTGCGTATCTCCATACGGCGAAGTTACAACTGAATCCTACGACGGCGTCTTAACTGTTAACGGCGGAAGCCACGCGGAAACCAAAACCTCCAACACAAACTTCGCCATACTCGTCAGCACCTCATTCACCGAACCCTTCAAGGAACCAATCGCCTACGGCAAATACATCGCAAGGCTCTCCAATCTGCTAAGCGGAGGCGTCATGGTTCAGCGGCTCGGCGACCTCAACCACGGCAGACGCAGCACACCTGAACGGCTCGCCCATAGTGTCCTCACACCAACCCTCAAAAACGCCACGCCAGGCGACCTCAGCTTCGTTTTGCCCTACCGCTACTTAACTGACATACGCGAAATGCTCGATGCACTAGACAAAATCGCTCCAGGCGTCGCCTCGCCCGAAACGCTGCTGTATGGTGTCGAAGTCAAATTCTACTCCTCCCACCTGCAGCTAAACAACGCACTGGAGAGCAAAATCCAGAACATGTTCACCATCGGCGACGGCGCAGGCGTCACGCGCGGACTAATTCAGGCGTCGGCTTCAGGCGTGATTGTTGCACGGGAAATTCTTAAACGTGAAAAACTGAAGGCTTAAACCCATGGCTATAGCCCAGGAAATCAAGTGTTCCCACTGCGGTGCTCCAGTCGAATTCAAACCTGGCGAGCTGGTAGCTACTTGCAAGTACTGCGGCTTCACCACGGTAATCGAGACTGGGCAAGCATTCACTTTTGAGCATTCCCTGCTGCTAAACAGCTATTCTGAGGCGCAGATTGAAAATTTAGTGCGTGATTGGATGCGCTCTGGCTTCATGAAGCCGGGTGATTTAGCTAAGAAAGCAAAGTTAACCGAGAAAAACCTTGTTTACCTGCCTTTCTGGGTTGTTTCCGCCGTCGCTACAACCAAGTACAAGGGAATCTTCGAGCGCATATCCCCCGCAATTGTGAAGGAAGGGCAAATCCAGAAAGAATACAATTGGCTGGTTTTAGCCCGCGAAGCATCGGATTTTCCAACCCGCGAATACAACGTTCCACTTGCTGGCAAGATTCCGTATGACTTCAGAAAAATCGAGGGCTTCGCCAAGCTGCTGAACAGCGAAATAGACCGCGATGAAGCCTTGGAGCTTGCTAAGCAACAGATTGAGGCGCTTCACCGTTTTCTACTCCAGCAGGATGTAGATAAAATCGTTGAAGCCACCACGACCATTAATTTGGAGCAGATGGTTTATTTGCATGCGCCAGTCTGGTTCATTAAATACGAGTACAAAGGCGGCAGCTACCAGATGGTTGTTGATGGTGCAACAGGCATGGTTTTGAAGGGCGACATACCCTCTTCCAAGTTCTAATTTAGTTTTAATAACCTTTAAAAGTAACTCCGTTTTTATAACGGAATACAAATATTGGAGGATTTAAGGAATGAGCGAAAATAAAGATATATACGCCCAATCAAAAAGCCAAATGAGGCTTTCAGAACGCATAGCTGCGGCGCTTCCAGGGTTCCGTGGATACAAAGAGAAGGAACTTCGCCGCGAATCAGACAAACTCGTCAGGAACAACTTAACCCTCAAGCTCACCAAAGATAAAGACAGCGTCAAAAGTATTTCACAGAAAATAGCCGATAAACGCTACATGGACGTTTTAACCGACGTGGACAGGTTAAACGCTAAAATGGACCGCATAACCGAAAAAGTAAACCATGCTTCGTACGGCTACGCAGGGTTCTATGACATAGTGAAAATCAAGGAAGAAAACCTTGACCGCATGATAACCTTCGACAACCAGCTCCTCGACGAAGTAAATGCCTTAACCGCCGCCATCGAAGACCTAAAAACACAGCTGCTCAGCAACAACTTTGCAAACCTCAAAGACAAAATCCAAGCTATAACCGACAAGTTTGAACTGCTCGAGGACACTTTCGATAAAAGAGAAGAAGTAATCTTAGGAGTGCCACAATAATGCCGCAAGTAATTGAATGGACAAACGCCCGCCCAGAAGATATAATTTGGCGGTACCCAAGCGAAGACATCACTTGGGGAACACAATTAATCGTGCATGAATACGAGATGGCTGTGTTCTTCCGTGATGGAAAAGCATACGATGTCTTCAACGCAGGCAGACACACACTGACAACCTTGAATCTACCGCTACTCACAAGCCTATTGACGCGCATCGCGGGGTTCGGCGGCAACAAACCCTTCAAAGCAGCCGTCCTCTACATCAGCACCAAAGTCTTCAACGGCAAATGGGGCACACGAGCACAAACCACCGAGCTGGCACCGCTTCAAGTGTTTGGGCAATTCCTATTCAAAATCGAAGATGCATCCCTGTTCGTCAACGAAGTCGTCGGCGGACAAAACGCATTCACAACCGAAGACGTTAACAACTTCCTACGGGGCTTCCTAAACGAAAAGATAATCAGCGAACTATCCCACTACGACCTCATAACAGTCTTCACCAGACTCCAAGAAACCTCAATCATAGTCAAAAACTCAGTCCTCGACTACTTCAAACGCCTCGGCATCGAATTAACTGACTTGCGGTTCGAAGGCATCGACACCACACCCGAATACCGCGAACGACTCTTCTGGCTAAAAACAGGCGGAACCCCAGCAGACACCGTACTACGCATGGAAACAGTCAAGTCCGCTGCGGCGTCGCTTGGTCAATCAGGAGGCGGAGGAGGAGCATTAGGCACAGGCATGGTGCTTATACCTCAAATCATGAATCAGCAAGGTCAAGTGCAGGCACAAGCCCCCACAGCAGCACTGGTGATTTGCCCCAAATGCAGCGAACACGTTCCAGCTACATCCAAATTCTGTCCAGAATGCGGAACCAACCTCACACCTCCATCGCAAGCAACGATAAAATGCCCCAAATGCGGCCACGACATCCCAGCTGGCTCAAAGTTCTGCCCCGAATGCGGAGCAACAATCACTTAGAAGGCAAAGCAATGTCCAACAGCGATAATCAACTGTTAAGCTTTGGCGTATTCCTCATCATCATAGTTGCAGGAATACTGCTGGCGGTTTCAGGGGTCATCGGCTGGGGCTTGTTTGTTCCAGTGGTAATGGTGCTTTCAGGTTTGTGGGCAATAGCTTTAGCTGGTATGCGCGCAGGCAAAACACAGAAGTACGAACGCGGAACCTTCAGCACACTGGCTTCAGGCTTTGGTCTCATAGCGCTTGGCGCAGCATGGTACCTGTTTGGAATCAACTGGATCTACTCGCTGGTCGTGATTCTGCTGGCAGTTGCAGGTTTAGCTATTGCAGCCTCAATGAGACGCAAATAACCCCGTCTTGAGCCTTTTTTGGCTCTAAACATTTTTTATACATTCGTACAGTCATTTTGCAAAGAGCCTTTTGTCAATGTATGTTTTGTGGGGAAAAGTTTTCTCCACTTCTATCGTTGGTGAAATTGAAAGAATGGTGCTAAAGAGATTAGACTAAGGTTGCAGAATAAGCGTAGAATATCGGTAACCAAGACTCACCATAAACTCTGTAAAAACTAACCTGGTTGGAATCTTGGTACACCCAAATTGTGTCTATGCCATGGGCAATAACAATATCTGCAAAGTTCTCTTTTGAAACCACATCTACCGAACCACCGTAGAGTAAGGACCAAATATTTTGCAATTTACTTTCGTCTATGGGTGCTTCGGCTTGGACCTTTAATCCTCTGCTTTCAAAATAACGGGTGGCTTCCTGCACCTGTTCCATGGTTATTTTCATGCTTAAAGGATAATCGTAACCCACAGTAAATGTTATGTTAAATTCAGTAGCTATGCCTTCGATATTAGTGGCATAGGCTGTCAAGTTGTGAACGCCATAGTTCAAAGTCAGAGCAGCAGTTGTGTTTTCGTTGAAAGTCATATTGTCAGATCCATCCAAACGGTAAGTGATTCTTGAGGTTTCTTGGTTTGCGGTTATGTTCAGCGGTAGTATCAGGCTGTATGTAGTTTCATGTGCTTCTTCCTCGGAGGTAACGTTGTTCGGTCCAATGTAGATGCCATACGTGTAGTT
>Ga0209083_1000172_pt1 | contig 101204 bp, 98 predicted proteins | sample AM7aDNAmetaG_FD_184132 | JGI IMG/M metagenome (GOLD analysis project Ga0209083, IMG submission 184132) | Freshwater microbial communities from Finland to study Microbial Dark Matter (Phase II) - AM7a DNA metaG (SPAdes) (version 3) | ecosystem: Environmental > Aquatic > Freshwater > Lake ...
AAATATCACTTGAAGAACTCCTCAAAGTATTGGTTGATGCAAATGTGTATTTAAGGAAACCCGACCCCAATATAATTTAATTTTTTTAAACGCACATTGTTTTTCATAGGAAATAAAGGGCTCTTTTATAGCAAAAAAAAAATGTGGGAGTGACAATATGGATAATTCAGGGGTGTCTGTTAAAGAAATAAAACAGCGAATTTTTGATATAATACCTGTTTTACGCTGGCTTCCATTGTATGACAAGCGATGGTTAAAGTTTGACATAATAGCCGGGCTAACCCTTGCTGCCTTTGCAATCCCGGATAACATGGCCTATGCTACTCTTGCCGGTCTTCCTCCTGTATATGGGCTGTATACTGGCATAATGGCCCCTCTTGCATACTTTGTCTTTGCATCATCACGCCATGCCTCAGTCGGACCAAGTTCTTCTGAGGCTATCATGGTTGGAACATTTCTCGCAGCTATTGCCATAAGTACCCCTGCACAGTATATCGGGCTCGTTGCTCTAACCGCAATTCTTGTTGGAATTATCTCCCTCGCAGCGTGGACACTAAAGCTTGGATTTCTTGTAAACCTTATTTCAGGACCGGTGATGAAAGGGTTTTTAATAGGGAGCGGAATTACGATAATTGTAAGTCAAATCCCAAAAATTCTTGGCCTGTCCGGGGCCCCGGTGTCAGTTTTTGGAAAAATCCTCTTTGTTTTTGGGCATATTACAGAAATAAATGTTTTTGCACTTGCTCTTGGCATCGGTGCACTTCTCCTTTTTTTTGCTCTTGAACACAAATTTCCCCGTTTGCCGGGTTCACTAATAGTGGTCATACTTTCAATCATCCTTGTTGGGTTAACAAATCTCGTAGATCGGGGGGTTGAGATTGTAGGGACCATTCCTCAGGGTCTTCCAACAATAAGTATCCCTGTTTATTCCATGGGCGACGTCCAATATGTCTTCCCACTTGCAATTGGTCTATTTGTCCTCTCTTTTGTTGAATTAAGCACAATTGCCCGGACATATGCAAAAGCACACGAGTATGAAATAGACAACAACCAGGAACTCCTTGCACTCGGTTCAAGCAGTATTTTTGTTGGTATTAGCCAGGGATTTCCGATTTCAGGTAGTTTTTCAAAGACAGCAGTGAATGACAGGAACGGTGCAAAGACCCAGCTTGCTGGAGTATTTGCAGCTGGAGTTGTAGTCCTCGTAGTACTCTTTCTTACCGGATTTTTTTATTATCTCGCAGAACCGGTTATCGCAGCACTTATCATCGTTTCTGTTTACAAGATGGTCGACATACCAAGCCTTGAACGAATTGGGCATATTAATAAAAACGAGGTTTATATTGCCCTTATCGCCCTTGTTGGCGTTTTGATATTCGGGATCCTTGCAGGTGTACTTATTGGGGCTGCTCTTTCTCTCCTTGAAATATTATCTCGTTTCACATTCCCTCATATGGTCGTTGTCGGAAGGATTCCAGGCACAAACATCTTTGGTGAGATCGGGCGTGAACCTGAAAAAGAGGTGGTCCGGGGTGTATTTATCTTTCGCATTGATGCTCCGCTTATCTTTACAAATGCTGAAACTTTCAAGGAACGTTTTTTACAAGATCTCAGGCGTGAGGAGAGACCACTTCATCTTGCAATAATCGACCTCCAATCATCTCCGATTATCGATGTTACTTCGGTTGATATGATCCGGGACCTTATCTCGGAACTTAATCGGAATGGGATTACAATTCGTATTGCCAATGCCTCTGGACAGGTAAGAGATGTTCTGAGGGCCGGAGGTATAGAGGACAAGGTAGGAAAACTGGATGTTACAACTAATATCCCTGCACTCATTAAGGCGAGCGATAATATTAATCCTGCACTTCATTGAAAGACGAGTGATAAAAAGGATATTTTTTAAAAAAGGTTAATTTCTAATTTATTAGTCCAAAAGCCTTTTTTGTACCTGGCAGTGAGCAATAGAGAAGTACCAGGGCTGATATTATGATGATCGGAGCCATTGCCTCCCAGGATGAAGCCCCTAGGACACAGACTATTCCATATATGAGGTTAAAGATAGCAATGAAATACATAAACATGTATCCTGACGGGTGTAACTGCATCAACATCCCGGCTACACCTAGCCATACCAACACTAAAAATCCCCAGATAATGGCCCCAATGAGGCTGAACTGGAAGAATGCAACAGATCCAATGTAGACTGGAATAATGTGCAACATCTGAAGGGTATAGATAAACGCATTTAAAGCTCCAATTAAGGCAAGTATAGCGAGAATGGTAACTCCTATAGGTCTTTCTTTTGTCATGACTTTATTAACTCCTGTAAACAATAAATAGATTATATCGAGAGTATTATAGTTAGTTGCATAACATTTTCAAACAATAAGGGGCGCTCAAGAATCTTTTAGCCCAACCCAAAATATATGAATTACTTGTCACTTTGTCATAAAATTCCTCACAAATTTTTGCCTTAAGATGATCTACATCCTGAATAAATAATGTTGACAGATATCGTCGTATTGCTCTCCATATTTGTTCTATTGGATTTAAATCAGGGGAATAAGGGGGGAGAAAAATCAATTTAATATTGTTTTGCATTGCAAACTCCTTGACCAGTTTTGATCGGTGCGATGAAAAATTATCAAGAATTAGCACAATTCTTTTACCAGGATTTGCAACTACAAATTCTTTTAAAACATCACAAATATCTTCTTTTTTTGAGTGTTCTCTGAAGGTCAATATGGAATTACCGTTAGGGGAGTAAATACCAAATGTATTTGCTCTGAATTTTGATGCATTCTTAATTATAGGCGTATTTTCAAAATACCAAACCCTTTGAGTATTAGCTGTTGTTTGGGGTGAGGTTTCATCTAAAAATCCGATAATGGTGTTTTTACTCATCTTGGGAAGTTTTTTTTTAGAAGTTTTTCGGCATCGGGTGGCCGACGATAATCCTGAGGGTAAGATTTTCCAAATTGCATTTTTAGTTTACGCAAAATACGCCTAATTTGGTCTAAACTGTAAGTAATATTGAATTCATGTTGAACAAGCTGCTTAACCTCATTTGTTGTCCAATGATCATGTGAACGCAATATTTCCTCTAATGTCTTTTTTTGTTGATCCGTTAACTTTGAAGGTTTTCCCCCAGCATACTTAGGAGCTAATCCTGCATAACCTTCTAAGTTCCATCTTTCTTGCCATTTATACCCAGTTGCAAGTGATATACCATCAGTTTACAGGATTCAACCACGCTTTTACCCGAATATCGCATATTTATAAATAATAATCGTTTCAGAATTTTTGCGCCGAGAGAATATTCCTTTATTTTTTGCGACAATTCAGGGGCAGAAATGTGCCTTATAATTTCAATCTGTTCGACATTTACCATATAATAATATTATACTTAATATTATAGAAAGTATTGCAACATACTATAATATGTGTCTACCGTGTAAGATCCTAATAAATTCTCCCGATTGTATTTCTTTCTTCCCCCCCCTTATTTGCGAGAATAAGAATCCTTGTACTACAACTGGTAAGCCGTTTTGCTTCATTTACCGGACTTGTTTACAATAAACTTTTAACTTTTCCTTGGTAATAGAGCGAACCTCAAAGGGAAACTATTACAAAGATAGTGGAAACAAGTGTGTATCTTGTCGAATTAAAAAACTTGATCAAAAAAAAAAAGATTAAATTGAGGACAAGATAAAGAATCGCGTAGAATATTTTGAACAAATGCTGGGAAAGGATTTGTAAAATTTATACATCGTTTACCAGTTGATGACTGGAAGAGTAAATATTCTTTGAAAAACTATTATCTGGAATACAATTGCAAGTAAGATAAATATCAAGGTGATTATTGGCCATTTCCATTTTCCTGCTATACCTGCAAAAAATAGTACAAGGGCACCAAATACGGTACTAAGGACATAATTGTCACTATTTTCATTAGCCTGCCGGGTGATATCCATTTTATCAGACATATTCATTTTTATTTGCGCCAGTTCTTTTGTTGTTTCCAATTCATAACTATTGAGCGAAAAAGGTGTCCCGTCAGGGATTTCCCCAGGTTTGGCACTATTTAACCATTCATTAAATGCTGGCTTGAATTCATCACGAAAGTGTTTTTGAAGAAATATCTTTCTTTGAGTTGCGTTGTCTGATGCAGCTTGTAACCAGGAAAGAAAAAGGTTTACATCAATAGTCCTGAGAGAATTATCATTATCTGTAAGGCGGATGGATTCAGCCTGCAAAAGAGCAATCGCACCAACACTCTCCATCTGTACATTACCCCATGCTGTGGCCTCGAACACACACCAGGCTGATGTTATTGATGCGGTTCCTAATAAGAGGAGCACTGTAATCTCAATAATCCTTTGGACCTTTTGTTTTTTATCTTCAGGAGGTATCTTCGATTTTTTATCAGCCCTTATAATTCCGGAGGTTTTCAAGAATGAAAAAATATCCATACCTTAACTGTCCAAAAAGTTTGTTTTTGTTGGAATTACAGGTTCAGATTCATAGCCCTCAAAGAATAAAATCCCTTCAGATTTGTTTGAAGAAGAATTAAGACATAGGGCTTGTTTCTTTACTTTAATCGTGTAAAACCCGGGAAGAATCTTACGTTTAATATTGTCTTCTGATTCTGAAAAGTTGTTGCACCCCTTCGTTATATTTATTTCTGGCCCTTGCTTGAGATAGCCCTGAAGGAATTGTTTATCGTCTTTATAGAGAGTATATGGGACACTAGTTGATCCACCATCCCAGCGGTAATATGTTTCTAGTTCATATGCATAGAATGACTTGTTAACCCTCACACTTGCATTATATGCAGTCTGGTTACAGCAGACTGATGATGGATCAACTCCACCAACGACTACACTAAACTGAGTATCCAGGGTTTTAACAGGCAATTTAACAATTTTATCTGCTAGAACATTGAAGTTTTTAAATTCCGTTGATTCATCATCCAATTCAGCAGTTATTGAGTGTGTTCCTGCCGGAACACCAGTGATAAGTGAGGGAGTAGTACCTGAGAATTTCCCATCAATATAGATAATTGCTCCAGGGTCCCATTCTCCCGTATCAATGCTACCTGTCGGGGTTGTTGATGTCACTACAGTGAATACAAGGGTTGGCTTGATAGTAGTCTCCTGAGTTGTAAAAACCCCGGTTCCAGTGGATGTTACTGAAACATTTCCGGTTGGTTTTGGAATACTGGTTTCATTAGGGTTGGTAGGTTCAACAGGTATTGTTCCTGTGCTAGTAGGTTTGACGGTAGTAGAAACAGTAGTAGGATGAGTAGTCTCGTGAGTAGTTTCGGTACCGGTTACTTCAATTGTTTCTGTGCTAGTAGGTTTGAAAGTAGTAACAACAGTGGTAGGATGAGTAGTCTCGTGAGTAGTTTCGGTACCGGTTACTTCAATTGTTTCTGTGCTAGTAGGGTTGACAGTAGTAGTAACAGTAGTTGGTTTGGTAGTAGTAGTAACAGTAGTTGGTTTGGTAGTAGTAGCAACAGTAGTTGGTTTGGTAGTAGTAGTAACAGTAGTTGGTTTGGTAGTAGTAGCAACAGTAGTTGGTTTGGTAGTAGTAGTAACAGTAGTTGGTTTGGTAGTCTCAAAAATTGTTGATGTAGGAGTGATGTCACACTTATGCGGGTTGTTGCCAGAAGCAGTACATCCGGGCAATGGTGTTCTAACGGTAGTAGTAACAGTTGTAGGATGTGTAGTCGCTATAATTGTTGATGTAGGAGTGATTTCACATTTATGAGGGGTATTACCTGAAGCCGTACACCCTGGTAATGGTGTGCTAATTGTAGTAGTAACAGTAGTTGGTTTTTTCGTTTCTTTATTCAGCTCTGCAACTACTGGCGGGAGATTATACTGAGGCGGTCCTGCGATCTCAACATGAGGAGGTGGAATTTCCACGTAAGACGGTGTATCAATTACAGGTTCATATGCGTTATCTACATTGGGTGATAATATCGGTTCATTGAATATTATCAAAGGTACAATTTCATAGGGAATAGGTGGGACATAAGGTTGTAAATTAACAGTTAAGGACTGGTTAGAATCATCAGCTGAAACGATCGAAATAAAAATCAAAATTACCAGTATGATGAACAGAATAGCTGGATAAAATTTTAATGTCATCGTGAATTCACCTCCATTATCCAAGTTTCACTACCCAGGCGTCATATCCACCTGATCCGTACGAATTTGTCATACCAACCATGATGTATTCATTTGGATTTGTCTCAATGACAGAATTCAATGCATCCTCTTTAGGTCCGCCGATCGTAGTGCTCCACTGGTAATTTCCGTCTGAATCGATTTTAATAAGCCATGCATCCAGGCTTCCTGAACCGTACGATTTTGTTGTTGCACCAATGAGATATCCTCCGTCGTAAGTCCTTATCAATGAAAATCCCTTATCATCTTCTTTACCACCGTAGGTCTTTTCCCAGATGACTTTCCCGGCAGAATCTATTTCAAAGATCCAGACATCACTTCCTCCCGAACCCTGTGAATCTGTCTCCCCTAAGATAATATAGTGATTATCCGGTGTTTCAATGACTTTATGGCCTGAATCTTCCATTACTCCTCCATATGTCTTTTCCCAGAGAAGATTACCACCTTTATCTACTTTTGCTACCCATGCATCGAAGTTGCCATTTCCTGATACATCCTTATACCCGGTTATAACATATCCTCCATCTTTTACTTCAATTACTGATTGTGCATCTGTCGTATAATTATTAACGAAACTTTTTCTCCACAATGTATCGCCATTCTGGTCAATAAGGCCCATATATGCAATAAAATGAGAAGAATTCTTTAAAAACAGGTGCCCAATATAGAAAAATTGTCCCTGAGAATTTTTAATTATGGCATTCGGGGCTTCATCAACCTGTTTTAAAGTTGTGACATTCCAGACGATATTTCCATCCTTGTCTAATTTTACAAATGCTGCGTTATCAGGTCCATCTTGACCATATGGTTTGTTAAAGCCTGATAAAACAAATCCTCCGTCTGGAGTCTGGATAATTGCTTTGACATAATCAAGTATGGAAGAGTTCTTACTTTTTGTCCAAATAGTATCACCATTCCTATCAATTTTTTTTACCCAGAAATTATCTAAGTGACTGACAGATGTTTTAGTACCGCCTCCCAAAACAAATGAATCATTTCCAACGGGCACAATACAGATAGCATAATCATCTGCTTTCTGTCCATACGTCTTTGCCCAATCGATAGAAAGGGAAGTTGTAGTGACCGGTTGTGTTTCCGCCGTAATGGGTGCCGCCGCTTGCAGATTCCAAACGATCAAGGTCCCAAAAATAAAAGCAATCATGAAATATTTAAAGTATTTAAGATTAAGCATAGTAATTGCAACTATTATGATTTAATATAGTAAAACATTTTCGAAACCTTCTATTTTCCATGAAAAACAAGAGAGTCTAGTATTTGGTCCCCTTTAAAATGGATCAGGATCTGATTTCTTTATCTTCTTAATGGTTTCGACAAACAACTTTAGGGCTTCTTCAAATGAAAATGCTATTGGTATTCGAATTGTGCGATATGAATCTTTTCTCTGTTGATTTCCATATTTATCGGTATATTCTTCATCATGAGTAATCAGATGATATATTATTGTTATCATTTTTCTAACAAAGGCGATAATAGATTTTCCTGCTCCAATTACTGTTTTTTTAGAGTCATAAAAGTCCTTGAGCATACTTTTTTACCTCTTGCAGCTGCATGAGCGGCTTGAGTCAATATCCATCTTGCTAAACGTGATCCTTTTTTGGTGATTGATCGATTTACATGACGATCAGCTGATTACTAAACGTTTGGTACTATTCTTAATCAGTTTGTCATTTTCTCAGCAGAAGGAAAGTCATTCATATCTTCAATTTCCTCTCCAAGTTTCATCATCACCCGGAGACAATGACCGAGTTGCGTCAATGCATTTTAAAGAGACTTTGTTCAAGAAACTTACGAATTTGAATCTCTTTTTTCTTTTTTGTTTGATTGGGCAGTTTTTTTAATAACTTATCTGCTGGTAATCCAATAAGAAGCCCATTTACCACAACTTGTCCAAAAACTACAATAATATCAGTAAGTGTTTCACTAAGATGGAATAATTCGCTATCGAGAATACTATGAATCCGATTTTTGATATCTGTCCTCTTTCTAATGAGAAATTGTCTTAATCGGACAATTTTCCTGAAATTACGTTCATGTCATGAAACAACCCTTGATGGTTCGATCATTCATTTCAAAGCGAGAAGAGTTATCATCTCCGAATCTATTTTATCGGTCTTTTTATGAGATAGCACTTTGATATCATGAACATTTCCCTCGACACCAGGAAGATGATCAATTAACATGTCGTAGATCTGAACCCATTAGTCACTAGTTGATTCGCATGATACCATCTGACATTTATTCTCAAGCGATACAGTTTCATAGACGCTTGAGATATGATTATGCGTTAGCCAGAATAAATGTTGATTGCAACAATTCATATTGCATATGCACCAAGAAAGTATCTCATAAATACGGTGAAAAAGTAATGAAATCAATATTCAATAAAATATCTACTGATTTTAATCAAGGTGTTCAATATTCAAAAAAATATCGGATATTAATTTTTTTCTCTATACTGTTAACATTTTTTGTTGTGGTTTTGGTGCATAATTTACACTTATTCACAACAATTATTTTTGAGGATGGAGATTATGCAGCAAATTCTATCCTTATTAATTTAGCTAAATCCTTTCAGTTATTAGTAGGTCATTATTCAAGAATGGGATTTAACCATCCGGGTCCAGCATTTTTATATGTTATGGCTTTTTTTGAAAAAATTTTCTTTGACGGACTCCACATAGTTCCTTCAGCATTTAATGCACAAGAAATTGGGATAATGTTCCTCAATTCTTTTTTTCTCGCAATCTGCTGTTATATTTTCTTTGATATGACAAAATCTGTAATAAAAACCCTTTCTGTGGTAGCATTAGTGTTGTTTTTTTACTCGATAAATCCGATTTTACTTTATTCCACATGGATGGCTCATGTGTTTTTTGCTCCTTTTTTTGCATTTATACTATCTGCATCAGTTGTTTCTGCAAAAAGATCCTCTTTTATTTGGGTGATGATATTAAGTGGAATGTTTTTAATCCATGGTCATGTTACTTTCTTTTTGATTATATGCCCCGTTTTTCCTATCTCACTCATTCTTTGTTTATTTAAATATAAATTTGACTTCAACAAATTTTTGCAGGATAATCGATTCAATATCCATTTATCAGTAATTATTATCATAGTTTTTTTAACTCCTATCTTTTTAAATACTATAATTAATTACCCCGGGGAATTTGGGAAATATTTCCAATATAGCTCAAATAGTGTTCGTGTAATACCTGATATCTATTCAATAATTGGATTTTTTTTGCCATTCTGGTCAATAGTTGTGACATCCATGCAATTCCCTTCAAAACTCCCTATTATAATGTCTGATAAACTTGCTGGATTATTCTCTTTATTTTTTATGAGTGGGGCGATAGTTATTATATATAAATATACCTCCGAAAAAAAAATTAGAGAGATTATCTTAAGTACGAGTATAATAATATTCACAGTTTCTATCTTATTTTTACTTTATATTGCTAAAGGTATAGATGATCTTAGTGCTCTCAATCACTATACAGGTATATTTTTTTATGCAGTACCATTACTGCTATTGTGTTTAATTTTATTAGGGGTTATCTCAAAAATATCAAATTATAAAATCATAACAATAATTTTATTAATTTCTCTAATTACTATCGGTATCACAGCATCAATGGGTGATTTTACAAATCCCTATAATGGATCTTCAGATTATAAAGAAATTGTAACCAAACTCCAATCTGATCCCAGATGGAATACTGATACAATTATATTAGATTTTTCTAGAGATTACTGGAGTGAAGTTGCGGGAATCGTAATAACCAGTAAAAGACTTGGAAAATCAATTTTTTTGTCAGATCCATTTTGGAAGGTTTTATTTACAAAGAATTATATATTTAAGTTAGATAATAAAAATGTAAATAAATCGAACAAAATTTGGCATATTAGATTAACCGATAAATTGGAAACTAATCAAAAAGTGATTCTCTCTAATAAGAAATTTTCAATAATTGATGATCTTAATTCAACGATTGGTACAGGTAACGGTTAGAATATGGGTGAAAAGCATGTATCTCAGTTTAGTGCCAAGTGAAAAAAATTAATATTGTAAGATGTTGATCTAAATCTTTGACAGCCAGATGAAAACATTCTTGCGGTTGAAATACTGTACATCTTTGGCGGGTTCCTGGATAGACCATACTTGGGCGCCCGCATAGTATGTAGTTCTTTCGTTTTAGGGCCTAATTCTCGATAATCTAAGTTTTCTGAGTTAGTGAAGTACTGATTACAATTCGTGCCCCGTAAATTTTCAGGTATTGAACATCACACAAAAACATAAATAGAACATTCATGTAAGGTATTATATGAATAAGGCACTGTTATCTATAATAGGTATTCTTTTAATTGGGTTTGTAATATCAAGTGGATGTAATTCACTTGTAAAAGAACCAGTAATTACTGTTAAGAGTGTAGACCTTGTCGGCATTACACCGACAGATCTGACAATGAGTGTAACCCTTAACATCGACAACCCGAATTTCATGGGAGTCACTATCGATATATTATCATGCAATATCGAATACTTAGATGGAAATAACTGGGTGCCTTTGACGCAAATAACAAGACAAAATGTTGAGATTAAAAAAGGTGAAAACACTCTTACTTTTACTGTGCAAATGAAAAATGCTGATCTGATCAAAGCCGGATTCAGTGGTTTTAAAAGTGGACAAATCTCATTGAAAATAGAAGGTACAGCCCAGGTATCATTCTTTGGGATTTCCTCAACAATACCCTTCTCTAAAACTGAGATAATTCCTATTGGGCAACCAACAAAATAATTCCTATCTCTTTATAAAAAAATCAAAGGTCAGTTTTTTTGTCAAAAACTCCCCGCATATGGGCGTATTAAGTTTGTGATAAGATTAAAACGTGAAATAAACATACAGTCTTCTATGTATAAATGGAATGCGAAAGAATATGCTGAAAATTCTTCCTTTCAAAAGTCGTCCGCATACGATTTTATCCAGAAACTGACGTTCAATGAAACAGATAGAATACTTGACATTGGGTGTGGCGACGGAAAAATCACGTTGGATCTTGCTAAAAAAGTTACCAGTGGTTATGTAATTGGTCTGGACCTCTCCAGCGATATGGTTAAATATGCTTATTCGAATTTTGAATCGGTTGAAAATATCTCTTTTATTAATGGTAATGCACAAACGCTCCCATTTTATAATGCTTTTGACGTTATCTTTTCCAATTATGCTCTTCATTGGGTACCCAATCATTACCAGTTACTCGCAGGAATCTATTGCGCCCTTCGTCCAAAAGGGAGAGTATTTGTACAAATGAGTGCAAAAGGAATTGGTACACCTATCTTCGATGCCACTGAGCAGGTAATTAGCAAACCTTTCTGGAACAAATATTTTATTGGCTATGTTAATCCTTTTCAATATTATACCCTTGACGAGTATCGCTCTATCCTTGAAGGAGCCGAGTTTGCGATAAAACGGCTGGAAATCGTTCTGAGACAAATAGTGCATAAAAGCAGAGAAGGAATCACGGGTATGTTAAGGGCTGCTTTTCATCCTACCCTGGAGAGAGTTCCTCCCAATATTAGAGAAAATTTTCTAATGGAGTTAATAGATGTACTGGTGAGCAAATATCCTGCTGATAATGAGGGAGTTATTTGTATTCCCACTATTGGGCTTCAATATGAGGCATGTATTAAAAAGTAAATATCTTAAGGAAATTAGTTCTTTTACGAATTTAAAGTCAGAACATTAATTTCAAGAATGAATCTATCCCGAATATGGACCGGTTTTTCAATAGTATTATCATCAAGTTTTTATTGACTCATCGATCAGATAATTATTAATACTGGATTTGATAAGAGATAGTAAAATAAAAGGAAAATTATGACAGATGCAGATCTTGTAAAAAGTGGCCAGGTTATGGGTCCGGTTGACTACGTAATAGTCGGGTTTCCAGGGAACAAATTCAGTGGTGAAATAGCCCCTGAACTTGCAAACCTTGAAAAAAAAGGAATTATCCGGGTGATAGATCTGGTTTTTGTTTTAAAGAATGAAACCGGAAAAGTACTAATAACCGAAGCAAAGAATCTCGGAGGAGATACTGGTGATGCGTTCAGTAGATTCGCAGAGAATGCGAGCGAATGGTTTTCACTCGATGATATAGAAGCTATTGCAGAAGAATTGCCGATTAACAGCTCAGCTGGCATTATTCTATATGAAAACACTTGGGCGGTTCATTTCAAAGAAGCCGTTCTTAATTCCAAAGGAGTACTTCTTGACCAGGGTCGTATTCCGGCCGAAATAATAAGTAGTGTAATGCAGGGAAAAATTAAACAAGGAGGTGTATGAAATGAGAGGAAGAGGAATAATGCTCGTTGCCGGAATGAAAATGGGGCAAAAAAAAGCCTCACAGGCAACGGCCTTAAAAGAACAGGGTGCTGCAGAAGCTCAGCAGCAGATGGCACAGGCACCGACTGCATTAAGTCCGGAAACAGATGTTACAGTTCAGTTGCAAAAATTTGCCGAACTGCATAAATCAGGCGTACTATCAGATGAAGAGTTCACAGCCGCTAAAAAAAATCTCCTGGGAATTTAAACCCTGGAAAAAAATTGTTTTTAGATTTTTGTATAGAACAGTGTAGCCTTTCCATTTGGATATAAAAGTGTAAGCTCTGTGTTCTTAACTGAATATTTAGTTGCATTTTGAAGATTACCCAGATATGTCGATTCCTGTGCCATAACTCCGTCCGGCTCCGGGCAGAACATCCGAGTACTTCCAGGTTGTGATATTTCAAGTTTATCACCCTCAACCTGGAAACTGGCAAAGTATCGGTTACATCCTGATGAGCCTGTCACTTTCCCATCTGATTCAAATATTGCAGTAATATTTGTCCCCTTAATGGTTTCATTAACAATGTTATTTTCATTCATCGAATCCAGTTTCCATGAACCGGTCAGAATAACAGGGTTGTATTTCGCAAAAACCAGTTGATTTTTCCCATCCATGTCCTGTACCTTAAGCTCATTTGCTGTTACCGAGAAAGTGGATGAATTCTCGAGTATGCCTAAATATATCCTTTCCTGGTCCATATTACCGTCCGGCTCCCCACAAAACATCATAGTAGAGCCAGCGTTTCCAAAGGATATTTTATTCTCTGTGACATTATAAGAAGTAAAATAATTATTACATCCCGAATTCCCATTTATATTTCCCTCTGCGCTAAAATTAGCGGTTATAGTAGTCCCGGGGACCAGCTTAACTGAATTTCCTTTATTAATGATTGACTGAAGCGACCAAATACCATTCGTAAGTAAAAGTTTTGAATCAGCAGATACCGTGGATGCAGCAGGAAGATTGCCCGAATCTATCGTTCCCGGAGGGGACGTTGGGGGAATTTGAGTTGTTTGTTGTGTGCATCCGGTTATCAGTACTGCAAGAATTATACAGGTGATGCTAAGCACCAGGTATGACTTCATACCTCTAAATATTTATTTTCACTATAAATAGTACTTCTTTTGTGTACTCAATTTAAACCTGAAAGGAAAAAATTAAAAATCTTGTATCGGGTAAAGGAATTTTTTTTCAGGAATCCTATGTATGGTGATATGTACTGGATTTCCAAGTTTCTTCTCAATAGCTTTCCCGAGTCCCTCAATATTTGAAACATTTCCTTCACCAATTATTGTCAGATCAATTTCAGAATGAAATGACTGGACCCTGTCAAGTTTAAATTGAGTATTTTCAAACCATTTTTGTGCTACCGAGTTTACTATTAACTTCTCTTTTTCAGATTGAAATACACCGTACGATGTAAATACAAGGAGAATAATGATTATTATAGTTCCAATCATTATGAATTCAGTTGCTTTTTTTCTAACTTTTCCATTAGATTCAATATTCGATAGTGTTTGAAGGCCCATTAAACCAAACACGATTGTCCCGGAAAGAAGGATGGCAATAAAATTTGTTATAAAAAGGAGAAAAGCACCGTTTGCATTGTTCCATTGTCCTAAAGCCAGTGAAATCCCAACTACACTTAATGGTGGTACAAGAGATATAGCTATTGCGACACCTGGGAGTGAGTCTAAAATTTCTGACCTGCCCAGTGCATACGCCCCTGCTGCACCAGCTGCTAATGCTATTATTAAATCATAAATTCCTGGAGAGGTCCTTGCAATTATCTGAGTATTTGTTGCGAATGAAATGGTGGATTCAGGCGTTATCAGTGTTAAAATCATTGAGAGAACAACTACACTTACAACACCTGCTATTACAACAAAAAGAGCCTTTAGCATTCTATCAACTGATCCTATTGTTACTGCTGCTGCAGTTGCCATGATTGGTGTCATAAGAGGGGCAATTATCATAGCACCAATAACCGTTGCCGTGGAATCAGAAATAACGCCGTATGTGGAGATAATGGTCGATAAAAGCAGGAGGACTGTAAAATTCGTAAGTTGCTGGGTCCTTTTTTCACCTTCAAAAAACAATTGACTCTCAAACTTTGGGAGATATTCAGGGTCAAACCGGTTTACCCGAATATATCTTAATAAATCATCGAATAACATGTGAGTGCCCTATAGAGGATTTAGAATAACTAATACCTTTTTTTCAAATCTATGAACTTTAAATTGGCGATTTTTCCATCTCTTTTGTAATAATGTTTGAATCTAATTGTTGGGTGATTTCCGAAACATTTGAGGCTTTAATTTTATCTACTCCAAGATTTAATATAATTTTCTGAACTTGAAGTTCTTCTTTTTAATACTCCCAAAGATAGCACCAGGGATGTTTTCTTTATGCTAAACTTGCACTATCGCGGATAAGGTGTCATCGTTATCTTTACCTGGAATCCATTGTAACTACAATATCCATTTGGGAGATCTTTTTGTATACCTTTCGTTTTCTGGATAAATTTCGGTAATCATAGAAATAGAACTCATAAGTTTTCCACATTGAAGCCCAATTCGCGATCATAATAAAAAAACCAATAAACTGGTAGATTACCGGATTTATATTCAGATATCCATTGTCGGTCAGAAGAATAAATAAAAATCCGATTATCGCATTAATCAGGGTAATCTGAAAACTAAAGATTCCTTCACGCTTTTTTAAGATTAATTCATGATTCAATTGGGGGATTCGTTTTAAAAAATGGTTTTTTATTGTTTGTGAAACTAACTCCTTATCAAGGGAGAGAATCTCTTTTTTCGGGATAACGATTTCAAGTTCAACCTGACGTCTCACCCAGATTTCATCCAGATATGATGCTATTGTTTCTTCGGCTCTTTCTGTCAGTTCTTTGTCTGGAAGAGGGGCTGTATCTGAATCATCAAAGAGTTGTTGTATAGAATGAAAATGGAGGATTACAATCCTTATGTCTCCCTTTTTCTCCTTCGTGACATCGATTACCTTCACAATATCAACACTCTCTAAACAATATACATCTTTTATACTCTTTTTGATACATAAAACGATAGGATTACTAATAGCAATATAATTCCAGCTAAATATCCCTTGGTTACTTCCTCTAGTAACTGTGAGATCTGGTTTGTTAAATATCCACTGACACAGGAACGAAGGTAGGAGTAATCTACTTTGAATAAAGATAATGCACACCCTTTTCTTTAAAAGGAGGAGATAATGATTATATTCATCTATTCAATCATAAATGCCTGTTTAATCTCTATGGCAACATTGACATACGGTTTTCCATTGACTGCTACTATAACCCTTTTTAAGTCACCGGTAAAACGAAAAGGCGGATCATAAAGGTCACTTACCGGGGTCTCGCTGTCATAACCACAACACAGACCTTCACCACTCAATGACCACCCGAATGGAACCGTCTTTTCGATATTTCCTGATCCTACCTGTTCATCATCAATATACAGGATTCCAATTCCACTCACTCCCATAACATTATTGGCACTTAGTTCTGGTGATATCTCATATTGACCCGTAATTTTAAACTCAAATCCCAGGGTATGGGTTCCTGCAGGAATGGGGACATCTGAAATTATCCGATACCGTTCTAATCCCAGGAAATTATGTTCATACAATAATCTGTTATCCTTGACGAAAAGCGACCAACCTGCAAAACGGCCTCCCTGGGCAATGAGGACACCTTCAGCTCCTTTAACCGGAATTGTAACTTCTGCATGAACAGTAAATGGACGCATCCTTACATTTACCGCTGCTTCATTATCAATTCTGGTTGTATTTGGGTAATAAACATACAATTGACGGTCAGCATATGGCCTGGGACGTTGACCTTTACGTTGTTCAGAGTGGAGGGGAAATACATCATATTTCCCTGCCTGAAGAAACCAGATGCCTATCATTTCCTGTAATTTTTCCGGGTACTTTAAGGCCAGATCATGGCATTCTGAAAAGTCTTTGGTAATATGATATAATTCCCACTGGTCACGGACAAACGGTAACAAAGGATCTCCGGGTCCATCTGCAGGAATACCAGGGATTTTGTGAAATGTGACTGCTTTCCAGCCATTGTGATAAATTGCCCGTGACCCATACATCTCATAATATTGGGTATCACGAACTTCACCGGCATCAGGATCTTTGAAGGTGGAAGCCAGACTTACTCCTGCAATCTCTTCCTGAGGTACCCCTTTAATAATATTCGGAGGTTCTATTCCAAGAACCTCCAAAATGGTAGGCATCATATCAATGGCATGCGAATACTGTACCCGATATTTAACTTGTTGTGAGATCTCTTTAGGCCAATAAATAATACAGGGATCTGCTATCCCGCCATTAAATACATTTCGTTTCCATCGTTTAAATGGGGTGTTCCCAGCCATTGTCCAGCCGGTTGCATAATGATTGTAAGTTTTTTCACTCCCCCATTCATCATATCTTTCCAGGTTGGCCTCAAGAGAATCGGGAATAGCATTAAACAACAGGTTTTCATTAAATGAACCAAAAAAACCTCCTTCACCTGAAGCTCCATTATCTGAAACCAGTATAATGAGGGTATTATCCAGTTCCTTTAATTCTTCCAGACATGATATCAGGCGTCCGATGTGATAATCAGTATGACTTAAAAATCCGGCAAATACTTCCATCTGTCTGGCATAGAGCCGCTTTTCATCATTGCTCAGACTATCCCAGGATTGGACCCAGTCTGGACGGGGAGATAATTCTGTTCCGGGAGGAATAACACCCGTTTCTAACTGGCGACGGTTTACCATCTCCCGGTATTCATCCCACCCATAGTCAAATTTGCCTTTATACCTATCAATCCACTCTTTTGGCGCCTGGTGGGGTGCATGAGTTGCCCCTGGGCAGTAATATAAAAAGAATGGCTTTTCTGGATCAACTACCCGGAGATCATGAATAAATCTGATGGCATGATCCGTGAGATCATCGGTCAGATGATATGGTCTCCCTCGCGTCTTTTCAGGTTCTGTAAAATGGTTGTCATACACCAAATCAGGACTGAATTGATCCGTTTCAGCTCCCAGGAATCCATAATATCGATCAAATCCCCGACCCAGCGGCCATCTATCGAAAGGACCTGCCATGGTCATTTCTTCGGTCGGGACAAGGTGCCATTTTCCGATTGCTATATTGAAATATCCCACATCATGCAAAATTTCTGAAATAAAACCCCTGGATGGAAGAATAATTCCATCGTAACCTGGATATCCCTGGGCTAGTTCTGAGATCATTCCAAGGCCATTGGTATGATGATTACGACCGGTTAACAGACAAGCTCTTGTCGGAGAACACATCGCCGTGGTATGGAAATTCGTGTACTGGAGCCCATCAGATGCAAGACGGTCAATATGGGGAGTGTCAATGGGTGCCCCATAGCACCCCAATTGACTATACCCTACATCATCAAGAACAATCATTATGACATTTGGTGATCCTTTTTTTGGGCGAGGTGGCATTCTCCAATGCGGTAGAGATTCTGCCATTGTGACACCAATTTTCCCTTTAAAAACTTCTCCCTGCCAGGTCATTTTCTCCTCTTATTGTAGGTAATAGTGATTCCTCCTCTTTTAGTATCATTGTTTCCATTGAAAGTGAAAAAAAATTTAGCTAAAATATCGCATGATATTAGCAGGAGAACGTCCAAAATTTAATTCTCTTCTCATATACTCCATTGATTTTGAGATATGGTTGAAAAAATCGAAATACCCTTCACATAAGTAGTTGAGTCCGGGTTCACCATCAGGTGTTTGAATAAAACGATTCTTGGGACATTCACCATGACATACAAACAAATATTTGCATTTTTGGCAATATTCCGGTAATTTTTCTACTTTATTAAGGCCAAATTGAATTTGCTTTCTATCATGAATCATATCATAAATTGAATTTACCAGAATGTTTCCGAGTTTATGGGTGTTGTCAACAAAATGGTCACAGGAAAAAACATCCCCATTATGTTCTATCACTATTGATTGACCACAAACAGGAGATAAATGACAGATACCATGGGATTGACCACACCAGCCCGCAAGTGCCGTGTCAAAGAGTTGGATAAACACCGTTCCAACATCCTTCTTAACCCAATCATCAAATATCGTAATTAGAAATCTTCCATATTTATCCGGTTTAACAGACCAAGGAGTAACAATCCCTGTATTGTAATCATAATTAACAACCGGAATAAATTGAATGAAATTTGCTTTCACGTCATCACGGAGAAATCGGTAAACCTCTAATGGTTTACTCTCATTTACTCCGTTAATTGTACATAATATATTAAACTCTACTCCAAATCTCTTAAGTAAATTTATACCCCTCATAACCTTGAGATATGAGCCATTCCCAATAGAATCAGTTCTTAATGCATTGTGTATTTCTTCTGGTCCATCAAGACTGATTCCGACAAGAAACTGATTCTCCTGAAAAAAAGTACCCCATGTATCATTCAACAAGACACCATTGGTCTGAATGGCATTATAAATCTTCATTCCCTCTCTTGAATACTGCTTTTGAAAGTGAACAGCTTTTTTAAAAAAATCCAAACCCGCAATGGTTGGTTCTCCACCCTGCCAGGTGAATAGCACTTCATTAATTTGATTAATCTCTATTGTCTGTTTGATATATTGTTCTAAAATTTCGTTTGACATCAAATGATTTGATTTTTTGTAGAGGTCAAGTTTCGAGATATAAAAACAGTATTTACATGCCAGATTACATCTTGGGCCTGATGGTTTGGCCATTATATTTAACGCCGGAATATTATCCGAATAAGTCATTGATATTGCCACATATAAAGTTTAGTCATCAATTTTTTGGGATTGTGAAAAAAATATAAAAGTTTGGGCGATAATTTTGGGTGATTCTAATTTCTCAATTTTAATAGGTTATTAATTCCAGTTTGCTGATTATTACCCTTCTTCTATTGTAATTAGACCTGTTTTTTCAGCATTAACCAGTTCCAGATAATCATGATAATTCTGACGTTCATATTTTTTTGCAAATGATGTTATTGCCTCATCGAATAGATCACTTTTCCCAATATATCCTGCAATTTTCGCTGCATCTCCGGCCCGTGCATGTGCTCTTGCAAGCGTCCATCCACATCCTTCAGCATAATTTATCATTTCTTCATATCCCATTAGATCTACATCCCATGAGTACTTCATATCCCTATATTGGCGGAGATAATATTGAATTCCTTCCATATCTGTTGTCCATCCTAGGAAAGCATCACTTGCGGATTGCATGTGTCGTTGACCCTGGACAATCCGTTCTCCATGATGTGTATATTTATTTGGAGAGGTATATGGTTCAAGAACTGACTGTCTTCCTTCCTTAATCTGAATAAAAAGAGGGCCTTCATTCTCACCAATAAGAAGGATAACGCCACATCTGGTACCCACACTTCCGACTCCGACAACCCTTGTGACTATGTCTTCAATCCTATAACGGTCTAAGAAAAATTGACGGTCGTCATTCAATGATTTCACATACTTTCCAAACATATCTAAAATTCCATTCGACATTCCCTCCACATAAGTAGGGTGATAAATGATAGGTTGTTGATCAATTATTTTCCATCTTCCATTGACGTATTCAGTGATTTTAGGAAAAACATATTCTACTACTTTCTTTCGAGCCTTTTCTGCCATTTTTTCCCTTTTTCGGCGTATAGACTTGTTATCTGCCGCAGCAATCATATCCTCGATTCGTATCCTTAAATTCCAGATATCCAGTATTTTCATGGTACTAAAAGACTGGATTGCCTCGCGGTACATTGCTACATTTGTAGCAACAATCTGTTTGCACTCTTTTTCAGAGAACTTTTTTGTTTTGCAGGCGATATAGAAACTTGCTGCTAATCGTTTTAGATCCCATTCGAAGGAAGCCGGGTGTGTTTCATCAAAATCGTTTAAATCAAAAATTAAGTTTCGTTCGGGTGTCGCAAATAATCCAAAATTGGACAAATGGCAATCTCCACAAGCCTGAACAATAATATCTGACCGTGGAGTGTGAGAGAGGTCATATGCCATGATTGAAGCTGCACCCCGGTAAAAGGTAAACGGAGATTGAAGCATCCGATAAAATCGTATCGGTATTAAATGGGGTAATCGTCCCTGATTTGATTCTTCTAATAAATCGATAGGGTTTCTTCTATCAGGTAAGGGTTCCAATTGGGAATGTGATTCACGGGGAACTGTTTCACGGATTGACCTCCCATATTCTTTTCTTTGTTTTACCGTTTGATAATCTGATTTATAATAAATTTCTCCGGATTCATCTCGCATGACAGTTGTATTCTTCCACATGTTTTCACTCCTCCAAAATTGCTAAGGATATCTGATTTGATTTTGCTAAGCCATAAGTGCATTGGTATCTTTATTTTAAATACACAATACTTCACTCAAGACTTTTTTTAATTGATAATATCACCTTTTTTACTATTCAGGATTCTATCGTACTTGTATTTGGTATATCACCTCTCATTAACTTCACCTGGGCAATGAGCAGCCGGTATCCGGAGACGAGCAGGGTAGCAAAAAGAGGGCCCAATATGATACCTGCTATGCCTATAGTTGCAATAGCCCCGATGATTGCAATCATCATCATGGGGGCAGGCAGTGAGACTCTTTTTCCCATCATTTTTGGTTTTAAAACTGAACCAGGGATAAACATAAAAAGGACATACCCAAGGATAATGAATACAATGGCAAGGGGAATATTTCCCAAGGCGAGTGCATATAGAGTGATAAATACGAGCACTAACAAGGGTCCTATTGTAGGGATCAGTTGTGAAACAGATGCAAGGGTTGCATTTGCTACAATTCCCCCCTTAACACCAAGGAGAGTAAAAAAGGGGATAGCGATAATGAATGTTATCACACAGATCTGAAGATTCACAACGTATGTTGCATACAAGGTGTTGACTATATCTTTTTTGAGTTGTGTGGTCACAGCCTGGAGATGGTCCGGGATTGCAGAAAAAAAATCATCTACAAGCTCCCTGCCTCTGAGGAGGAACAGGAAGAGGCTTAGCAGGAAGAACAGGAATTGAACTGCAAATGAGGGAAGAGAGGAAGCAGCCTGTATAACTGCATTCTTAATCAATCCTGTAATAACAGAGAGAGACGAACCAAAAATACTCCCTCTCAAAAAACCTATATGGGGGAGAGTGTTCAGCCAATCTGCAATTGTTTCAGACATATCAAAGAGATAACTAGAAGAATTGATTAACACGGATAAAATAAATGTAATAATTACAGTCAATATTATTATTGCAGTAACAATTACAATTGTTGCTGCTCGCTTTTCCGATACGTACTTACATAACCGTTGATAGGGGGAATAAAGGACTACCGCGAGTGTTCCTGCAAGAATAATTATTGATACATATGGCCAGTATATAATGAATACCCCAAGGATTATGAAAGTAAGCAGGATAAGTGGAAGGATATTGTTTTTGATATTCGAAGGAAACATACATCAACCGTTTTAGCTTTTTTACCCTATTGAATTATCGGTGAATAGATCTATACAAGATTTAATCGGGTCATACTTGAATGCAAAGAAAAATGTAGGGGTAAAAGAATTAAGAGGACTTGAATATAATTTAATCATATTTAGGGTGACAAAATTGAAAGCAACTCAGGAAAATCAGGCGTCTGAAAAGAAAAGGATATTAATTGAAAAACAAAAGGATAATTCTACCGATTTGAAAGACCTGGGATATGAGATTTTTATCGCCATGGTGTCAGTTCTTTCGGTGATAAATATGGGTATGCTCTGGTTTCCAGGGATGGATCAGAATACCATCAATCTGATTTCAATAATGAATTCCGGACTGACATTAATTTTTCTTATTGACTTTGTATATCGTTTTACAACTACCGATTCCAAATACCGTTATTTCATTAAAAACTGGGGATGGGCCGATCTTCTGGCGTGCATACCACAATTAAGAATTTTCAGAATTTTCCGAATTTTCAAGGCTTATAGGCTTGTAAATTCCATGGGAATTAAAGCTATAATCAAGCATCTTTCTGATAATCGGGCAGAAACAGCTTTGTATATCCTTGTTTTTTCAGTTTTTATTATTCTTGAACTAGGATCTTTCTTTATTCTAATTGCAGAGAGAAGTTCATCAGCAGCTAATATACTTACAGCTTCCGATGCTATCTGGTGGACATACGTAACTATTACAACAGTAGGGTATGGAGACAGGTACCCGGTTACAACCGCAGGCAGGATTGTTGGAATTCTTGTTTTAACAACAGGTGTTGGTGTCTTTGCAACATTTGCAGGATATATTTCGAATAAGCTGCTTGCCCCAAAAGAAGAGAATAAAGGAGGCAAAGCAGATATTAATAAGGTCATACTTGATAAACTGGAAGAATTGCATAAATCTATTAATGATCTGAAAACGAATGAAAAAGAGACCACTCTGCGTGTACAACAAATTGAGCAGATGATTAAAGAGATTAAACAATAGGTATATTTCCAGCATGGACCTCGCAGTAGCAACTATTACAATTGCAGGACTGGTTCTATTTGAGACAATAACGAGTATTGATAACGCTATTATCAATGCTGAAGTCCTCAATACGCTGGGAACCAGAGCCAAAAGATGGTTTCTCACATGGGGAATCCTTGTCGCAGTTTTTCTTGTCCGTGGAGCACTTCCCTGGCTTATCGTCTGGTTGTCAACACCGGAACTTGGGCCGATAGGTGCCCTGACTGCAACTTTTTCAAGCGACCCGGTAGTCATTGCAGCTATAGAGGAGTCAACACCAATCCTCCTTATTGGTGGCGGGATGTTCCTCATATTCCTGTTTTTTAACTGGATCTTCCTTGAGACAAAATATTTCGGACTTAAAATCGAGAATTACATTGCGCGAAAAGCGGTCTGGTTTTATGCAGTAGTATCAATTCTGCTTGCAATTATTGTCTGGTTTGCATTGAAAATCAATCCGATGATGGCTTTCGCTGCAGTTATGGGTTCTACAGCATTTTTTATTGTATGCGGTTTCAGACAGAACTCAGAAGAGCAGGAACGCCTGATGCTTGGTGGTGGAATGACGGATATCTCGAAACTTTTTTACCTTGAAGTCATAGACGCCACTTTTTCAATTGACAGTGTGATTGGTGCTTTTGCATTTACTATGTCAGTTCCCCTGATTATTATTGGCTGTGGTATCGGGGCCATAATAGTCCGCCAGATAACGGTATCAAATACAGAGACTGTTAAAAAGTATCATTATCTCAAAAATGGAGCGATGTACTCAATATTTTTTCTTGGTACTATCATGATTCTTGAAAGTTTTGGAATCGGCATTCCAGCCTATGTATCACCACTGATTACGTTTGTAATTGTCGGATTTTTCTATTGGAAGTCTGTCAAGGAATTAAACGATACTTAAAAAAAGTCAGACAATATATTTATATTATGTATTCTCTTAATCAATACATACTCGGTCATAGTATTAAATAAAAAATCTATTTGGTGAAAGTTATAAAAAATTAAAGTTGCAATTTGAACTTTATGACGAAAATCGAAGATTATCTGGAACCTTTACACAATGGAGTATGGGAAGTTGAAATACCTAAAGAAGATGTTACTGAACCTTTAAGTGATGATTGGAAAAAATCTCCGATTAATGTCCCGACTCCTGGTACTATTGCAAGTTATAGAAATGGTCAGTACCATGTTCATGAAACAAAAACCGAGTGGATGGTCCACCTCGACAGGTATGACCCAAAATTACACCCTGTACTACATTTAATGGATGATGCACCTCTGTTTCTTATGATCTCAGAAACTCTCGTTATGCTCTCTTCTGAAGCCAGGGGGAAATCCACAAATATTGAGAGTAAATTAAAGGAACAGGAAAGATTTTTGAAAAGAGGTTTTTATTTCGGATTGTTTTTTATTCTCCTCGGGTTTGTTTTTGTAATAAGACCTGATGTTGTTTATTACAGCCTTCTTCAGGTTATTGTCCCTCTCGCGGTCATTGTTATAGGAATTATTTCGATAGTTAAGGGGATTAAATTTTATCCTTTGCAGGTTTCCGATAAAAAAGACCAGGTAAACGGGTTGAAAATTTTAATTATCGGTATAGTTCTTGCAATATTCCCTATCATCATCTGGACTTTGATTTTACTTGGAATTCTCTGTATCTGGATGTTTGCAAGTGCAATTATGCTTCTTAACAGGGTAAGAAAGGGTAAATCTGCAGTACCGGAAGGATTTTACAGCAGATTTGCAATAGCTATCGTTTCATTAATCCTCGTGATAGTGATATTTATTATGCCTGAGGCAGTTCTTACATTATTTATGATAATTGTAGGATTAGTGATAATTCTTATCGGTCTCGCTGTAATATCTGCAACTTTCAAGCTGAAAAAAAGATCACAGCAGTCTGCAAAAGAGATGATAGCATAGAATGTAATGAAAGGAGAAGGGAAATAAAATTTTTGAGAAATTTGGAGGATTATAATGCAAAATGAGATAAAAGTTGAATTTGATGAATTTGGTTTTGCCAGATACATCTCAGATTATAAAACTGCAGCTCAACGAAAACAGGAAGGAAAAGATATCAGGCTGAAATTTCCCAGGGAAACTCATTCTGAATTTGATTTGGCTGGAGATTGTAGAGATCCGGTAAGTGTTATCAAAAAGTCGAGCGAAAACAGAATTGAACACCTCATACCAATCCGATATGGCAGGATGGCTAAGAATTTTTTCACTTTTTACCGCGGGACAGCTTCATTAATGGCGAATGACCTCGCAGAGACACCTGTATCAGGTATCAGGGTGCAGGCATGTGGTGACTGTCATCTTTCCAATTTCGGCCTTTTTGCAACCCCGGAGCGAAACCTGATCTTTGACATAAATGATTTTGATGAAACCCTGCCTGCCCCTTTTGAATGGGATGTTAAAAGGCTTGCAGCGAGTTTTTACATAGCGGCCCTGAATAACCGTTTTGCTGATAAAGATTGTGCTGCTGCAAGCAGGAACTGTGTTCGTGCTTACCGTGAAGCGATTGCTAAATTCTCTCTCATGAAAGTACTTGATGTCTGGTATTCAAAGCTTGATATGGAAAAAATCATTGCATCTGCACCGGATGCTGAAGCAAAGCGAAACCGTGAACTGATTGCAAATGAAGCAAGGTCAAATGTTACAGAATATGTTTTCCCAAAGATTGCAAAAGTCCAGGGTGACAGGCGTCGAATCGTTGATCAGGTTCCACTGGTGTATCACCCAAAAAATGATGAGCTGGTATATGAATCATTAACAGAAACGATTGGCATGTATCGTGAGACACTGCCCCACGAACGCAGGGTTCTTCTCGACCGATACCATATTGAAGATATAGCTTACAAAGTTGTTGGTGTTGGAAGTGTCGGAACTCGTTGCGGAGTGGTCCTGTTACTTGCTGAACAGAACGACCCACTTCTTCTTCAGTTAAAGGAGGCACGTCCTTCAGTCCTTGAGCCATATGCAGGTAAGAGCGAATTTTCGCAGCATGGACAGAGAATTGTTGTTGGTCAGCGGCTTATGCAGTCAGCTAGCGATATGATGCTCGGGTGGGTAACAGGCAGGAAAGGTGTAGATTTTTATATCAGGCAACTCAGGGATATGAAATATTCGCTTGATATTGATAAATTAATCCAGAAACAACTCTCCAGGTATGCAGAGATATGTGGCTGGACACTTGCACGTGCCCATGCACGATCAGGTGATGCTTCGACTATCTATGGTTATCTTGGAAAAAGCGATGAGTTTGACAGGGCAGTGGGGACCTTTTCCAAGGCGTATGCTGATCAGACTAAACATGATTATAAAATTTTTGTTGAGGCAATCAAGTCAGGGGAGATTACAGCGAAAAAAGGTGTATAACTAGATCTATAAATAATAATATCATCATCTAAAATGAAGATATTTTTTAAACGCACACAATTTTTCATAGGAAATTTTTTTATAGTAAAGAACGTAATAAAGAGTGTGAAAAAATGCCAAATTTTTGTGGATTTTGCGGAAATCAATTAACTAACATCGATGCGGTTATATGTCCACATTGTGGAGCAGATCTAAAAAAATGAAAATGTGGCAGAGACTATAATATCACGAAAACAAAAAAGTCCGGGCCTCGCAGCGTTATCAAGTCTCTTGATCTGCGGAATAGGTCAGGTCTACGTAGGGGATATTGGTCGAGGTATTGTATTTTTTATCATAACAGTTGTAATTGCGATATTTACTTTAGGGATTGGTGGGCTGATTATGTTGATAATTGTTATTATCGACGCATATAACTCAGATAAACTACATAATGAAGGAAAAGATCGGAAATTTTTAAATTTTTAGTTAATTTCCATATTCTTTCTTTTTTCATAAATCCTGGTTCCAGTCAAATAAAATCCTTTATATATCTCTTTACCGAGTTCTTGACCCTGGAAGTGTAATTCGACTCGGAGAGACTGGATAGACGGAACTTTTTCGTCTGAATTATCAATAATATCTTCAACAGTTTAATCTGTCTTTATTGGTATCGAAGCATGACCGCCATTACCTTTAGTGATCCCCCCTCTCAAGAAACTGCATGACAGTTTTTGCAATATGCTGGTAATCTCAATAAGAGATATCAGTCAATATCACATATGATATCATACCATGAGTTTCTTCAATACTGCAGGGCCGGTGAACTGCCAGGACCACTATTGTCTCCCTCCTCTTTCACGGTTTGACCTTGCTGAGATGCTCTCCCTCATCACCCAGAAAAAGTACTTCGTCCTTCATGCTCCCAGGCAGAGTGGGAAGACCTCCTCCCTTCTTGCCCTCCGGGATTACCTGAACCGTGAGGGAAACTACACAGCACTCTATATTAATGTAGAAAGCGGGCAGTCAGCTCGGGGGGATGTTGGGAGAGGGATGAAAGCGGCACTTACCCAGATTGCATATGAGGCCGATATAACTCTGCAGGATATGTTTCTCCTGGAAAACAAGGCACCAATCCTTGACCAGAATGGTGAAAATGCCGCTCTTGGTGTAGCACTCTCCCTGTAGTGCCGTAGGCTTGAAACGCCCCTCGTCCTCCTTGTTGATGAAATTGATGCACTTGTAGGAGATACTCTGATATCTGTTCTTCGGCAGCTTCGAAAGCGGGTATGCAAACAGACCCTCATCATTTCTATCTTCAGTCACCCTGTGCGGTGTTCGTGACGTCCGTGATTATCGGATCCACTCAGAGAGAGAGATCAGGAGATCATAACCGGTGGCAGTGCCTTAAATATCAAGGCAGAATCACTTCGACTTGGTAACACTTTTCTCAGGAAGAAACGAGAGCTCTTTGCCTGCAGCATACCGCAGAGACCGGCCAGGTATTTGAAGAAGAGGCACTTTCAGTTATTTGGAACCTGACCTGTGGTCAACCTTGGCTTGTTAATGCTCTTGCATACGAGGTTTGTTTCAAACTTAAGAAGGGGAGAGACAAGAAAAATTCAATCACATCTTTGATGATTGAAGAAGCGAAGGAACATCTGATACTCAGGCGGGAGACCCACCTTGATCAATTGGCTGATAAACTCAAAGATGAACGGGTTAGACGCATTATTGAACCGATCCTCATGGGAGAGGACTATGAAGGGATGCTTCGTGCTGAAGACATTGAATATGTCGAGGACCTTGGTCTGATTGAGCCTGTCCAACGAGCGTATTAGCTTAAAAAGATATCTTTTATATACTTTGAAAACGCCCAAATATGGTCTCATTTGAAAAAGAGCCATATTTAGAGGTTTTTAATGAAAGTAACTCTGATGGACTATCGATCTGCAGATTACTTCATGAAACTGACTTCTACTCTGTTGTGAAGCACATTGAGACGAAATGTTATACCTCAGATTCGAGTCACTTTCGTTATCCACCTGAGTTCATGGTGAAACTGGTAGTATTGAGAGCATTTCGAGGTCAATCGTTTCGTAAAACGATAGCCTCCCTGACTACTAAAGATTGTAAGCTTCTTTCGGCACCGAAGAAAAATGGACATTATCTCATCCCATCTCCTTCGACTCTTCACCATTTTATGAGGTACCGGTTAGATGAGAAGTGCTTTGAAGAAATCATTCGCATTGCTGGTACTCAGCTAGCGCGATTATCAGGTGAAAAAGATGGAATTATTGATTCGACCCCTCTGGAAGCATCAAGATATGATCGCTATGCCGATTTTAATACTCATTACAATTGCAAAATCTGGCGAAAAGGAGGATCCATAAAATCTAAAATTAATGAAAAGTTGCGGTTTCTTTATGAAAATGGAAGAACTGAAACTGTTGGGATGGGTCTCAGAAATCAGTCAATGATGGATCCTCATTTTGAAATGAGGTACGGAATGAGAGGAGATTGTGAGAGGACACATTCTCATATTCATTCTAAATTTTGGATATTGACTGTTTACAATATTGGCCTGTCCAATCATTGTGGTACCTGATTGGACAGGCTCTGATTACCCAGGCGAGGGATGGGGGAGATTATTATCTCTAACCGAATTTATCAGGAAATCATCCCCAGACAGCTCGCCTGGGAGAGTCAGTCCGGGATGGCGATTCGACAGTCCTGGTTTGTTGATGAAGATGGAAGATTGAAGGTTCCCACTCTCATTGAATCTTTCAGGCAGTTCTTTTTGGAAAATTCTGAGATTTGGATCGAACGATTTCACTACAAAGAAGCAGATCCTCAGATTCTTCTCCAGGCATTCCTTCAGCAGATAATTAATGGAGGTGGACAGATAGACCGGGAGTACGGGCTAGGCAGAACACGGATTGACCTCTTCATTCTCTGGCGACTAAAGGACGGCTCATTTCAGAGAGTAATTATAGAGCTAAAAGTTCTTCACAGGTCCCTTGAGCAGATGATCATTGAGGGGATGGTTCAGACGTGGAAGTATGCTGATCTGTGCGGTGCAGATGAGGCCCATCTCATCATCTTCGATCGGGCAGTGGGAAAACCATGGGATGAGAAGATATTTTTGGAGAACAGGGTGTATGAAGGGACTATCGATTATCCAACTCAGTTTCCTATCACCATCTGGGGAATGTGAACTCGACAGTACTCTCCATGAGGGTGTTCAACTAAGCGTTCAAACCTAAAAGAAAGTTAAAAGATTATTGATCTCCTGTCCAGAGGAGTTGAAATGATTTTTGAAAAAAATGGGCCTTTCAAGAAATTTTTTTTCCACACAACCTGCAGAACTTTGCCACGGGTTGTAAGGACACGCCACATGATAAGCAATAGAGGGGCAATTTTGTGGTTTCCGGTCCGGAAATCTCTTCCTCACCAACACTTCCCCCGAGCTTCCTTACTATCTCCTGTGCAGTTTTCACTTCACCTGCTGGGACAGGGACGCTGATCCCAAAAGGTCGAAGGATAAAAAGGCCTACCAGCTGCAGGAATGAAAAATCAAGCATGGGTGGTCTATTGGGAGTCCCTTTCACAAAACTGACCCCGTCCATCCTCATCAGGAAGGAATGGAACGGGTAGACTGCCCCTTCGTAAATAATACCAGTACCGGTAATATATGCATCCTGTGGTGCGTTGAGGGCACGTTTCAGTTCGAGTTTCGGGGCCACGACTAAGATAATTGCAATAATTATCAACACGACAAAGAGAATTCCGGCAGTGAGAACACCGCCTTCCCCGCCGAAGAGGAGCATAAGTATCATCCCGATAAGAAGAAAACCGCCTATTACAAAAAGCATCGCCCTGTTGGACTCCTGGTAGTTTGCATATTCACGTTCTGCACTTGTTTGTGTCTCTTCTGTCGGATAGACCCAGTGGGCAAGAAGATCCTTCCTGCCGAGAATGTCATCAATTGCCATGGCTCGGGTAAAGAAAAGGAATGCAACCGCAAACGAACAGATAATAAGGAAAAATGAGAGAAACATTACCGCGTAACCCCCTGACATTCCGTCCATCGTCCCACCTGCCACAAACATGAGAATAAACACGATTGTCTACTGAACTTTTCACTCGCGGACTTTCCCACTCTGATGCTGGTATTTGAAAAGATCTCGCCGGTTACAAAAGTCATATTCATTGACGAAATCCAGAACATTGCAAGTTGGGAACGTTTCATCCGCAGGATTCATGACGAAGAATATAAAGTCTTCCTGACCGGCTCGAATGCGAAACTGCTATCAGCAGAACTCGGGACTCACCTGACTGGGCGCTATATGAAAATTACTCTGTACCCGTTTTCATTTCGGGAGGTACTGAGGTTCCGGGCCGTCACTGTAGACAGGATCACTGAAAAGAAGAAAGCGGCCATTATCAGGGAATTCGACCGTTACCTTAACGGGGGTGGGTTCCCTGAATATGTAAAATACGGGGACAATGAGTACCTGAAACAAACATACGCCGATATCCTGTTCCGGGATATTATCGGCAGGTATGGTATCCGCGAAGTGAAGGCATTTCGCAAGCTCACTCATTACCTATTCACCAATGTGGTGAACATGGCGAGTTACAATGCGCTGAAGTCGGCTCTCGGTATTAAGAGTGTTGGAATCGTGCGTGATTACATCGGTTTCCTGGAAGAAGCATACCTCGTCTTCGAGCTGTTCAAGTATGATTATTCTCTAAAAAAGGAGTACGTAAACGACAAAAAAATCTATGTAATAGACAATGGTATGAGAAACGCCGCAGCGTTCCGGTTTTCGGATGACCGGGGACGACTTTTAGAGAATCTCGTTTTCATTGAATTACTCTGCCGCAACAAAACGATATACTTTTTTAGGAATACAAAAGAATGCGATTTCGTCACGGAAGATCGTGGGAAGATAATGGCCGCAATCCAGGTCTGTTATGAGCGCTTTCACGTGAGAACCGGGAGAGGGGAAATTGAAGGCCTCGTTGAAGCGATGAAAACACTTTCAATCAGCGATGGTACTATCCTCACCTGGCACCAGGAAGAGACCATCGTCCATAATAACAATTCTATCCGGGTGCTTCCGGTCTAGCGATGGCTATTGGAATATGAATCGCCATTGGGGACTTCGAACCAGGAAATAATCCAAAAATAGTTGACAGAGAGTGGTCATGACGAAAGTCCAAAGTGTACGCCAAAGGAAACAATTTATTTTTTTTACTGCCGTTTAAGTGAGTCATAACGAAATTTTGGACTAGCAGTCGGTGTTACACCTTACCTTAACCGATAACAAATGGAAATTGATCTTTATTTGACTGGTTCGTTGATCTTCTCAGGGCTGGTGACCATATAGAGGTATCAACAAGAACTTTCCTCAATGTGATCGGTATTTCGTATAATCGTAGTCTGGATAATAATCCACATCTCCAAAGAGTATAATAACCTGAATTTGTTTCTTTTGTGTATATATTCCTCAAGTGCTTCTGTTTCAGAACACATTCAATCAAGATCACCGAAAAAGGCATCTTTGTCAACTGGGATAGTGTAGAGGGGTGAAAGGAAACTTTGCATAAGAAAGGACCCAGTGCCATACCGGCATTACTTCAATAACATAATCACCTGAATCAATTTTATCAAACTGGCGTAAAGTAAGAATAAGTCCGTTTTTACAATTACATACTCTCATTGCCTCAATAATCCCCGAAATTTCCCGTTCACGATTTTCGTTCATTAGTTCCAAAGAGACCTGAATTGCACCTGTAATCTCTCCTCTCTCGCTAATAAGGAAATCGCATTCTCCTTTCCCTTTCAACCAATAGACAGTATATCTCCTGCGTATAAGTTCCAACCATACAACCTGCTCCAGCAGAAGTCCGGCATCATTTGAAAAACGAAAACTTACTGCATTTCGCATCCCGCAGTCAACTCCATAATATTTTCTACTGAAGGAGTGCTGCTTTCGCAGTGAACTATCAAAGCGATAGCACTCATGAAAGAGAAAGGACTCTTCCAGATAATCTACCCATGCTCTTATGGTCATTGGGTTTTTCAGTTAACCTTTTTTATCTTCTGTTCTAAGAATCAATTATGCTATCTATAGATGGTTATATCGATTATAAACGTCGGGAATATTGTAATGATGTTAAATGCCCTATTCAACTGCTTTTAAATAAAGAAGAGGAAAAATCTTCAAAATATGAAGAAATTCGGGCAATTTGTTCATCCAATTGTCTACATAGTACCCACGAATTTCACTTTTGGTTAATAGAGAAGGGGTACCTAATCATCAGACATAATTGAAAATAATCACAACTTTTTATATAATAGTGTATCATTAATTCTCGAGAAGTGTCCCTATGGTAAATGCATATCTTGATACTGGAATTCAAAGCCGAATGAACCGGATAATCAATCCGAAAGATAATCGGGTAGTTATGTTTGCAATAGACCATCCCTATTTCCAGGGGCCGACAACGGGCTTGCGCAATATGAGTAAAACTATAAAAACACTACTTCCCTATTGCGATTGCCTGATGACGACTCGGGGTGCAGTGCGGAATAATATTGCGTTGGAGGATGTTGGAAAAAAACCCATCATGTTGCGTGTTACAGGGGGAAACAGCGTATTAAATGAGGAATTAAGTGATGAAAAACTTACAGTTACAATTAAAGAATCCATTAGGATGGATGCGGCAGGTGTAGCGGTCAGTGTTTATATTGGATCTGTCAATCAACAACAAACTATTATAAATCTTACTGAAATGATTAACCAGGCCGAAGAATATGGAATTCCGGTTTTGGCTGTTACAGCTGTTGGTAAAAACATGGCACGGGATTTGCGCTATTTAGCTCTTGCATCCCGTATTTGCCAGGATGCCGGCGCCCGGATTATTAAAACATATTATTGTGAGGATTTTTCTAAACTGGTTGACTATGTTTCTCCAACTCCTGTCGTAGTTGCAGGAGGTAAGTATACAAGTCCTCCTGATTCTCTTCAAATGGTTCACAACTCAATGGAAGCTGGTGCAGTTGGAGTTGATTTCGGACGAAATATTTTCCAGGATGACAATCCTGTAGGCATGATTAAATCAATTGGTTCAATTGTCCATGAAAATTATACTGTAAATGAAGCCTTGGAAATTTACAATGCATGTTTACCCGCTGCATCGAAGCTGGATTAATGTTTCATATTTTTTTTTAAATTTTCTCTCCCTGGTGAATAAAAATGAAAGCTGCCATCTATTTTTCGAACAGTGACATTCGCACAGAAGATGTTGATGATTTATCAGTAGGGCCCGGAGAAATCAAGGTCAAAATCATGGCATGCGGAGTATGTGGATCTGATGTCATGGAATGGTATCGATTGAAACGTGCCGGAAGACCTGGTGGTATTGGAGCTTTTGGACATGAATGCACAGGAATCATTACGGAAGTCGGTTCCAAAGTAGATCTAAAATGGAATGTGGGAGATCGGGTCGTGGTGACCCATCATGTAGCATGTAACACGTGTAATGTATGTTTACGCGGGCACACTACCGCATGTGACACACTGCAAAAAACAAAATTTAAAAATGCGTTTGGAGCGTTTGCAGAATATGTTGTTTTGCCCGAAATCAACGTGGATCGGGGTATTTTACGTCTTCCCGAATCGGTTTCTTTTGAATTGGGAACCTTTATTGAACCCCTTGGAAGTGTTTTGCGGGGGAATCAATGGGCTCCGACCTCAGATGGTCGTTCAATCCTAATAATTGGGGCAGGTATTACCGGATTATTACATATTCAGGTAGCTCGGTTGAATGGTGCCGGTTATATTGCAGTTTCTGATATTAATCCCGATCGTTTGAAACTCGCCCAAAAATTTGGCGCTGATGCAATTATTTTGGCTACTGAAGATGTTCCCAAAAAGTTTAAAGAATTAAACAATGGATTGGGCGCAGATACCGTCATTATGACTGCACCGATTTCCATTTGTGTGAAACAATCACTTGAAGCAATTGGACAGGGAGGAACTATCTTATTTTTTGCCCCCACAAATCCTGAGATTCAATCTGAAATTAATCTTTGGGATTTATGGCAAAAAGAGATTACTATTACCCATTCATATGGTGCTGATTTCCATAATCTTTCAACGGCCTTAAAATGGATTCAATATAACAGAATTAATGTGACAGATATGATAACTCATGTTTTTCCATTAGAAGAAACGGTTGAAGGTTTTTTATTAACTGCCCAACCACGTGAGGGCAGCTTAAAAGTTATCATCCATCCACAAGAATAACTTTTTTTGTACCTATTCATTTGTTTCTTGATAATTTTTATTTTTAGATTTGCACACTTATTTCTATCACAAATCTTTCGACCGGCTTCGAAGTTACCTAGGCATATACGACCTCTCTTTCTCTGTATGTCAATACATTACCACCGTTTTCTTTTTTACAACCCCGAGGTCGTAATCGGTGTATTGCGGTCAGATATTTGGAGAAGATCTAAGTATCGAAGCAAGTGCTGAGGGTGGGGTGAGATGCTAAAAGAAGAGTGAGTTTTTAGGGGTAATCACTCGATAGTTACTTGAAGCCCTTTTGAGCTGCCATGTCAATATCTTCTTCCTTGATAGTCTTCCTTCCGGCATGAATAGCTAGTTTATTTGCTTCTTTCGCAAGTTGGCCTATGTATTCCTCTGCTTTCTCTACAAGCACTTTGGTTGCATCGCTTCCCACACGCTCGGCTCCGTTTGCCTTTGCGATTCTAATTACTGCTGCACTTGGTAAGTCTGCCATAATTTTTGCCTATTACAAGATATCTTTTAGAACAGATAAGATTGTCGGCTTGATTTTTTTTATTTGCCGAATTTTCGTGTATGGTTTCATGCACTTTCAATTAGTATTGAGAAGGAGCGTTATTTGCTGATTGAAATTCGGAGGCAGATGAGAATAGGTTTCTAATATCTTCAAGTGTGGATATTGCATTATTGATATGAAGTAGATACACTTGGTCTGATCGTTTCATCCAAAGATCACGACCTGTTCACTCTGTATGATCTCCTGAAGGTAGGTACTAATTGCCTGGTTGGTTAGAAGATCTACCTTAATCTGAAGATGTACTTTCAATTCTTCTTCAATCTGAACAAGTTTCATAAGCGAAAGGGGCTTATCAAACCATACAATAATATCAAGGTCGCTAACCTGAGTTGCATCCCCCCGTGCCCGTGAACCAAAAATGGCGATCTTTTTCACTCCATATGGACGAAGCAGATCTATTATCTCTCCTTTTTGGTAATCTGTAACTTCCAGTTTTTCTTCCATCTCTTCACCCCAATGTCAGTTGCCCGTCTGATCCATGTTCTTCAACACACCTTAGTTTTCTGATCTCAGTTCAGGAAGGTGATAAGACTATTGTATTCAAATGCTTTACTTGGTCATTCCTTCCGTTCATATATAACATAGATACGGTAGGCGAGAGAACGAGCCCGATATCCCCATTTGTCCAACAAGTTTTCCTAGGAATTCAGTATCTCGTTGTTATCAGTGTTTATCTAATGCCTGAAATATGTTGTTGGGTCTCTTCCCAGACTGGAAGTGTGTATCTGTATCGGGACCCTTGTCATCTGGTGAGGTTCATTCGCTATCTCATATGTTGAGCCTTGCTGAGGTAGCGGAGAAGATCGGGGTGTCGAGGCAAGCGGTCAGGGCGTCTGTAATGTGGATGAGGAGGGAGATGCTAAAAGGAGGGTAATTTATTGGGAGTATTCACTCGACGGTTATTTGAAGTTCTTTTGAACCTGGCTCTCTGAAGTAGTATAATTGAATAAAAATGCTTCTTTGGGCGTGTAGTGGCAAATTCTACTGAAGATAATTATATTCTCTACCTTCATTCTCTTGATATAATACACAGGAAGATGAATAATAGGTCGGCCATTCCCAACCTGATTTACGATGTATATTATAAAAACTCTTTCAAATGACCTTAATGAAATAAAAGAGTAAATCACTCCCCTTTCGCAATGTGTCTGTGCTTTGGTTGACGTCTTATCTCTGAAAGAAGGAAAGTGTCATAGAGATATTATGGAAGAACAACTCCTTTTCTTAGTGTCCCGGCAATCAAGGATTTTTTATCCTGATATTCCTCAATTGTTAAGGTTATTACATCGAGAGGTATTTTAAATTTTTTTACTGTATGCATCTCTGCATCTTTTGTAAGTAAAGCCCTATCAAAGATATCCCTGTTTACAAAATCATCGGAGATTATTGCGATATCGATATCACTGCCAGGTGTTATAGTGCCAGTACTCGATGAACCAAACAGAATAAGGTTATTGATTTGAATTCCGTTATTCCGGATTTCGGCACTAAAAAAATTTACAGCTTCGAGGACTTTTGAATCAACCATGCGAGAATCTCCTTAGTTTAGGATAAAATTTTTTCGGTCTTTGTTTTGCTATATTGTTCAATAACCTTTTCAATGTTATTGGGATAACGTCCAGTCACTCCGATACGATTGATGACAAACAGTGAGTCCAAATAGGACTGAGGCGGTTCCAGTTCTACAAGTTCAACCAGATAAATAAGGCTGTGAGTTTTTTCCGGATTTTCATTGTATTTCTCTATGTATAATGCTTTCAAGGCTTTTTCCAAAGATAGATGACAAAAAAATATCGCAGGTGGATATCTTCCTACCGAAACGAGAGATTCGGCTGTACCAAGATCATATTGCGCCTGTCGGAACCATTCAACGGATTCGGGGGTCAATGAATACCTCTAATAATTATCTATCTTTTTCGTATGTGTTCAGATGATTATATTGTTTTATCTTACATTATCCTCAATATCCACAATATCTTTTTGTCAAACAATACAACTTACTCATATACCTGTGTATTAATCTGTCTGCCAGTTACTTCAATTTGCCTTATTACCCTCTTTTTGATCAGGTCGAATTGTACATCCGAAATTTTATTAGTCTGATTAGTAATTTGAGTGAATTGCGTAACAATACGTCATTTCTGATTAATTGGGAGAATCGGTTATTCGGATGAGAAGAGATAGGGAGTTGTCAAAAAAGGGGTGAGTTATTGGGGATAATAACCCAATGGTTATTTAACCTGAATTACGGAGATGAGGTACACTACGCCTTTATTAACCTGGAGCCGGCAAAAAGCTCACCCATACCAAGCGCTACCACTTGTTTTTTTAGATCATTGGTCACATTGACATAGAACAGTTCAATCTCTTTACCCAGGTCTACCTCAAGTTTTTCAACTCTCGCTAATTTTTTAAGAAATACGGATTCTGATAGTGTTACATCTTTCGATTCAGTCGAATTAATCATCCATCGAAGAGCAGATAAAAGTCGGTATGCTAGTGTACAAACAAAAATAATTGCCCTTACTCTTGACTCTAACCGATGTCGAATCGGTTTTAGATCTTCGTCAGTTTTAATCGTCCTGAATGTTTTCTCAATAAAATCCTTTTCAAGATACATTCGAACAATCTCCTGAGCAGTATATGCCTCATCTGTTGAGTACAGGAGAAATTTTCCATCCATGGATTTGGCTTCAGCCACTCTTTTTTCATTTAAGGACCATGAGAAATCTATTATTTTTTCATCACTTGGAAATTCAATAACAAAAAAACTACTCCATCCATTTAAGGTGCCTTTGATAGCGTTATTCAGGTTTTTTTGGGAGTTAAATCGTTTTTGATCCTTTAACCGTGTTAACTCATGTGATATCTCAAATAAAGCTTTATTTCGTCGAATTAATGATCGTGTAGCCTTTGCTACATTCTGATAAACTACAACTTCCCTTATCTGATCATACAGTTTCGCCTTGATTTTGCATGCATATAATTCCCCGTTATTTTTACTAGGAACTAAAAATTCAGGCGTGTCTGGAATTTCAGTGGTCAAGACAATATTTTTTGCATCGGTTGATATCCTTGGCACCCCACAAATAACCTTCCAACCCATCTCCTCCAATGCTTGGACCGTGTTTTTGGAAGTGTTTCCCCTATCCCAAATTATTGTTCCATCATGAATGGAAAAATCTGATAATCTTGGAATGACATGCTGCATTGTAGTCATCGAAGAATGATTTCCAGGATGAATCATGTGTGCTAGCGGTTGGTGATCATGCTTTGATACCAATAAAGACAGATTAAACGGTTGATGTCTCCATTCTTCTGCATTATACCCTTTTCCACCTAGTGGACAGGTATTTCCATACGTAATCATAGAGGTCATATCATAGGCAAGACATTCTTTTTCATCTTTAGGTAACGGATTTTTATTCCGCCAAATTGCATAGAGTGCCTCGTCAATAGCCCTGGAATTATCAATGATTCTACCAGAAGCCGGATCTTCAGAACATATACAATCAAGCGCAGCGAAAAATGCATCTCTGTCTGCTCCGGTTGAAGATAGTCCTGATAATTCAGGGAGAGCAGTCCCATCGATCCAGTCTTCAAGTTGAGTTGCGCTTTCTGGATCAAGAGCTCGATTAATAGCCCACAATGTAAGGAGTTTTCCTGGACTGTTCGCTTTTTTTCTACCTTTGAGTCCACAAATTCGATCAATTGTCGCATCCATTTGCATATTCCGGGCAATCGACCATAGCACCGAGACATCACCTGCACGAACAGAGCGATCTGGAGGTTTCCAGTCTAAAACGCTCTTTTTCGGAAGAGGGACCTTTTCCTGCTCGCTTTCTACTCCAAGATATCTGACAAACTCACTTTTTACCTTTTTCCCTTCTCTGACACTCCGATATTCGCATAGGTAAATTTTATTCCCTTTTTTCATACGTCTTATCCATACCATTGTAGTGTATAATTAGCGCTACAAGTTAATAAACTTATCGCCTAATATGAAAGTATTTTTTAAAAATAGCCTAATATGTAAGTAATCGCGCAAATGAGAAAAATCAGTAGCGTACCCTAACTCCTTAATTCAGGTTGATAAATTGTAAGTATTATAGCGGGTCTACTTATAGCCCGAATAATTTTTTGAGTTCCTGTGACCAGATGTGGGGAGGCCCAGGTTTTTGCTCGGATTGTAATACGATCGTTTTAAGTTGACAAGACCGATTATTAAGTCATTTCTTCTTTTTATTTTCGACCAAATGTAGCGCATCCAAATTAGAAATATTTAGGTGTTTGAACATTAGACCACCAATTAAGCCATACAATAACAGAACCTATCTTTTCATCCTGCATTACAGGCTTGTTAATTGTCACCTAAAATGGTTCTTTTTCTTTACACTTATATTACTGGCATATTGGGCTAATCTCAACGCATACAACTGTGATGTTACCATTACATCACAGATCAAGGTAGTTATGGTATACATCCAGCATGTGATTATGTTAATCAATATCCGCAAACATTAAGAGAAAATCCTTCCATGTATTCAGAATCTTAGATGATATACTAAGATGAGAAGTGGTAAAGAGTGTGAGAAACGAAAAGGACGAAGAATTGAAGCCGGATTATGTCTTTAGCGTTAGAACTAGGATAAATTACGCCGAGGAAGAGATTTGAACTCTTGAGGTGCAAAGCACCAGCGGCTTTCAAGGCCACCGCCTTCCCGGACTAGACTACCTCGGCTCTATATATTATGGGTCTTTCTCAATAAAAAAAGTATGTCATTTCAGGGAATTTTTTTTATTTCCCTTTTCTTTCCCTTTCTCTATAAAAAAGAGTAAATGTAGAACAGATAAGGCCAATAACACAAACAAGGGGCGAAAAAGGTGATTGAGTAGTTGGAATTGATGTCTGGGTCTGGGTACTAAACGCAGATGGTGGTGTAGATAAAAGGTCAATTGATTTTACATTGCCACTAATAGTAATTATTCCAGAGTCCTTGAAACTGTAAGGGTAAACCTTGACATATACTGCTGAATCAGATGATTTTATTGGAATTTCTTCAGGGTTCATATCACCGGCAAGGTTAATCTTCTCAATTCCTCCGTTATTTTTTGAGACTTCAAGAACCCAGTCGATTCCAGATGAGGTAATTACAGTACTGTCAGTGTTTCCAGGTGTAATTTTAAAGTATGCAGGTTGGTCGATAGAAGCCTTGCCATTAGCTGATACTGTAACGTTCTTTATCGCTTGTGTTTCAGTCTGTATCTCTGTTGTTTCAATCGGTGTTGTCCCTGTGCTTTTATAGGTGAATATTCCGATTTTTCCTTTATTATCATTTAAAGTTATCAGATACTCGCCAGGAGTTGTAATCGCTATCTGTTTTAAAAAATTTCCAAGATTATCAGTCTCTACAAATTCAGGTCCGAAAAGAATTCCGCTTGAACCTTCAACAGTAAGTTCAACTCCATCTCCTTGATTTCCTTTAATTTGTCCACTGATTATCAATTTACCATTGTAAGGCTGATCAAATGGAGCAGCAAAAGTGACTTCATTGGATCGATCAATAAGTTGCACTATTCTTACTGTCACCGAATCTCCGAGAAATGAATAGGTACCCTGGTCAGGGACTTCAACTTTATATTGACCTCTTTCCAGTCCTTTTGTTGGAAAAGATATACTAAATGATTTATTCTCTTGGACCGTCATCGTCTTTTTTTCGATAAGTGTCGTTGTTGTCTCTGCGCGGGAAAAAACAACATTAATGCTCACACCAACAGGGAGAGTAGTCGTTCCGGTCACAATTACCGGATCACCTACCTGAACAGAGGAGGGAGTTGAAATTGCTACCTGATATCCCGCAACAGGAAGTGCAAGAAAGACCAGGATGAAGAGGGTAATGATGATGCTATCTTTCATAAGTACATGATCAACAGAAATACTGATTATGGTTTCTCTGGAAGAAGTCCGACCACTCGCATGCTGGACCGGAACCGATTATTATCAGGGAGAGAATATCCCTTCCCTTACTATCATTTTGAAAACCCGTGGCTGTAACTGGAATCGTTGCCTAATGTGCGGATACAGGTTTGAAAGATATAGCGCCGATGAGCTTCTTGATTTTGAAGCCAAATTAAATGCACAGCTCAACTGGGTTATTAATAATTATCCCTCTTCATCTTATTCAATGGTCAAAATTTATTCCTCCGGAAGTCTCTTTGACCCTAAAGAAGTTCCTTCGTCATTTTTATCGCGAATCGCATCTGCATTCCGTGGGAAGGTAGTAGTAGTAGAGACCCGCCCTGAATTTATTGAAGAGAATAAACTGGAGACTTTTATATCTGATATTGATACAGGTGCCTGGGAAACTCCACTTTACTGTGCAATTGGTCTTGAGACTACCAACGATAATATCAGGGACAAATGCATCGATAAAGGATTTTCAATGTCAGATTTTTTCTGTGCCGCAGAAGAAGCAAGAAAAGCCGGAGCCGGAGTCAAGGCTTATGTCCTGTTAAAACCCCCATATCTTACAGAAAATGAATCAATTGAAGATTCTGCAAATACAATCAGGGAAGTTGCAAAAATTGCAGAACTTATTTCATTAAATCCATGCACAGTACAAAAAAACACAAATGTTGAATTTCTCTGGAAACGAGGAGGTTACCGTCCCCCTTATCTATGGAGTGTTCTTGAGGTTATCAGTCGCGCCGATATTTTTGTTACTTGCGATCCTGTTGGTGCAGGTAAAGTAAGAGGGCCGCATAATTGTGGAAAATGTGATACGTCTATAATTGATGGAATCCGCGATTATAACCTGAATGGGGATCTCTCTTTAATTGAGGCCCTTCTTGAAATTGAATGTGATTGTAAAGATGAATGGGAATTTATCTGTATGAAAGAGCGTTCTTACTGTATGCCTTTGACCCATTGAATCATTTTAAAGTTCAATTCCCAGTTCTTTAGCGAGAATTGGGAGGAAGGTCCCTGCATCACTGACAACACCGATTGCCTGCATTGTACCCCTGTCCATAAGTTTTGTTACAGAGGAGGGGTTAATATCGACGCATATCGTTTTTACATAGGATGGAAGACAGTTTCCAACTGCGATAGAATGCAGAAGGGTCGCAACCATCAGGACCATAGAACAGTCTTTGACATATTCACGAATTTTATCCTGTGCAACAATTGTATCAGTTACAACGTCAGGTAAAGGGCCATCATCACGTATTGAACCCGCAAGTACATACGGAACATTATTTTTTATGCACTCATACATGATTCCTGAATTTACAATCCCGGTATTCACAGCATTGCGAATCGAACCTGCCTTTATTATCCGGCTTATTGCGTATATATGATTCTTATGTCCGCCTACGGTTGGTTTTCCAGTTAATATATCCATACCAAGTGATGTTCCATATAGCGTATACTCAATATCATGCGTGGCAAGTGCATTTCCTGCAAAAACGGTATCAATAAAACCATTTTTTATCAGTTTGGCGAGAGCAGGAGACGCTCCTGTATGAATGATTGCAGGGCCGCCTACAATCGCTATCTTCCCATTTTTTTGCTTGATTTCTTTAATCTCTTTAGCAATGTTTGCAATAATTGTCTGTGTCGGCCTTTCTGACGAGACGTTCCCGTGCATGAATTCAAAATTGCTAAGTTCCCGTGGGCGCTCCGGAGGAGTTATTCTGACGCCCCGCTCTCCGACTACAACAAGATCCCCGGTTTTTAACTTTGCCATTGGTATGCATTGTGCCTCATGTTTTGCGGGATTGATAACGATTAAACAATCCATCTCGATATCCTGCACAGTAAGTGTATTTCCTTGAAAATTTACAAATGTAGGATGATTGGTGGTTGAGTAAAATCCCTGCGGAACAATCTTATCTCCTTCAGCCGGGACAAGATTAATATTTTCCCTGATAAGTATGCGGGCTCCAAACCGGTGTATTTCGGAGAGAATTGCATTGAGTTCTTCCGGTTTTTCTGTTCTTACGATGAGTGACGCGAAACTTGAATCTGTCTTTTTTTTCCCTATTTCAAAAGTGGTGACTTCAAAATTGCCACCCATATCCATGATCCGGTCGAATACCGAGGTCATTATACCTGAGTCGATAATATGCCCCTCGAGTTCTATCTCCTGCGAGGCTTCCATGCATTATTTTAGGCGTTCTAAGTAGTTATTTCTTCGTGGTTTTTTCAGGGTTAAAAAGTACTGGAAAAAAAAGTTATACGTGTATTTCCCGCAATTTAAAACCCGGTTCTCCCTCATGTGAACGTATGAAATTAAGGTCATCTTGTGTATTGACTGAAAAAGTAAGACACGGATCATCGATAATGCAACGGAATTCAATCTGTTCCCGGTCAATAAATTTACCAGTCAGGATATTATGACCTGTGGGACATATCTTCTGTTTCTGAAATTCTTCACAATAAGGTGAGTTTCTCGACATTGCCTCATAATGCCTGACTGGAACCCACATTGAACAAGTTTCAACAGATTCCCGTTGAAGCGATAGATAAAGTGTCTGAAGATGTGAAGGGCTGATGTAGGGATTATCACAAACAAGGGAAATAAAAGCATCTGTTAATTCAAGTTCATGGACTGCCCACTGTAAATCAGGAATATAACCTGCACCCGGAGCACACAACTCTTCAATGTTATGCGTCCTGCACCAGTTTCTGGTATAAGGGACCGAAGAGCTTGTAATAATTAAAAATTCGAAATCCGATTCGATACATGTGCTGATAACATATGAGAGGATTGGATTGCCCTCAATTAAGACAAGGGGTTTCTCACCAAGCGAAAGTCTGGTACCTCTGCCTCCGGCCATTATAATAGCAAACATTTTTCTATTGCATTTATCAGTTCTATATTCTCATCGTGAGTCCTGATTCCAATTCGTATAAAGTCAATAAGCCCAAATGAACGGCAATCTCTGACTAAAATCCCTTCTTTTTCGAGGTTGGATATAAGATGCGAGGCATTAACTGGATACGAGAAAAGTATAAAATTAGTATCGGTTGTTGTCACATCGAATCCAAATTCAAGAAGTATTTTTGTTAGCCACATTCGTTCAGACTCTATTTTAATTCTGGATTCCTTGAGATTATCGATCTCTCCCAGAGCGCAAATGGCCCATTCTTCGGCATATCTATTTACACTCCAGGGCGAACGGAAACAGTCGACAAATTTTATTATTTCCGGGTCTGACCTCGCGTATCCTATCCGGAGCCCTGGAACTGAAAACGATTTTGTAAGTGAACGTAAAACAAACAGGTTTTTATTTCTTTCAGTAATAAGACTTTGATCAGGGTCTGAAAGATCGATAAATGCTTCATCTAGAAATAGAATGATCTCTTTATTATTGCAGAATCTGAGAAGATCAAGGATTTTCTCTTTTGACTGAAGTTTTCCTGTCGGGTTATTGGGGTTACATAAAAAGATGACATCAGCGTTTTTGTAATCGGTTGTTTTTTTTCCACCTGCAAGAAGAGAGGAAGTTTCATACTCGCCAAAAGTAGGGTCAAATGTGAAGAATGAAACATTTTCCTTAAATATATACGTGCAAAACGCTCTCAAAATCTCAATAGAACCATTGCCTACAGATATTTCGGCTGGACTGCAATTATGTTCCCGGGCTATTCTTTTTTTCAGGCGCAGGTAATTGTTATCAGGGTAATCGTTAAAAAGAACAGGGTTAAATAAAAAATTAACAGGCGGAGGATATGGATTAAGACTTACACTAAAGTCAAGAAAATTTTTGCCAGATTCCTCACACCTCTCTTTTCTGTGTCCGCCATGCTCATTAAAAAGATAATGCGCCTTTATTGTATCTGGTAATTTTCGTCTCACTTATGAATATATTAGCATTTGAAGTATTTAGATAGGTTTTTTTTTACTTTTTAGTAACTGATCCTTTCGTTTTATCATAATATTATAGTGAAACATCAGGATAGCAATTTTTTCGATAGTTATTTAAGGGATTAAGAAAAATTCAATGTATCTCTTAGGTGGCTAATAAATACACATAAGGCTGACTTATGTATGACAGCTGTCTGACGGGAGTCATATCACTATTGGTACTGACTATGAAAAGAATCACGCTCAGATTGCCTGACCAACAGATAGCATTGCTTGAAGAACTGGTAAGAAACGGGGAGTTTCCTACCGTGTCAGAAGCAGTGAGGGATGCCGTCCGTGAACTTCTGCAAAAACGTGCCGGTAGTGTAAAAAAGGAGAGTGAGGATTTCTCACTCAAAGTCTGAACCGAAGGGGTGGATTATGCAGAGTATAATTAATGACGCGATGAGATACTCAGAAATTGAAAAGAATAGTGCGAAAACCGATGACTACTACTTAGAAGACGATTTTATTGCCCAGGCAAAGATTAAGATAATTGGATGTGGCGGAGCAGGAAACAACACTATTAACCGGCTCTCGCATATGGGCGTAAACGGTGCTGAGACCATTGCAGTAAACACCGACAAACAGCACCTTGATATGATTCAGGCAGATAAAAGAGTCCTTATCGGAAAATCCCTGACAAAAGGTCTTGGTGCAGGAGGGGAACCGGATATAGGCAGAAAAGCTGCAGAAGCGGCCCGCTCTACTTTTGAGGAACTTCTTGAGGATACAGATCTTGCCTTTATTACAGCAGGTCTGGGTGGAGGAACTGGAACTGGTTCTGCACCTGTTGTAGCTCAGATAGCAAAAGAACAGGGCGCAATCGTTGTAGGTATGGTCAGTTACCCTTTCAATCTGGAGAGGGCCCGTCTTTTCCGCGCAGAAGCAGGGCTTGAATCGCTTGCTAATGCTGCTGATTCAGTCATAGTTCTCGACAATAACCGGCTTACAGGTTATGTTCCAAATCTTGCCCTCGGTCAGGCTTTTTCAGTGATGGATCAGCTTATAGGTGACACTGTAAAAAGCATTAGCGAGACCATCAGTGAACCCTCTCTCATCCAGCTTGACTATGCCGATGTAAGGGCAATTATGAACAAGGGCGGCGTTGCAGTAATGCTTGTAGGTGAAAGTAAACAGCAGAATAAAGCAGAAAGTGTTGTCCATGATTGTCTCTCCAATCCAATGCTCGATATAGAATACAGCGGTGCCACCGGAAGTCTTATTCATATAACTGGTGGAAGCGACCTTACTCTTCAGGACGCTGAAGCAATTGCTACTAACCTCACATATGAAGTGGACCCAAGTGCGGATGTCATATGGGGTGCACGTATAAGGGACGATATGGAGGGTAAAGTTAAGGTTCTCGCAATAATGACAGGTATAAAAGCAGGCAAGGCAATTATAAACCCCCCACCTCATGCCGAACAGATTCGCATAGCCCAACAAATAAGAAATAACGCGACAGGGCCTAAAGTCGGTTCAGTCGGACGAAAGCCAAAAGCTGTCAGAGATGTTGCAAGCGGCGGCCAAATGATAGATTGGTTTGGGGCCTCTCCAAGTGGAACATTCAGTTAAGAAAAACATAAAAATTTTTCACACTAGTTTAAAACGAAATACTTATCTTCTGATATAACGCTTTATTTTATACAATTTCAGATCCGCGAACAGGTATTGCGATTGAGCTTTAGAAGGATCTGAACAGTACAGGGTGTCGAACAAAGTGAACAGGCAGTCGAACAAATTATATCGAAACTTTTCTGAATTCACCACAGTTCTGACATTTACCAGATTCTTGTTCAGATCTAAATTAACTGAATTCCTTTCAGATACGATTACGCTTTATCCACCCCCAGTTTATACTGTGGGCCTTCTAATACCCGCGGAGTTCCTGATTTCGTCCCAACGAGGTTAGTATTTGCATGTTGAATGACCTGATTGAAAAGAGAAAAAAGATCCTGACGGACTCTGAAGATCATAAAAACAAAAGAAATGAACTGAACTCAAACGCGAGCAAATGTGCACGTGAAAGGAATACCCTCAATAATAAGACCCGTGAGTATGTAGAGGAAGCACAGAAAAATAAGGAGCTCAGGGACGAGTATAATAATAAAGTTCAGTCAACAAAAGACCTGCGTAACCAGTTTAATGATCAGGCAAATTTACTCTTTGATGAAATTGAAGCTTTTAAAAAGGAACACGGTGGGTCACGTAATCGTGGTTTAAAAGAACTTCAGCGTCAGATAGAGACTCTCGAATTCAGACAGCAGACTGAAGTTTTCACGATTGATAAAGAGCGTGAACTTATCGAGAAAATAAAGCAGATGAAAGAGACGATTAAGGACCAGGAAGCTGAACTTGAGCAGAATAAAGAGATAAGAAATAAAATTATCAATGCAAAAGAGTTGCGAAGGCAGGCATCTGAGCAGCACGCGAAGGTAACTGAATATGCGGAACTTGCTCAAAAACACCATGACTTTATGGTTGACTTTTACAGAAAGGCTGATGAATCGCGGGAAGCAGCAGATCTATCTCATAAAAACTTTGTAGAAGCACAAGAATCAGCGGATAATGAACATAAATTATTCATAAGCTGTCAAAAAGAACTGAGAGACTATGATAAGGTCATAAGTGGTCTTAGAAAGAAGACAAAGAAAACAAAGACTACAAAGGAACAGAAGGCAGTAAGGAAAGAAGCAGAACAAATTTTCAAATTATTCCGTTCAGGTGAGAAACTCACAACTGATGATCTTCTTCTTCTACAGCGCTCAAAGTTAATTTAAATAATTCATCCTTTTTCGAATGCTTTATCATAATAGAGACTCACTCTTAATAGTGATGGAGCCAGGTAAGACTCTTGTACTATGTGTCGACAGGGATGACGACATAGGATACAAGTCAAATGTCATAAGCCCGGTGATAGGAAGAGCGGCAGCACTTGATGCGGCTCTTCAACTAGGTCTTGCTGACCCGGAAGATTCTGATACAAATGCAATTTTAGCCGGTATCAGGATGTTTGATGATCTGGTAAGGGATGGTGAAGACGCTGAAATAGCTATTATCACTGGAGATCACATGAATATGCTTGCCGGTGACAGAAAAATAGCTAGTTCATTAGATTATGTGATTACCGAGACCAATGTTACACAGTGTATTGTAATATCAGATGGAGCCGAGGATGAGTTTGTAATTCCTGTAATCCAGTCAAAAATTCCAATAACAAGTGTCAGGCGTGTTATCGTAAATCAGATGCCAAATCTGGAAGGTACGTATTATATCATTAAAAAAGTTATCAGTGACCAAAAAATTGCTAGATTTCTCTTTGTTCCGCTTGGTCTTGCCATGCTCCTGTATGCAGCAAGTTATCTTCTGGGTTTTCCACAAATTGCTACAACAATTGTCATAGGTGTTATAGGGTTTTATCTGCTATATCGGGGCCTGGGACTAGATGCAAAGATCAGGAACCTTGCAAAATCATTTGAGACTTCACTGACACGCGGGAATATTTCGTTTATGACGTATTTTGGAGCGGTTGTACTTGTCATTATAGGTATTATAATGGGAATTATGACTGTCCTGAAGTATTATTCTCAGGAAAGTACTCTTGGTGTGTTTGCATATGTCCTGACATTTCTTTATGGTGCAGTTGAATGGGCTACATTTGCCGGTGTTATTGCAACACTTGGTGTGATTATGGACAATTTCCTGTATGACAGGGAAAATCTAGGTAAAGTGGTAATATTTCCTTTCTTTGTAGGTGCAATGGGCCTTATTGTATACTGCGGAATTGTATATCTGTTAGCAGTTAGCAGCCTTGGAACTTTTCCAATCACGCCTGATTATGCATTCCAGTATATTACATATGGAACATTTGGAGGAATAATTATCGCATTTACTGGTATTGTTATCAGGAATAATATCAATAAGAGCCTGGAAAAGCGTGATTCGCAGAACATTATTGATGTAATTGATACCTGATATAATGAAGTAAAAAGAAAAAGGAGATTAAATTAAATGAAATTTGTCCACGTTGATGGCAGAGATTTTGGAGACGTAAAACTCTACGCACTAAGCACATGCGGGTGGTGTAATAAAACAAAGGCACTTTTGTCAGAACTCGGCACAGGATTCTCATATGTTTATGTTGACCTTCTTTCAGAAGAAGAGATGGAAGAAACTATGCATGAAATTGAGAAATATAATCCAAATGGTTCATTTCCTACCCTTGTCATTAACCATTCACACGGGATTGTCGGGTTTAGGGAGGACGAAATCAGGAAGGCGTTCAGAAAATGAGTGAATCATCAGTTAATGAAAGAACAATAAAAAGATATGAAGAATTAAAAAATGACGGAGAAGCGGCGGGATATTATCTCAATTCTGATATGACTATTACATTACCTCTGATAGAAGGTCTCCTTACCAATGCAGACAGATATTCTTATCCATCATGTCCTTGCCGTCTTGCAACTGGGAAAAAAGATAAGGATATTGACATTATCTGTCCTTGCGACTACCGGGACAAAGACTTAGATGAATTTGGGTCTTGTTATTGTGGTCTCTATGTGTCACCATTAGTAGCAGAAAAAAAATTACCTATTAAGTCTATTCCAGAGAGAAGGCATAAAAAAATAGACCAAAGCCTGAAAAGTACAATCACTGATAAAAATCAAGATAACTGTCCTCCTCTCGCATATCCGGTTTGGAGATGTCGTGTTTGTGGTTATCTTTGCGCCCGTGAAGAGCCTCCAACAGTCTGTCCTATCTGTAAAGTGACAAAAGATAGATTTGAATGTTTTATCGCAAAAGAATAATTTCTGGTATAATTAAGATCTATTCAATATTAAACGCGCTTTACGAAATCAGGCCTTATCTGTCCATAGTCCGTGAATATTACAGAATGATCTTACTTTTCCCTCATTTTCTTTCATACAGAAATGGGCTTCAGGCTTTTCTCCAGGGGAAAGTCCCTTTATTTGAATATTATTCCCTGATCTGACTTCAATCCATTCTATGTAGTGTTTTTCTTCCATTGGATGAGGAACTTCTCCGACTTTCACTAATATTCCATCTGAATCAAGTTTAATTACAGGAACGTGCTTCTCTTTTTCGGCTTCGTTTGTTTTCTCAACCTGTTTCACCATTGGTTTTTCACAGCAAATCAGATCTCCTTTACCTTTATGAATAATTTTTATTATATTCCCACAAGTTTCACATGAATAAATTTCAAACAATTCTGGCATTCGCTTATACCTTCCTAAGGATGACATCAAGCTCATCCATACTCTCTATTTTTATCATGAATGATTTTAAGGGTATGGTTATCTGCTGAAAATACAAAATCAAAACAGGCTTATTCTTTCAACAGATTAGCGGGGCACATGAATATCGAGTTTCTTTATTCATATGCCCCGGTTCTGCCGAGAGTATCAACATTAGCTAGCACTCAACAGAGGAGCACTTACAATCATATACTCATATCTGATTTAAATACTTATTGATTTGAATATGTGATAGGAAATGTGTGATATGGTGACTAAGAATTTTCTTGTAATCATCCTCATGATGACATTTGCATTTGTAATAGGTCCAGCTTTCGCAGTTAAAATAATTTCATCTCCTGACATTATTTACCCTGGAGATGTAATATCCCTTTCAATTGATGAACTAAAAGATAATTCATCTTTTTCACTACTAATTGAGGGAGACCTCAAGGTCACTCCTGGTAGTGACTTTGCCTTTGAGACAGCTGATTTCAAAATGCCATTTACATTATATAATGGAAGTATTATTACTGAACTTGAAAATACTGAGTCAAATAAAATCGACGTAAAAAAGGGGGATACAGAAGCCATTAAAAGTGGCAATTCCATTAATGGGAAATATACAAGTAAAAACTCAGTAAATCTTGAATCAGGGATATATGATTTTATACGCATGGGGGGTAAAGCTCTTCCTGACAAGGATACGGTAATAACAAGACTCCAGATAACAGGAGATAAAAAAGGCCCTGATAGTTCACAGATTTCATTCCAGTTAAATGGTTTAACATCAGGGAAAGTTGTAATAACTGCAATTGTTGATGGTTTACAGGTTTATTATAAAACAATTCTTATTGCTGACAGTTCATCAGAAATAGCAACATATTATGCGACTACTGGCATTCCTGAACAAACAGAAATACAAAATAATAATAATAATATCCAGACAGGGAGTACTAATGATTACACAACTATTTCAGTTAAACCATCAAATTCAGAGGCAATAATAAAATCTATAGCAAATACAAAAGATTTACAAAACAAATCGTTTACATCATCAACAATAGGAGAATTAAGAAGTGTTCGTTCGCTTGATGGTCTAGTGACAATTATTGCAAATAGTGAGGACTACTTCAGTTTACTTCCCATTAAACCTGAATCACTTCCCACAAACTGGAATCTCTTAAATTCTGCATATGCAGTAATTCCGGAAGGACGCGTCTTTGAACCACCAGGAAAATTATCCTTTAAATTACCTGATGAGTTTGCAAACGGAAGTAGGAAAGATCCGGTATTTATAGCAAAATACGAATCAGGTTCATGGGTGGCACAGAGAAGCAAAGTGGACCAGGGAAATGTTGAAGTTTCTTGTGATAAAGGCGGGGATTATGCACTAATTTCGATATCAGGAACAAGCACAATTCCAGAAGGGATTATTGAAACAGGTACTACAACTCCTGTGAAAGGCAGTATACCTCCCATGGTTCCACTATTCGCTGTATTTATTGCATCAATAACTATGGTGCAAGTCCTAAAGTACAGAATCAGGAGGTAAGACCTCATATTCTTTAAAAAAGGAGATAACGAGGTTCAGAGTATTCTTATCAATTATAGAAGTTCTCGTTAGAGATAAAGGTCCATTGAGTCCTTGTGACAGAATACATAATATTAAACTACAGACAGGGCAAGGGTCCATAGTACAGCATTTTGGCGACTCTTCCCTTACTTTTTTGCATCCATTGATTAAAAGATAACCATTCAATACTATAATAATATTGGAACCTTCACGATTTATTACAAAGTCATTGACAAGTTCAAGGTATTCACAGAATAAATCACGCAGTGCAATGAATACCTCCTTATCGTTACTTGGGATATTCAGTCCTCCTTTTTCAATACAATAATTTAGAATAGGTATCCCCTGAGGATAGACTACAAGTCCAGGATTTTTTTTGTCTATTTGATATGTATAATCCACGTTTAATGTTTCAATAAATGAATCTGTCACAGGAATAAACTGAGTAATTGTTCCGCCTCTTGTATTTGGAGGGAAAAAGATAGAATTTCCCTGAATACCTAGGTCTGACAAAAACCGGCACCTTCCTATTGTCCCTCCGATCGGAAGTAACGAAGTTATGGCAATATCCGGATATTCATCTTTTGAGAGAGAGAAAAAAAGAATAGCTGTGATAAAACAAAATATTCCTGAAATTACGAGAGCGGCGCCAGTTATATCATCATGACGTGTGATTCCGGCAATGGTAAGAGTTATGATTGCAACAATAAATAGTATAAGTGCTCCTTTTTGATATTCAGGAGAAAAAATATCTTTCATGCTGACTCTCCATCTTTGATATATTCGTTTCCATATCGTTTAATAAAGAGAACTCCAAAAAAGAGAGCACAAATCAATCCGAAAAAAAGGAAATCCAGGAAAAGAGAATTCACCTGAATAAAAGCGAAACAAAAAGCACTGCCGATTATAGCAAATATTCCTGATTTCCATAAAACATTCCTCATTTCATCCGGCGACTGTGAAAAATAATATTGAACTATAATGAGAAAAAGTGTGACAAAACCAATAATAAACATTTTCTCTGATAAGACTATTACTGATGGAACAATCGAAAATATGTTAATTGGAAATTTTTTAATTTTTTCATTTAAGAGAAATAACGATAAAATAAAAAATAGAATAGATAGAATAGCGGGAAACAATACCGAATAATACCAACCTGATACTATAACCCATATCATCAGGAAAAAGTAAAAAATACTATTAAAATAAGAAAACTTCATGAAATAACCTCAAATGAATCAATTCTGTATGAAGCCAGTACCCGTAATATTCCTGGGTTCTTAACTCCTGGTGGAGCTCTTCCATGAACCACGATTCCCCGCTTTTTTGCTTCAGTTATTATCTTTTCAATATGACTAATATCTCCTTTAAAATCACTAAATAGATAAACACCAGAAGATTTTTGAAGATCAAATATCCGTTGCATCTGTGATTCAAACTGTGTTATTCGCGTATTCTCTCTTGATATTATAAAATATTTACTAAGATTTTCATAAAATATTAAATCAGCAGGGTTAATAGAGATACGCAGATTTTCTTCAGTGTTATACTGGTAACGCTTGATTCTGACAGAATCAAGAAGCCGATAATCATTATTCTGCCGTCTTAATGGCTTTAAAGCAGATATTATCTCAAGTATTTTTTTCCTGTTTTTTTCAAGTGGTAGAAAATTAATAAGGTTTGTTCCTGATATTATCAACATTGACCAGGCTTTCCATTCACGTTCTGCATTTGCAATTGCTCCTACTACACCTCTTACAAGGATATGATAATCATTTAAAGCGTTTTCATATATATCGGAAGGAATATCAAGAATAATATACGGAGGTGTTCCTGACAAGCCTGAATATAGTTTTATCATGAGCTTATTGTATTTTGCAGTAAGTTTCCAGTCGATATGGCGATAATCATCTGATGGATTGTAATCGCGAAAACCTCGAATATCACTCCCTTTAAGAAACCCTTTCCCGTGCCATTCTCTCTCACCTGAAAGACCGGATGAACGGGCAGGGATAAGAATTCCAGTAGGTTCAATATGCAGCACCGGAATTCTAAAATTTTTATCTTTTAACACTATAGAATCTTTAAAAAATATACCTTCAAAAATTAATTCCAGCCCTTCAAACCTGACATTTCCGATTGAGTTAATGGAAATACAATAACTCCATTCACCTGAATTTCGAGAACTTATAACGTTTGAAAAACTTCCATTTTCGAGAATAGAGCCATGAGGAGGGTTATCTTTTATTGTTAATTTATATGGACTGTTATTTGCAAAATTTCCCCTTATTATAACATCTACCTTTCCTCCCTGACGAATTATTAGGGGAGAGGCAATTCTTTCAATCGAAATTATTTTTTTTATCGAATTTTCTGAATTAATAAACCATATCCCTTCAAGAAAGAGGAAAAGAAGTATCAGAAATGCAACTGCAATAGCAAAAACCGTTGAGTAAAATATTGAAAATAAAAGAATAAAGGTAACTAAAATGCATATGGCCTGGCCTAGGACTGTAAGTCTCAATGTTCAGGGCACCTCTATTGAATTTATCATTCTCTTTATGACATCGATAATTGAAATACCTGATATTTCAGCTTCCTTTTTCAGGACTATCCGATGAGGAAGAGCATGAAAAGATAACCACTTTATGTCATCCGGAGTTACAAACTGCCTGCCCTCTAGCGCCGCAATAGCTTTTGATCCCCTTACAAGAGCAATTGAAGCACGTGAACTTACGCCTAATTCGATTTCAGAATGATTTCGGGTTGCAATTATTATATCACGAATATAGGCGAGAAGTTTATCTTCGATAAAAATGTCCCTGACTTTTGTCTGAAATTCAATAATCAGTTCTTTATTTAGAACAGGCCTTAGTTGAGCTATATAATTTTTCCAATGAAGAATCCCATTTTGTTCACGCCTTATTATCTCAAGTTCTCCTTCTGAATCGAGGTGAGTTATAATAGTACTGAACATAAACCTATCTTTTTGCGCTTCTATCAATGGAAAGGTCCCTTCAAATTCATAGGGATTCTGGGTTGCTATCACCAGAAATGGGTCTTCAAGTAGAATAGTTTCTCCATCAATAGTAGCCTGCTGCTCACTCATGACTTCTATAAAAGCACTTTGAGCACGGGGTGGAAGTCTGTTCAATTCGTCAATCAGCATAAATTGTGTAAAAACTGGCCCTTTTTTGAAAACAAATTCCTTTCTCTCGGTATCGAAGATCTTGACACCGATAATATCGGCTGGCTGACTATCAACTGCACATTGAAACCTTGAAAATGTACAGCCTGAAATATGAGCGAGAGCTTTGACAACCGATGTTTTTGCTGTGCCTGGAAGTCCTTCAATTAAAAGATGTCCGCCCGACAATAGGCTGATTAAAGCAAGGCCTATCAGTTCATCCTGGTCCACGATAAATTCATTGATTTTCCTGAGAATCTCTATATATTTTTCAGATAATTGTGAAAGTTCATCATTTATATTTAATTGTTCCATAATTAATCCTCGAATTTATATCGCACGAAAAGAAGGCAGATAATCGAGATAAGAATAATTAAAATCGATTTGTAAATATCAACCTGCTTAATCTGTTCTATAACAGGTATAAACTCATTAGCTTGCGAAAGTCTGGAATTTGACATTAAAATAAGTGTTGTATCGCGATATGTCAGTATATTAGTTATCAATGTGATACCAGGGCTACCACTTATAGTGTTCTGCATACTGTTTATGAAAATACTTGGATCTGCAAGGACAAATATCTCTCCGTTACCATAGGATTCCTTTGCAAATAGATTATATCGTCCAATGGGTCCGACTCTCGTATTAACGCTTGAGTTAGCAGGTTCAGGCCATGAGAGAAGAGAAGTATCAATAAGTGCTTCTCCTCCATTTACGTATGACGGTCTATCAAATGAGATTTTATCAATCCCATTAGTAATTCTGGATTTGTTCAATGAATATGCAATGAGAGAGGCTGGGTCCTTATAATCTCTGTCAACTCCGGCTAAAGCAAAGGATGAGATTTTAATATGACTGTTCAACAATTTTAAAAGATTATTTCCTGTTCCAAAATCGTCTATCAGAAATAAAGAATTTCCATTTTGTAAAAATTTTCTGATTGATGTTGCATCATTATCACTAAAATCCTGTAACGGGGAGATTATCAATAATGATGAATTTTTCAGGCCTTCAATATTTCCAATAGACGAAATTTCCTTAACATGATACGACTTGGCCTTTTCAAAGAAAATACTTGTTCCGTTCCAATATGGATTATATCTGCTGAAATCCATCGTTGTCGTAGTGAGATGAATGATAGTAATACTGCCCGTAAGAAAAATAATTATGAGAATTACGAGCATAGAAATTTTCAATTGCTCAACTCTCCACTGACAAATAAATAATAAAGCGAATCCAGTAAAACAAGATCAATCAGATTCCCATCCCTTCCGTATCTCAAATTTTCATAAACATCTATAAACAGGATTACTGCATCAGAATTGTATCGTCTGGCTAAAAACCAGATTAATTCACGTGGAGTGAGATAGAAGAGTTTTTCAACTTTATCCGAATCTGTAATATTTAATAAAAGAGCAGATAATAGGTGATGAACTGCATCTCTTGGTTCATTTTTGACTAGTGATTCATAAAGTTTCATGTGCATCTCAATTGTATCGATATCACGGAAATGCTCTCTCTTTTTTTTATCTGTCTCCTCTTTAATGATTTGAAGTTCTGGAACTTTCAATTCATCTATTTTATTTTTTTCTTCAACTTTTACCTGTTCTGGCTTGTTTTCCGGCAATGCCTTGTCAGTTATGGGATTTATAGTTTTTTGAGAGAATTCAGGCTTTAATTTATTTTCTTTTGATGCTATCCATTTTTTTCTGAATATAAATACAAAAACAATTATAAAAAATATCAATAGAACAATAAGTATTTGCAATTTGTTGATAGATATAAAGCCAATTATCTGGTCCCCTATATTTTTATCAGATTTTCCTGAAATTATTGTTATTTCTCGACTTTTAGAGGGTGAAAGCGGAAAAGATGTATTGGAAAATTCCGCTGAGATAATAATCTTTCCTGGTTTGAAGGATTCATTTGTATGAAAGAATCCTTTTTCATCAGTATAGAGAAGTGAAAAATTTTTCCGGTTTATCTTCAAAGTTATAGGAACATCAATGACTGGTGTCTGACCTGCAAGAAGATTCCCATAAATACTGATATTCCCCTCGTAATTTTTTTCTGCATTAAGTATAATTTCTGTATCTAATTTCTTGATTGAAAAAAATGAGATGTTAGAAGCGAGAGACTGATATTCAGAAAAGGCAAGATGTGAACCAGGATTTATAAGATCTACAACATAATCAAAATAATAGTTTCCGTGATCATCGGTAGTTACATTTTGTAAATAGCGACTGTCAACTATTAAATCAACCGATCGGTTCCCGACTTCTCCTTTTCCATGCATTGAACCTGAAAAAACAAGCATATCTCCATAATTCCCTTCATTTGGTGAGATTGAAAGAGTTAAAGAATCGAGTGAAAGTTTTTCCTTTGAGGAAAAAAGGAGATCGTTTGCTCTACTCTCTTCCTCCTGATAAGATTCATCAATATCATTTACAATCGCTGAAAATTCATTATTTGTGTTGTTAAATTCAGTATTGGATATATTTAGATTTGAGCTGACTTCAGACAAATCCTGATACCCTTGTTTAAATCTTTCATATGAATTTTTAACTCTGTCACGGATTGCCTTTCCTTGATAAGAAACAGAATAGACGGTCTGCGGGTCAGATGAGTTATCAACATTTAATGACAATTTCTTTAAATTTTCAAATTCTGATGAATCTTGATATAAAGACTTTAGATCTTCAATACTTTTTTTATTTTCATTTCTAAATGTTTCAATATCCGTTCCATTAAGGTCGAGATTTACCACTATATTCTCAAATGAATTTGAAGCAGTTTCAAGGTCCTGAAGAGACTTTTCTGCCTTATTAAAGTCTTTTGCTTTTATCGATAAAACAACAGTTGCGCTTGATCCAAAAAATTCATTTATCAGTGGTTCGACCGCATGCTTCTGACTGTCAGAAATTGGAGTGAGTATCAAAAAATCTGAATGCGAAATCGTCCTCTCATTTTCCGGCTTAGGTGAGAAAAGAATAGTATTTCCTACATATTGAGAGAGAATGATTAAGGCAATTATTCCTGCAATAATTACAAGGAACTTCAGAACTTTCATCCGTTTATTATCTCCAGAACTTTTCTCACAACAATTATAAAGAAAATTACCACTCCAATAGCTGCTATGTATTTCATTTTAAGTATGTGTGGCGGGCTTACAAATGCTGAGTCTGAAAGTTCAAGAATGACAAGAAGGCCAATTAGTACAAGCACAAAGAAGATTTCCAGATTCATTGTACGCGCAAGGACCATTATCATTGAAATTATATAAATCCAGATAATTAAGGCTACAATCGCGAATATCTTCTTTTTCACATCAATTACTCCGGAGAAGAGAAAACATCTATTCAGATCTGAACAAGGAAAAGGGAAAAATGTTTATGTAATGGTATGATGTATAGATACAACATGAGCCGGATTCTGGTTGCAGCAATGATTGTATTTCTTCTGATATGCTCAGCACCGGTCCAGGGTTTCTCTGCAAAGACACTTGCAATTCAGGTACTTGAAAATGGTGATGCACAGGTGAATTTCTCATATGCATTATCATGGATTGAAAATATGGCAATTTTTTTAAAGATCTCTGACCCTGCGAAACTTTTGTCAGATAGTATTGTGAAGAATTTTGGGAAAGAAGTAACTGTACAATCAGTCCGGAATGACGGTCTCACTATGACAATTAAGAAACTGGCAGATGTTAAAAAAGAGCAAAACCGTACCACATATAATACACCTGAAATTTCATTAAAAAGTGCAGAAAAGGTCCTCAATCAATATTGGTTTGCACATCTTATCAATCCTGATTTCTCTCCCAGTCTGACTACCATCACTTTCCCGGATGGATATTCAGTCAGTTACAAAGAACAAAGTACAATTCCTGCTATAAACCATGTTGTAAATAATAAAACTATACAACGTTTATTGACCACAAGTGCTACTGTCATAGTTAATCCTAAACATTAACCTAGTTAAGAAGACCTTTTACCTTTTTCTTTCCCACATTTGTAGTATGGACCTTGAGGGATTTACCCGCCGGAAATTGAAAGAGGGAGTACCTGATGCGGTAATAACAAAAGAACTAGTAAGTGAGATTCTTAATTTCAAAAAGGCTGATAAAACATATGCAGAAAAACTTGCGCAGGCAGTAATTGATGAAGTCCGGTTGACCTTGTCGCTTAGTGGAGATCTTTTTTTTGATAACAAATCCGGGGTTACCATGGGTGAGTTTGGCGTAGGATCACGAGGCACTGGTGATTTTTTTACACATAGAAAAATATCAGAAGTTATCGGAAACCAGGGCGCTTGCATTGGAGTCGATGAAATGGATGATGCAGGCGTAGTTAAATCCGGTGATTCATATATTGTATGCACTCTTGATGGAATGCACTCCCGCCTCTCTGACTTTCCATTTCTTGCAGCATTCCATGCCACACGTGCCACGCTACGTGATGTTTATGTAATGGGCGCAAGACCCGTCCTCCTCTTTTCAGATATCCATGTTGCAGATGATGGAGATGTTTCAAAAGTCTTTGATTATACCGCAGGTATAAGTTGTGTAGGGGAATTGACCGGAGTGCCTCTTGTAGCAGGTTCAACACTAAGAATTGGGGGCGACATGGTTATTGGAGAGAGAATGACCGGTTGCGTGGGAACAGTAGGTATAGCACAACATCTCACTCCAAGGCGTGATGCGACTCCAGGTGACGTTATCCTTATGACTGAAGGGGCAGGGGGGGGAACAATAACTACGGCCGCAATTTATGGCGGTATGCATGAAGTGGTGGAAAAAACTTTAAACCTGACTTTCCTCAATTCCTGTAAAGCCCTGATGGAAGAACCCTTTTTTACAGGCATTCATGCAATGACGGATGTTACGAATGGCGGTCTTCGCGGTGATGCTCATGAACTCTCAAAAACGGCAAAATGCAGGGTAGTCATCGATGACAGGATGGTACGCTCCCTTATCGATGAAAAGGTCCTGTATATGCTGGACACATTTGAAATTGATCCCCTGGGTGTCTCTATCGATTCTCTCTTAATTATAGCACCGGATCAGGTAATAGAGAAAGTACAAGATCTTCTCACCCGGATCGGAGTCAGATCAGAAAAAGTGGGATATATAGAAAAAGGACCTTCAGAGTCAATTCTCGAGAGAGATGGAAAAATTATCGATTTTTCTCCGGCATTCAGGGAATCAGCTTATACTCCTGTAAAAAAAGTAGTGGATCAACAGAAAAGAGATTTTGAAGAGATGAAGGATCGTGTCGAAAAGGCAGCTCTTCAATCAATCGAAAAGAAAAATAAAGTTATCAATATGTTAAAAAAGAGTTAATGTCTTATTTTACACCTTTTGCACAGATGTTATATGCAAGATAGGGTAATTTTTCCTCTATAAAAGATTCCATTTTTCTTGCAATGTCAAAGAGCGGGTCGACAAGGCTGATGTGAGCAAAAGAACATCTTTTAATGGCAATATCTGAATAACCGGCATTTTTAAAAAGCGAATACATCTCCTTTGTTGAATAATAATGTTCACCAAAGGAGCCGACGCCAATTTTTTTAACTTTAAGAATCTCTCCGATAGAATAGACTGCAGGAAGTCCGGAGGTGAAGAGGTTTTTACCGAGTGTACAGACCGCGAGAGTTCCCCCGGGCTTTAATATTCTGTAAACCTCGTCAAGCATTGATTGTGGATTATCAAGATAACTAAAGGCGAGAAGACTTGTACAGGTATCAAAAATTTCATCCTCAAACGGAAGGTGATCAGCGGTCCCTACAACAAAAAAATGGTCAGGTAGTCTTTTTATTGCTCTCTCAATCATTCTTTTTGATATATCAAGACCTGCAGCTTCACCTCGTGTATTATATATTTCAGTAAAGAGTCCGGTGCCACATCCTATATCCAGCAAAAAACCTTTACCTGGGATTAGTGAGAGAATCGTATCAGAAATGTGAGTATAGTATAATTTTCCTCTTTCTGCATCATAGCGGTTATCATACACTCCTGCAACCTCGTCATAATGCTCTCTTACTTTATGCAGCGCTCTTTTCATTAAAAAACCTCCTGGCTATATGTGCGACGAGATCGTTCATATGGATATATTCATTATTTGCATGGCACAGCCTGTAATCAGTATCTGCTATAAGGCAGATAAGATGTGGATCATAATATTCAAGTTCAATTGATCTTCTGACCAGTTGTAATACCTCTTGTGCGCTATACCCATATTCCAGCATTAATGTCTCAATTTTTCTTCTAGCTGTTGAATAATCATTATTCATCATGGCTGAAAACGCTGATTCTGCAATAATTATTCCTTTACGGGAGATTAATTTTAATAAGTCCAGAGATCCGCCACGAAACAAAGCCTCCAGAATAAGTACAGCTTTTCTAAGATCACCATTAGAGGCCCTTGCTATTAATGGAAGAGTATCACCATCAGCTAACAAATTTTGTGGAACAGATTCAGAATCGATAATTTCGAGTAGAACTTTTATAATTGTCTCGTCATTATGTGGGAGAAAGAAGAATGGAAGGCACCTTGAACTCAGAGCCGGAATAATTGCACTTGGATTTGAGGTAACAAAGACAAACCGACAGGTTTTGTATGTGCTTTCCATCATCCGGCGTAATGCCTGCTGAGCATCACGTGGAAGCTTTTCTGCACCTTCAAAAACGAGTATTTTAAATTCAGTATCAAGAGGCTTTAATCTAGAGAATTCTTTAACTATTTTTTTAAAATTCCATATCAGTGCTTTATCTTTTTCATATATATGCGAAAATTTTTCTTTATTCTCCAGATATCTTTTTCCCTGTTGGAACATGTCACCAGTTTCTATTATTGTAAGATTTTCTTCTGCATGCCCACTGTAGAGTTCATTAGCAACGCACTCAATAGTTGTAGTCTTCCCGGTTCCGTGTGATCCTGAAAGAAGTAGGTGGGGGAGTGTCTCTTTTGCAACAAATGATGAAAGCCTTGTAGTTATCGCTTCCTGCCCCAGGATTTCCGATAATTTTTGAGGACGGTATTTTTCAATCCAAAGCACAATTAAGCCTCGTTATCATATTATCTATAGCATTTTGCAGAAAATAAAAATTGTCAAACTCTTCTATTTCAGTCGTATTATTTCTCTCTTTAATCTCTTTAGCATATCTTATTATATTTGGCAGGGCTCTTGTGAGTTCATCAACAATAGTTAACCGGGCACAACGAGCCGTCCTTGAAAGTGGGTTAAGATCGATTGTAATTACAGTTTTTCCCATCTCTACAAGCGCCTGGCACCGGTCCCCGTCTTCAAGCGGAACTAATACTACATCTGCTTTAGGTATACCTTCCGTAAAGCATAATGCTCTGTCATGGCTCAGGGGCAGGTATTTTACAACATTACCTTTGAGAACTGATACTCCCTTACCCTCAAGAAAATTAGAAATTTTTAAAACTCTTTCTTCTGTTCTGTGAAAGAGATTGACTTCGACATATGCACCTGTGATTTTTTGGAGTTCTGCAATTGCCTCGGCAGCAAGGGCACAAGTGTTTCCATTTACAGAAATTACAGGTTTATTTGCTAATATAAGTAAATTAGCAGCAATTTTTTCTGCTATAAGTGCTGATTCTGTCGTTTTTTCACCAATGAGATAATCAAACGCCTCACCCCGGCCGTGAGCGGTCAGCCCTTCAAGTGAAACAATCCCGGACATTGCACATTTTGAAAGTCTTTCACGGATGATTAGAGATTTGTACCTGGGGTGATCTTTCGGAATCATAATTTCACATCAGGATCTTAGGTCCGGAGTCTGACATTATCAAGGTCATCGGTTCTCCATACTTTGACAGGATATTCTGCGCATCTGTACCATATGCAAATATTCCATGTCCAAGCATCGTCATACTTGCATAAATCCCTCGACTGTCACAATCCCTTAGTACTTCTTTGCAATTGTCTGGGATTAGTCCGCTATTTTCAGCAAATAAACGAGAGAGCAAAAAAAAATCTTCAGGGGTAGCAGGTTCAGTATAAGGAAAGGCCTCCTTAATTTTTTCGAGTCCTTTCTCACTTGATAATACTTCTTTAGTTGAAAGAGCACCCAGTGTTAATGCTGTGATAGGTTTCACGAGGTCAAATGAGCGTTTTACAGATGCATTTATACCCGCTTTCGTTCTCCACTCCCTCCCTCCTCCCCTTGATGCAGAGACATCACCAAGACCTGTTTTATTGATAATTTCAATCTCATGGGCAAGTTGTGAAATGGCATTCTCACTAAGACCGAGTGAAAAAAGTTCATTCAATGCGATTGCTGTTGCAAGTAATGAAGCAGCAGATAATCCAAAACCAGAATAGAGTGGTAGAAAAGTCTGAGTTACAACTGAAGCAGTCACACTAAGTTTCTGCAGAAGGGATTCAATAGTTCTGGACCCGGATATTTTCTCAATACATTTCCCTTCCCTGCAGTTTCGTTCAATTATTATCTGGTTTTTATCAGATTTGGTCACAATAGCTGTAACACCCTCACTTATTACTATTCCTGCACCCATACTTCCTGAATCATAGATAGAGTCCCTGAAAACCGGACAAAAGTAACCAGAGATATGTCCCGGACAGAATGCGGTTACACTCTTTGCCATAGTTCGTGCGCAATCTCCTCTTTTGTACCTGAAAAATGTTCTTTCTGTCCTTCTCTCAAAAAGATAACTTCGCCTTTTTTTGCTCCTGGCATTTCAGCACTGTTTCCTACTACAAGACGAACTCCCTTTTGAAGTAGTGAAATCCCGTCTTTTACAGGATTTCTACCTAATTTAAATGCAATAACAAAGATCTTATCATTTTGCAGCACTTTGTCAATAATTTTGGGGAACGGGAGGAGGGTAATGGTAGTTTCGAGTGAACCATCAAGTTTTCCCTCCTTTTGAAGTGGAATAAAGTCAGATATCGCTGCTGCACTGATAAAATAGTCGGGTTGATTTGATTCTATCTCTTCCAATACTACATTTTCCATATCTTTCGCTGTAATGATATGTTTATTTTTTATTCCAGGAATTTCCTCTCCATTATGGATAAGTGTAACTTCTGCTCCAAGACGAAATGCTTCAAGGGAAATTTCCTTTCCCATCGTTCCTGTAGACCGCGTTGTGAGGACCCGGACATCATCGACAGCCTCTTCACATCTGCCACCGGTAATAAGAACTTTTTTTCCTTTTAATTTTGAATCAGAGAGAATTCTTTCACACCAGATTATAAGAGTACTTTCGCCCGCAACTTTTGCTTTTCCTTCTTCAAATCTCGGTCCTGCAATAGAAATTCCAAGTGAAGTAAGTGTTTTTAAGTGTGATAAAATAATTTTATTCCGAAACATACTTTCGTGCATTGCTGGAGCGAGAATTATTGGAATATCACTACCTAACGCAGTAGTTGCAAATGTAGTAACTGGTGTATCATCAATTCCGCATGCTATTTTTGCAATGGTATTTGCTGTTGCAGGAGCAATAAGGAGTAAGGATGCGTCACCCCCTTCTCCACAAAACTTTACATGCTCAACATGACCTGAAATCCGGGTAATTGTTGTTCTCCCTGATGCATAGGTAAGAGAATCAGGTTGAATTATTCTTGTAGCTGCTTCGGTTATAACCGGCTGGACAATTGCCCCTTTACGGCGAAGAGAGTGGATAAGGCGGACTGTTTCCACAGCAGCTATACTTCCTGTTACACCCAGAACGATAAGTTTTCCTTCCAAAATCCTTGTCATTATATCAGTCTCAGGTCATATGCCATATGCCAGACATTCGGACCATATTTTTTTACTTTACTCTCGTATATCCTGGCTTTATACCCTGAATCGGTTATAAAATATAAAATTTCATTTATGCTCTCTCCAATTGTGTGAAGATGAATAATAGATAACTCTCTCGTATGTTTCAAAGCAGACGGTAGAAAATCTTTCCAGTTAAAATGACCTATTATTATTCTGTCATATAATCCTCTCAAATTTTTTCTCGAGTCTCCACATATAGGATTCACTTCATTCGCAACTTTGTTTATTTTTATATTTTTCAATAGAAATTCGTATGATTCTGGGTTAATTTCTATTGCATCGACATTGGCACCTCTTTTAGCAACCGTTATCGTAAAATATCCAATTCCTGCACACATGTCTGCTATTCTCTCTTTTGGCCTGATTTGAGTAGCGAGCCTCCTCTTCTCAGATCTGTTTCCCTGGGAAAATATCACTTTCATTGGATCGATACAATAAGCGATTCCATCTTCATTAATACAAGTAACTCCTGGCACTCCATAAAGAAGCATAACATCCGGAATCCTTTTATCTCCATTGATGGACTGAAGCCAAAGGACCGCTTTAGGGTTTTCCCATTCCACCAGATTTTTTATTTCAGTAGCATCAGGTCTTGGACCATGGATAATTATCTGGTCACCTATCTTTTGGTAACCTCTTCCCTGATATGGTTTTTTTGGTGCAAGGAGTGAATCAGATTCAAAGCCAGGAAGCACAGGAATATATGCAATATCCTTGTTAACATAAATCCTACGGGAATGGTCAACCCATGGTTCTCGAGTATTGAGTGAAATATTTTTTTTGGGAATAATTCTTACCTGCATTTATCAGCCTACAATGATAGACTCATTTTCGGCGTCTAGGACAAGAACCTGTTCTCCAATGTTAAAGTGTCTCCACCGCGGAATTTTAAATTCTTTGGTTATACCTTTTTCATTATCCATAAGCCCTAATATGTCACCATCTTCATAGACGACAATATAAACATAGGCGTTGTTAACGTTCCCAACCACAGATTCAACATCATCCGATTTTCCCACCCGTATTGAACCATCATTCAGGTCAGTATACCGGAATTCATTAGAACCGGGTGAGAGGACTTCTGCAAATTTTTTCTTGATTTTTATAATATCTCCTCTTCTCAATAACGGGAGGCGAAAAGAATAAGTTATCCTGTAAACCGGTATGCCTGCTCTCTCCCCGACAAGTTTGGGATGAGTGGTATATCTTCCTCCCAGGCGGTTTTTAAGCGATTGTATTATTTGTTGGGCAAGATTCTGGGAACCAACAATAATATCCATTCCTTCTTTATCGATATCTATTGATGCAATAAATGCAAGACGGTTTCCAGCCTCGTGAAGTTCTTTTTCAGTCTCGTATGCAATATTTTTCACGAGTTCACTTTCAAACGGGGACAATTGCCTGTCAGTTCCCCTCACCTGGATTATTGCTTCATAATAGCTTCCGCTTATCCGGTTGCAACGATCACACTGTTCTTTTTTAAAGGTGACTGTTGATCTGAATGGTTCTTCTTTTTCCTTTTTATTTACAGTTCCTTTTACTGAGCCTATGAATGTTCCCCGGTTTGAGCTTTCCTCGATGAAATTTGATAGTATAATTTCAGGTAAATTTACATTTTTATTGAACTGAATTTGGTGGATTAACTGCTCCCGGCTAAACTCAACTGGGTTATGAGTATAATCTTCCCAATGTGACCCAATTTTATATGCTCCGCAGGTCGGGCAGACCGTAATAAAAAAACGTTCAGGTACTATTACCCAGTACTCGTGAACAGAGTTGCAATTTGCGCATATTTTTCCATCATTTGATAACTGCCCGCATTTTGGGCAGATTGCATCTTTTATATCCATAATTTAAATCCTGTATACCTGGGCGTGAGGGACTTTATTAATAAAAATACATGAGTTAATATCAATTATTCCTATGGAATTGGCCAATGAAATAACCCGATTACCTATGAGATTAAGGTTTGATGCGTGTTCCATGGCATCTATAACTGATTCCTCTGTAGAGATAGTATTACCATAAAAATTTTCAGAAATTGTGATACAAATCTCCCCATCCCTGATTGTAGTATTAAGAAGTTCACGGTCACATACTGCTACAATATCATTGCCTGATGAAATATTGTGGACCTTCAGGTACATTACTTAACATGGGATTTTATAAATAAAAAATTGTAGGAAAGGTACTTATATTATTTTTATAGGTTTCATTGATTATCAAATTTCAATATCTACCCCATATATTGCTGATGGGGTGGTTGAATGAATTCTGAAAGCGGTTTTTTCAGTCATGGACCCTTCATTAATCATAACTTTTGTAACTCTTGGCACAGATTTAGGCCCGACAACCGAACCTGGTCGCGAATTCTCATCCATATAATCACTTTCCAAAGTGAATTCCCTGCCTGAAAGCAGGATCTCTCTGACTAAGTCAGTTTTTGCAATAATGGAGGGCGAAAGAGGAGTGTTTTTATCGGCATAGTGTTTGACTATCTTTTTTACAGGCATCGAATAATTATTTGCGATATCGATAATATCCTCACACGGACCTGACTCTGCATGTATTTGTAAAGCACACCCTAGATCCGTTGCGAGGCTGATTGCATGGGTAAGAATGCGATTAGAAGCATCCATGATGTTATCGGTGACAGGATAATGAGGCCTTCCGCTTTTCAAGGCAACTGCAGAGCCGTCCTCCACAAATTGTGCCGCCAGGGTAAGTCCGTCTTTCATAATCTCTTCAGAACGCTGAAGACTTGTTTCTGAAGAAAGCCAGGATATTTCTGCCGGGTGAATGCCAAGGACAGGATAAACAATTAATCCTGTTTCCCTTATCTCTTCAGCAATGTTCAGAGTTTCTTCAAAGATTTTTCTATAACTTTCACCATCTACAGGGGAAAATCCAAATGATGAGGAAGGTTTTGAAACAAGGAAGATATGAGTCCCCCCGCTATTCAAAAAGTCCTTTGCGGCTTTTAATCCTCTCCCGTTCCTTTTATCGATATGAATATGGTCATCGGTTATTGGAAAAGAATTTGATTTATCTGCCAATTTCAATTATCTCCATAAGGGGGTAATCATCAACCTTTTTTAATTTTGCCTTACAGTTTGCTCCCCCTATTTCAGTTTCTACAACGATATCAAGCATAGTACCTGCAATTTCACTATAGCCATACGAATTAGGTTGGATAAGGGAACGATCAATCCTTGCGGTAATTTTTTTGACACCTGGCTGAAGCTTAACACTATTCTCTATTGCGGCTTCGATATACTCAGCGGTTTCAATAGAGACCGGTGTTCCTACCCACTGGTGATAGAGCGCTCCTAATTTAATTCCTGCTTCGAAAGCTGCCCGCTCACTATCATTTATCATAGCTGAAAGAGGGTTATTCTGTAAGTATAAAACACCAGTGAATGTAATGAATGAAAAAAAATGAAGATCAGATCAACCTTATAGAACCCTTTCGTGGTTCAACAATTTCTCCCGCCTCTTTTAATAAATCAATTTGGTGACTGATATCTTCATGTAAATAACCCAGTTTTGCTACAACCTTGATAACTTCCTCAATTCTTGCTTTTTCTTCTATATCATACAGTTCTTTGATTGTATTTTTAATATCATGAACAAGGGCACGTTTTCCTTTTGAATATCCTGTTATAGCCCTGTCCATATCAATAGTTCCTGTTTTTGAATCATATGCTATCTGACGCAGACATTTTTCAACAATATTAACCACTCTTTCTGCATCACTTCTTTCTATAGTAGAAGATAACCGGATGCGTGCGCTCGCTTCAGCCAGTCTCACCAGTGCTTCAAGCTGGCGTGCAGTCACAGGGACAGGATTTGCAGAGCTTGAAAAACTACGCAATTTCATGTAATACTCGATTAGAACTATCTTTGCATCTTCGGATATCAAAGGGAAACAATTCCTTTTTGCATATGCAACATATTTTCTGAAGAGTGAAGGATCAATTTCGGGCATTACCGGTCGTAATTGCTGCTCAATATAATCATCATCCACTCCTGTTATGGGTGAACGTTTATGCTGCTCTATTACCTCTCCAATTGAATGCGAACGAATAATATGCTCCGCAATAGCATGGTCGAGGATAAGGTTTGGCTTATCCGTCATCACAAATATCAGGTCAAAACGGGAGAGGAGAGATGGAGGCATGTTAATCTGTTCCGGGATAGGAACATACTCGTCAAAGCGCCCCATCTTCGGATTTGCTGCCCCAAGAAGGGCACACCTGGCACGAAGCGTTGCAGTAATACCTGCCTTTGCAACACTGACTGATTGCTGTTCCATAGCTTCATGTAGAGCGCTCCTGTCATCTTTATGCATCTTATCCATCTCATCAATTGCCGCAACACCCATATCTGCAAGGACAAGCGCTCCGGCTTCGAGAGTCCAGCGTCCATCTCCGAATTCATCCTTCACCGCTGTTGCTGTAAGGCCGGCAGATGTTGAAGAATGTCCGCTTGCATATATGCCTCTTGGTGACAGCTTTACAACATACCTTAGTAATTGGCTTTTTGCAATACCAGGATCACCAATAAGGAGAACATGAATGTCGCCCCTCAGATTTGTGCCATCAGGCATCTCTTTTAGGATTCCTCCAAATACCTGGTATGCAATTGCTTCTTTTGGCTCTTCATTTCCATAGATAGAGGGAGCTATCGAATTGATTATCTTTTTATAAATAAGAGGGTCTTTAGATAGTTTTATTATCGCTTCTTCATCGCTTTCATCAATTTCAACCTCTTCAAACTCTTTTTCGCCTATTTCAATAGAATTGCATTCAACATAGATATCGAAAAGAGTGCTCTTGCCACTCTGGTTTATTTTCTGAACAGATCTTGGAATTCCATTTATTGTGACCCTGTCACCAGGGGCTAAAAGTCCGGTCAGATCATCGGTTACATCTACATCGATTGTCTGAGGCTGTTCTCCTCCTCTTAATCCTTCCTGGGACTCCTGGACCCTTAATTTCTGAGAATCAACAAATGTTGAACGTTTATTTACAATTTCAAGTTTTTTAAAATTACATCCGTCTGTAGCACATTCATCTGGGTCTATAAATTTTCCATATCCCTGAATTTTATAAGTCAGGTGTCCGGCTGCACACCTGAAAACTGCCTGTACGATTCTAGGCCTAACTTCAGTAGTTTTTCGGATAATCCCCTCTAAACTGATAAATTTTCCTATATCATCAGACCGGATATTGCGAATTAATAATTTTCGAGGAAGGTTGATAAAACGAATATTAATTTTATTTTGCTCTTTTTCGTCTTTTGTCTTTATAAGATGATGATTTCTTATTGATGCCTGGATATCGGCAATAACTTTTCCGGGATTTAGAAGAAGCTCATCTGCAAGCCGGATTCCAGTCTTACCAGAACTTTCAATCTCTTTATAATCAATCGTGAGTGAACATGAAAACGGGTATTCACGTGAAAGAGTTGCCAACGCCTTTTTGTAGCGTGTGCGTAAAAACCGGCTCCATTCGGCATCTCTATCAGTTACTTCTATGTCCTGGGATTCATCAATAAGTTCAGCCATTTATGCCTGTGGTGCAGTAATTACGAATCTTGCAATTAATGCTTCCATCTGGATATCACTGTTTGCCCCTTCTGAAAGCCGGAAATCCGTCTCTCCTATGTGATCAATCATTCTGACTTTCAGGTCTTCGGGAATCTCCCGGAGGACAAGAGACCTGTAACATTGAAAAAGAAGTTCCTGTGGAGCAATACCTCTCTCTGATAGAAGGTGCCTGAGAAGTAAACCGGCACCAAGGAAGTCTTTCTTCATACAAAGGTTAAGTAGATCTTCAATCTCTCCTGGGAGAGCCGTTGCAGTTATAGAGAAAATTCTATCAGAATTAATTTTGTTACCAAGAATGGCCGCTCCCTGAAGAGCATTAATAGCTTTACGCATGTCTCCCTGTGAAATATATGTAAGCGCATCAATTGCATCAGGTTCCACAAACAGACCTTCTTTTTTTGCTATATTCATTATCTCCTCATTTATATCCTCGCGAACAAGAGGTTTGAACCTAAAAATTGCACACCTGCTCTGTATCGGGTCTATTATCTTTGATGAGTAATTGCAGGAAAGGATGAACCTGCACGAAACTGCATAACTTTCCATGGTCCTTCGAAGAGCTGCCTGTGCATCCGTTGTAAGTGCATCGGCTTCGTCGAGAAAAAGTATCTTAAAGCTGGATTCACCAAAAGGGGAAGTTCGGGCGAACTGCTTTATCTGGTTACGTACGACATCAATTCCACGTTCATCAGATGCATTCATCTCCCTGAAGTTCATGTTCCAGTTATCCCCAAAGAGTTCCCTTGCGAGTGCTATTGCGGTTGTTGTCTTCCCTATGCCGGCATTTCCCGAAAAAAGAAGGTGAGGAAGGTTTCCACTCCTGACATATGACTGGAGTCGCTCAATTATCTGGCCCTGTCCGATAATTTCAGAAAGTTTTTGAGGCCTGTATTTTTCTATCCATATCGCATGTGAGTCATCCATTCGAAAGTCCCCTGGTAATCATATATATTGAAATTCTCTCTATATTTTTTAGACCTCTGAAGACTAATGAATTTTGATCATAAAGGTCAGTTTCTATAAGCTTAATTGTTTTAGAATATAGAGATTTGAAGATTGATGGTTTGTGCCTTTGAAAGAATATTTGCAAAAGAATTAACTGAGTCTGACCTGATTATTACAAAAAACGGTTATGGCAGGTGTTTAATAAGTCCTACTGGTGCTCTCTGCACTGAGATATTTCTATGTGGCACACTTACCGAAATACAAAGTCTCTCAAAAGAAAAAAAAAGGTTAAGATTTACTGATTCAACAGGAGTTTTACTTTTGGATTGTACCCAATGTCCTAAAGAGGAACTTGAACTGATAGAACGCTTACCTGTTCCGTCATTTATCTCGGTTACCGGCTCTCCTGCCTTATATAAAAGGAGAAAGGAAGAAATCATTTTGATTGATGCATTTACAATAAAAAATATTTCTCGACAAATTCGTGATATGTGGACAATTCGGACTGCCATTACTAGCTTAAAACGGATAAAGGAGTTAGATATAGTAATATCCGGTAAAAATTCCATTATTGGGAAATCTGATTTTATAACTCATTATTCAATAAAACAAAAAGATCTGCTTATGTATCTACAAATGACAAAGAAGGCACTCCAATCTGTTAAAGAGATACGCATTATCGAGAAAATTGATCCTAAAAAGTTTCTTTTATCAATTATCTCTGAAAAAGGGGGAAAGAAAGGAGTTGAGTTAAAGGAGTTACTGGACCTTGCACGTATTGAAGGTATAAATGAAGACGAAGTTCTCAGTAATATTGGATTCCTGATAACTGAAGATGAGATTTACCAACCTCAAAAAGGCCTTTTAAAAATTTTATGAGGTTTGAATTTATCGCTTCCGGACCGGCACTGGTTATTGATTTAGATATCCGCCTCCTTATTATCACTGATCCTCATTTTGGCATTGAAGCAGACCTCGCAATCCACGGGGTCCACCTGAAAAGCAGGACTACTGAGCGTCTCGAAAGAATCAAGGAGTGTATAAGAAGTTCAGACGCTGATAGGATGATAATTCTTGGAGATGTCAAACATAATCTCCCTGTCACTTCGCGACAGGAATATTTTGAACTTCCACTAGTTTTTTCAGAATTAAGAAAATTAATTTCATTTCAGGTTATTCCAGGAAATCATGATACTGGAATAGATCGGTTTCTCACTTCTGAAGAAATGTTGCCACGTGACGGTGTTTTAATAAATGATATAGGATTTTTTCATGGTCATACGCTGCCTTCGAAAGAATTCGAAGGGCACCTGATAATATGTGGACATCATCACCCTTATGCATCAGTTTACGATGAAGTTGGATGTGGACTTAGATCACCGGTTTATCTCAGTTGCAATATTTTAAGGGGAAAAAAAGAAGGGAAGAAAGCCGTCAACAATAAAATAGGGACGAGAGCTCTCTTTATGCCATCCTGTAATGAACTTGCAGGTTATGACCTTGTTGAAGCTCTGAAAAGACCTATTTCTCCAATATCCAGGGCTATTGACAAAGAAAGCGCAGAAATTATTCTCCCGGACGGTTCATTTCTCGGACCAGTCAGCATTTTAAATGGAGATAAGGATGATTGAAGGATTGGGAGAGGAAATTCAAAAAACAATCCGGAAACGTGGGTTTGATAAGTTTTCACAAATTCAGAAAGAAGCGATACCCTGGGTCCTGAAAGGAGAAAATGTTATTATTATAGCTCCCACCGGCACAGGAAAAACAGAAAGTGCAATGATCCCTATCTTTCAAAATATGCTTCTCTCAAAAAACCCAGGGTTCCGGGTCCTCTATGTCACTCCTCTTCGTTCTTTAAACCGGGATATGCTCGGCCGGTTACAATGGTGGTGTCATGAGATTGGTTTGTCTGTCGGAGTCCGTCACGGTGACACAACTCAAAGTGAGAGAAGAAAGCAGGCTCTTTCTCCACCTCACCTTCTAATAACCACACCTGAAACAATCCAGGCAATGTTCATGGGTAAAAGATTACGCAACCATATGCAGAATGTGCAGTGCGTTGTTATAGACGAAATCCATGAACTTGCGGGTAATAAAAGGGGAGCTCAACTTGCTGTAGCATTAGAAAGAATAGCAGAGTATGCCGGAAATTTTCAAAGGATCGGTCTATCGGCAACTGTTGGAAATCCCCCTGAAATTGGGAAATATCTCTGTAGTGAGAGACCATTTCAGGTTATTCAGGTGCCTTTGGAAAAAAAGATGAAGATAGATGTAATCTATGGCGGAGATACATTCGACCTCCAGGCGAAAACTCTTGAAAACCTGATAGATAAACTGGATTCAACATTAATTTTCGTTAATACCAGGGTTACCGCAGAGGCCCTGGGTCATAAATTATTTGAAAGAGGTGATGTCGAGGTACATCATGGTTCTCTTTCAAAAGAAGTAAGAATAGATGCTGAAGAAAGATTCAAACAGGGGTCAATTAAGACCCTTATCTGCACCTCATCCATGGAACTTGGTATAGATATAGGACATGTATCTCATGTGGTTCAGTTTGGGTCACCACGTGAAGTATCGAGGTTAATACAGAGGGTCGGAAGGTCAGGCCATACACTTATGGAAACATCACGTGGAACCATCATTTCAACAGGATTTGATGACCTCTGCGAATCCCTTGTTATAGTTAAAAAAGCACTCGCACACCAGATAGAAGATATAGTCATAGAAAATTCTGCAGCTGACGTAATTGCAAATCAGGTGGCAGCCCTTCTTGTTGAATACGGTGAAGAGAACCCTGAAAGGATAAAAAATATAATTTTACGTGCATCTCCCTTCAAGTTTGACTCAGATCTTATCGAATCCGTTATAAAACAGATGCTTGAAAACCGTCTCGTCCGAAAAGAAGGGGAAAAAATTCGTACAACTATCCGCGCACGGAAATATCTGGCCTCAAACCTCTCTATGATCCATGATGAGAAAAAAGTACCAATTTTTGACATGATATCCCGCAGGACCGTCGGAACTTTCGATGAGTCCTTTGTAATAAGTGAACTTTTTACGGGTGCCGTTTTTATAACAAAAGGGCAACTTTGGAGAGTTATTTCAATGGACGATGGAAGACTGACCGTTGAACCCGCAAGACATGCAAAAGGGGACCTCCCATCATGGGAAGGTGAACAGATACCTGTACCTTTTAAAATTGCACGGGAGGTCGGATATATCAGGGCAAAACAGAGTATTGAAGAATATACAGAAGATAAAGGTTCTTTAGAATTTTTCATGAATTTTCTCTCAAGGATGAAACTTTCTCATTCTCCAGTCCCTGATTGCGGCCATATTGTCCTGGAATATTCTTCTGATGGCGTTTTGCTTCATATTTGTGCCGGACATAAAGCAAATGAGACAATAGCACGGGTTGTATCAACTCTTATTTCTGCCCGTTATGCAACAACAGTGGGTATTGAGATAGATGCTTACAGGATTTTCCTGAGACTTCCTCAGGATATTGGATCTGATAAGGTTCTTGAGATTATCGAAGGGACTGAACCGGATCATATAGAAACGATTCTTCAGATAGCATTAAAGCGAACCGCATTATATCGCTGGAAAATTGTACAGATAGCAAAAAAATTCGGGGTCATAGATAGTGACGCAGATTATGAACGTATCAGTGTTCACAGGCTGTCTGAACTTTTTGAGGGAACTATAATTCAGAAAGAGGCTTACAGGGAGCTTTTTTCCAGATATATGGATATTTCATCTGCAAAACAGGTAATGTCTGAAATTAAAAAAGGTACAACTAATTTATTGATTGCACCTATTAGCCTCCTTGGAACAGAGGGTTTTTTTTCTTCAAGAGATATGATTCCACCGCCAAGTGAAGAGCATGCAGTTCTTGCAACATTGAAAAGAAGGCTTGAACAGGAGAGGATAGTACTGGCATGTATGAACTGCAGGGAATGGCGCAGTCATACAGTTGTATCACGTGTTCCGGATTCTCCCACATGCCCAAAATGCAATGCAAAACTGATTGCAGCAATAAAACCATATGAAGAAGATTTATTTGACCTGGTTTCACGAAAGAGGCGCCCGGGTATAGACCGCATGGCAGAGCAAAAATTAATAAGAAATGCTAATATTGTGCTCTCAAGCGGGAAAAAAGCAGTTACTGCCCTTGCAGGCAAGGGAGTAGGGCCAGAAAATGCAGCCAGAATCCTCAACACCCTGGCGGATGGTGACGATTTTTATCGTGAGATCCTGAAAGCAGAACGGAATTTTATTAAAAATCACAAATTCTGGTAAAATTACATAATATTTACAAGTTTTTGGTCCAGGAAATCAAGTCCCCTTTTAATATCTTCCATATTTTTTCCACCGGTCAATATTATCTTACCGGAACTGAAAAGGAGCGCGACTATTTTAGGGTCTTTGATACGGTAAACAAGCCCTGGAAATTGCTCGGGCTCATATTCAATATTTTCAAGATTTAATGTAATGACTACTTTGTTAAGGTTGATGTATTTCCCAATATCATAAGAACAAACGATATTTGTGATTGCAACCCTAGGTTCATCATAAGTATTAACTCCTGCCTCTTTCATCGCAGAGATTATTAATCTAAGCCCTTCGTCAAGAGATTCCTTGTCCCGAATACCGGTAAGAACGACTTTTCCGGATGAAAAAATCAAAGAGGCAATCTTTGGTTTCTCTATTCTGAAAACTGCACCAGGAAACCGTTTTGTGTTGAGTTCACAATGAGGGATCTTTTGAGAGATCTCTATTAGGTCAATTGAATCTGCAATTGCGCCTGATGCAACAATGTTCTCAATTTTGAGGGTTTCGTATTTTTTCTCCTGCATCTCTACACTATGTGGTGGAACAGAGCATAATACTAATGGATTATCTTTATGTCCGGAGTGTTAGTTCACGTTAAAAAACAGTAAGAAGTTTGAAAAACAAACTCTACAATGCATGACCTCTGACTTGAATATGACAGACTATGATGAGGCCCGCAGGGACTTCAATATTGAGGTTCCTGAATACTTCAATTTTGGATATGACATAATTGACGACTGGGCGCACAGGCAAAGAAACAAACTTGCAATGATATGGACCGACCAGAGAGGCAATGAACGTAAATATTCTTTCCGGGATCTAAAAAGCCTTTCAAATATGTCAGCAAACATCATGCTTAAGTTTGGAATAATGAAAGGTGACAGGGTCCTTTTGATGCTCCCAAGGATCCCTGAATGGTGGATATTTGTTATTGCTCTCATCAAACTGGGTGCAGTTTTATGTCCATGCCCTACCATGCTCACACCTAAGGATATCAAATACCGGGTAAATGCCGGAAAATTCAAGATGATAATAACAAATCTTGATAACTCTTCTAAAGTTGATGAAGTAATCGACGGGTGCCCAACCTTAAGAGTGAAATTTCTTATTGATGGAGAACTTGAAGGATGGGCTAATTATAAAAATGAATTGCTTTACCCAGCTCCCGTTTCTCATAGAGAAGTAAGTATGCCTGTTAGCAAGCGAACAAAAGCAACTGACCCGATGCTTATATACTTTACATCCGGAACCACGGGAGAGCCAAAAATGGCGCTCTTAAACCAAAGTTATCCTCTCGGTCACATAATCACTGCGAAATTCTGGCATAATCTCAATGAAAATGATCTGCACCTGACGTTATCGGATACCGGCTGGGCAAAGTGTGCCTGGGGGAAAATATTCGGGCAATGGATAGTGGGAGCATGTATCTTTGTCTATGATATTGAAGGTAAATTCAATGCTACTGAGATACTTCCAATCCTTGAAAGGTATGAAATAACCTCATTTTGCGCGCCTCCGACCATTTATAGAATGCTTATTCTTGCTGACCTTGAAAAATTTGACTTTAGAGAACTTCGCCACTGTACCAGTGCAGGGGAACCTTTAAATCCTGAGGTTATCCGCGTCTGGAAAGAAGGAACCGGCCTTACCATCTATGAAGGTTATGGTCAGACTGAGACTGTCTGCTGCGTTGGTTCATTTCCATGTTTCCCGAATAAACCTGGTTCGATGGGAAAACCATCCCCGCTTTGGGATGTAAGACTACATGACGATGACGGAAATGAAGTGAAAGTAAATGAAGAAGGCAGACTTGCGATAAATCTTAAACCCCGTCCTGTTGGATTATTTGTTGAATACATAGACAATGCAACAGCAAATGCAGAATCATTCGTAAACGGATATTATTATACTGGCGATAAGGCATATTGTGATGAAGACGGTTATTATTGGTTCATTGGCCGAGACGACGATGTCATTAAAAGTTCAGGATATAGAATTGGTCCTTTTGAAGTTGAAAGTGCTCTCCTCGAACACCCGGCTGTTCAGGAGTCAGCTGTTGTAGGATCACCTGATCTTATCCGTGGTCTTGTTGTAAAAGCTTTTATCGTATTAAAACCAGGATTTGAGCCCTCTGAGAGCCTTATTAAAGAGCTGAAAACTCACGTCCGCAGGACCACTGCACCCTATAAATATCCAAGAGTTATAGAGTTTGTCCCGGAACTTCCAAAAACCCTTTCAGGGAAGATTAAGAGAAAAGAGCTGCGTGAGCAGGAGATGAATAGGATGGAGAACCAGGATTAATTTTTTTTTTTCAAATGAACAAGTTAATGTAATACCAGATATACTTTATCCTGTATGCGTGAGAGCCATCATAATATGGAAAATTACGAAGAGACGTATAAAGACTTTCAACTTACTGTTCCTGAGTTCTATAACTTTGGTTTTGAAGTCATAGATAAATGGGCATTAAAAGACCGCAATAAACTAGCCATGATCTGGGTTAACCAGAAAGGCGAAGAAAAATTTTTCACTTATAGAAATCTGATGAACCTTTCAAATCAGGCTGCAAATATGCTCCTGAAATATGGGATAAATTATGGTGACCATGTTGCAATTATGTTACACAGGGTACCTGAATGGTGGATCTTTGCAATCGCATGTATTAAACTTGGTGTGGTTTTTTGCCCATGCCCTACAATGCTCACTCCAAAAGACCTGAAATTCAGGATAGAATCCGCAAGAATCAAGATGATAATTACAGATGAAGAAAACCATTCAAAAGTAGATGAGATAGCCGGGAGTGGAACTTCACTTTTATGCAAGCTTGTTGTAGATGCAAAAATTGAAGGTTGGGTTAGTTACCTCGTAGAACTTGATTACCCTGCTCCCGTATCGCACTATCTTGTAAATCTGCCCGGAATGAAGAAAACGCGTTCAGAAGACCCCATGGTCATATATTTCACTTCAGGAACTACCGGTAATCCGAAAATGGTAGTACACAACCACACTCTACCCATTGGTCATATTACGACTGGTAAGTTCTGGCTTGATTTGAAAGATAATGACCTTCACCTTACATTGGCTGATACCGGATGGGCAAAATCTTCCTGGGGCAAGTTCTTCGGGCCATGGATTCAGGGAACCTGTTCATTCGTTTATGATATCAGGGGAAAATTTAATGCTACTGAGATCCTCCCGATCCTTGAGAAATATGAAATAACAACATTCTGTGCCCCTCCAACAATCTATAGGATGCTAATTCTTGCAGACCTTGAGAAATTTGATTTCACTGAACTGCGTCACTGCGTAAGTGCAGGTGAACCACTAAACCCCGAAGTAATCAGGGTATGGAAAGAAGGAACCGGCCTCACCATCTATGAAGGTTATGGGATGACCGAGATGGTACTTGTCATTGGAACGTTTCCGTGCATGGAGCCCAAACATGGTTCAATGGGGAAACCAGCCCCGGGTTGGGTGGTTGAACTTCATGACGATGAATGTAATCCAACTCCGGATGGTGAGATAGGAAGAATGGCGCTTGCCCTCCACCCGCGTCCAGTAGGGCTCTTTATGTATTATCTCGATGACGATGAAGCGAACCAGGCAGCTTTTGAGGGCGATTTCTTCTATACCGGGGATAAAGCTATCCGTGATTCCGATGGTTATTACTGGTTTGTAGGCAGGGATGACGATGTCATCAAGAGTTCGGGTTATCGTATCGGTCCGTTTGAAGTCGAGAGCGCAATCCTTGAGCACCCAGCTGTAGCTGAAGCCGCGGTGGTCGGTTCACCGGATGTTATCCGAGGCCTTGTTGTTAAGGCATTCATTGTGTTAAAACCAGGGTTCACTCCTTCAGAGAAATTGATAAAAGATATCCAGGGGTATGTAAAAAATGTCACAGCTCCCTACAAATATCCCCGTATCATAGAATTCGTTGAAACTCTCCCCAAAACAATATCCGGAAAAATTCGCAGGAACGAACTTCGCGAGCTTGAGACACGAAAGATAGAATCAAATAAATGATTTATCCGTATTTCACCCATACACTTTTTTATCTTTTGAAGGCTCACAGTGTACGGCGCGAGGGTTGCCAAGCCAGGTCAAAGGCGCCAGATTCAGAGTCTGGTCTCGTAGGAGTTCGAGCGTTCGAATCGCTCCCCTCGCATAATTATTAGAAAATTTTAGAAATTTCTATGCATTTTTTTTATTTTGACAAAGGATTTTTGTGTGCACCTTTCACATATCAGATGTACAATAGAGTCAGATGAATATCGCACATTATGTAATTCACAAAAAACGGGATTGGGAGAAATTTTGATAACTAAATGGGTCTACGACTTTAATCTAGGAGATGGGAAAAATAAAAAATTGTTAGGCGGTAAAGGTGCAAATCTCTGCGAATTAACGCAGATAGATGTCAATGTCCCACCCGGATTTGTCATCACCACAGAAGCCTGCCTTTCCTATCTCTCTGATCCTGCAAAAAATTTGCCGGACGGAGTGCTTGATCAAGTCCATGCCAGCCTTGCTGATATTGAAACGAGAACTAAAAAAGTATTTGGAGGCAGAAATGACCCATTACTGGTATCAGTAAGATCCGGATCTGCAATCTCAATGCCTGGGATGATGGATACCATCCTCAACCTTGGTCTGAACAGTGAAACCCTGCAGGGTCTTATCACAGAGACAGGAAACGAGAGATTTGGATATGATGCCTATCGAAGATTCATTCATCTGTTTGGGAAAGTAGCTCTGGGGATTCCTGAAGAAAAATTTGATACTGAATTTGAGATAGTTAAGTTAAAGGCTGGAGTCAAACAGGATATAGATCTTTCTGCTCATGATCTGAGCGATATTTGTGAGCGTTTTTTAAATGTTGTCCAGAATTTCACACATAAACCATTTCCACGAGACCCCTTTGAACAGCTTGAAATAGCAATAAAAGCAGTTTTTAACTCATGGATGGGTAAAAGGGCAGTTGACTATCGTCGGGAGTTTAAGATAACGCCTGATATGGCAAACGGCACAGCAGTGAACGTAGTTGCCATGGTCTTTGGAAACATGGGAAATGATTCTGCAACCGGAGTTGGATTTACCCGGGACCCTGGAACGGGAGAAAATGTCATGTTTGGTGAATATCTCGTTAATGCCCAGGGAGAGGATGTTGTCGCAGGGATCAGGACACCAAAACCATTTTCAGCCATGGCTGAAGAGATGCCTGGACTGCATAAAGAATTAATGGAGCTTCGCAGGAAACTCGAAGAACATTATAGAGAGGTCCAGGACTTTGAGTTTACGATAGAGAAAGGAATTCTCTACTGTCTGCAGACAAGAAACGGAAAGATGAACGCAGCTGCACTTGTCCGAAGTTCTGTAGAGATGGAGAAGACAGGACTTATCAATAAGCGTCAGGCATTGCTCCGAATCCAGCCTGAGATCCTCAATCAACTCCTCTTTCCCCGTCTTGACCCAAAGAATCACGAAAAACCTGTTGCTAAAGGTCTTCCTGCTTCCCCTGGTGCAGCGGTAGGGATAGCCATCTTTGATGCTGACCGGGCAGAAAAAATCGGAAGAAAAGGAGAGCGTGTAATTCTCGTAAGAGAAGAGACAAAACCCGAAGATATTCATGGGTTCTTTGCTTCACAGGGGATTCTCACAAGCCGTGGTGGAAAAACCTCTCACGCTGCCGTGGTAGCACGAGGTATGGGGAAACCCTGCGTATCAGGTGCAGAGGGTATTGATATTGATATTCATCTACGCCTCGCAAGAGTTGGGGATTATGAATTTAGTGAAGGTGATGTGGTCACCATAGATGGAACCACAGGATCGGTATACCTGGGTGAAATACCCATGATAGAAGCTGAATTCTCGCCTGAACTCAAAGAAATACTCATCTGGGCTGACGACATCGCACGTCTCAAGGTAATGGCAAATGCTGACACTCCTGAAGATGCAGAGCAATCCCTGAAATACGGTGCTATGGGTATTGGACTATGCAGGACAGAACGTATGTTCAATGGCGTAGAAAGGCTTCCTATAATGGTCGAGATGATTATTGCTGATACCCAGGAAGACCGGAAGGCTGCACTCGGAAAACTCCTTCCTATTCAAAGGGAAGATTTCAAAAGCATATATAAGGTTATGGCCCCCCGACCTGTAACTATCCGTCTGCTTGATCCCCCTATCCATGAATTTCTGCCAACTGAAAGACAACTTGTTGAAGAAATAAAAGAGCTGCACAATCTTCGAGACATAATCAAAGGGATGCAGGTACTTTCTGATGCGGTTGTATTCATGAATCATCACCTTGATGTAAAACCGAAACTTCAGGAACCTACTGATCCTGAACTTGTCGATGCAGTCATCAATAAAAAAGAGGCGATGCTTAAAAAGGTCAGAGTAATGTATGAAGTCAACCCCATGCTTGGTCACAGAGGTGTCAGACTGGGGTTATCATTTCCTGAAATCTATGAGATGCAGATTAGGGCAATTCTCGAAGCTGCAGCTGAATGTCAGAAAGCAGGAATCGAAGTTCACCCAGAAATTATGGTTCCACAGGTTTGTACAGCACAGGAACTGAAACGAGTGAAGGAGTGGGTAGAAGAGATCCGTACCAGTGTTGAAAGCAATTATAATCTCAAACTGGTTTTTAAGTTTGGATCCATGCTTGAAGTGGTCAGAGCTTGTATGCGGGCAGACAATCTGGCAGAAGAGGCAGAATTTTTCTCATTTGGAACGAATGATCTTACTCAGGCTACTTTCTCATTTTCCAGGGAAGATGCTGAGAACAAGTTCCTGCCAATGTACAACATGAGTAATATTCTTCAGGATAACCCATTCGAGGTTCTGGATGTAAAAGGTGTTGGCAGGCTTATGCAACAGGCAGTCAAATGGGGCCGTATGGCAAGACCTGGGATGAATGTTGGAATCTGTGGTGAACATGGGGGCCATCCGGCATCAATTATCTTCTGCCATCAGATAGGGCTCTCCTATGTATCCTGCTCAGGACCTCGTGTCCCTATAGCGAGGCTTGCAGCCGCTCATGCAGTCCTGCTTCATGGTGATTAATCGTTACAGACAAAGTTAAACGAATAAGATAAATCCAGTTATTAAAAAACAATTTACATTTTCTCTTTCTTTTTCTGCAATATTTTTTTAACTTTTTTTAACCTGAATATATCTTCACGCTCTCGCTCTTCAATTGTTGTCCTGATGTACCGCCCGGTCTCCTTAAGCTCTGGAATAACAACTTCTTCGAGAGCATTGACCCTTCTTTTTGTAATCTCAATTTCATGACTGATTTTCCTTAATGCAGTCTCAGTTTCGGCAAGCCCTATCACTAAATCAAGTTCTTTCTCATATGCTTCAGCAGTTTCATCAATGCGGCTTGAAACTCCGATAATACTATATTCTCTCTCAATAACAGTCTTGCGAAAACTCTTTTTTTCTAGAACAGGTATATTGATACCCATAACTTTTCTTCCGTGAATATCGATAACGACACTCCTTTTTGTAGCGAAAGATGCTGATTTTAATGTTATCGTATCGTCAACAGCCCTTGCTATAAGGAGAGCCCTTCTTGCATCCTCTGCAGTCTTTTCGAGTTCATCACGTGAGCGGGTGGCTGATTCCATGATGAGAAAGAATTCCTGGATCAATGCATCCATCTTCTGCCTTAGAAGGTCCCGCCCCTGAATTGCGAGTACAACTTGTGAATTGATCTTTTGAAGTTCCATTCGTGTAGGGCTGCACTGCTGCACAATTCATCACTCCGATTGGGGCTTATAATATTTCTTTATTAGTTCAGGTTTGATTCGTTTTAATTCGCCCTGTGGGATTGTAGAGAGAAGTTCCCAGGCAATCTGCAGTGTTTCCTCTATGCTTCTTCCTATATTTCCCTGTCCTATAAATCTCTTTTCAAATGAATCTGAAAAAGCGAGATAAATTTTATCAAGTTCAGATAAAGCATCTTCACCAACAATTGCAGCAAGCCTTCTTGTATCCCTGCCGTTTGCATAGGCTGAATAGAGTTGGTCAGCTACATTCCTGTGATCAATTCGTGTCTTTCCTTCACCTATTCCAAGATTCATAAGTCTTGAGAGGCAGGGAAGCACATCAATTGGCGGTGATATTCCTCGCCTGTGAAGGTCACGGGAAAGGACTATCTGACCTTCGGTAATGTAACCGGTCAAATCCGGGATCGGATGAGTGATATCATCATCAGGCATCGTAAGAATTGGTACCTGGGTAATTGATCCTTTTTTACCTTTAATTCTCCCTGCACGTTCATAGATAGTTGCAAGATCTGTATACATGTATCCCGGATATCCTCTTCTTCCTGGGACTTCTTCACGTGCTGTAGAAATTTCTCTCAACGCCTCACAATAATTTGTCATATCGGTAAGAATTACAAGCACGTGAAGGTCATGATGGAAAGCTAAAAATTCTGCAGTTGCAAGAGCGGAACGTGGGGTTGCTATTCTTTCTACCGTCGGGTCGTCTGCAATGTTTAAGAAAAAAACGACTCTCTCAAGGGCTCCGGTTTTTTCAAATTCGTTCTTGAAAAAGGCAGCATCTTTATAAGTAATCCCCATTGCGCTAAAAACGACTGCAAAAGATTCATCACTTCCTCTCACCCTTGCCTGGCGGGCTATCTGTGCTGCCAATGAATTGGCAGGAAGACCGGCTCCTGCAAAAATAGGAAGCTTTTGACCCCTTACAAGAGTGTTGAGAGCATCGATAGCTGAAATTCCTGTCTCAATGAAGTCTTCAGGTTTATCCCGGGAATATGGGTTTATTGGATTTCCTGATATTGGAATCCTTGCTTCAGGAATTATGGAGGGTCCATTATCTCTGGGTCTCCCCATCCCGGTAAAAACTCTCCCAAGCATATCAATCGAAACATCGATTTCTGAAGGTCTCCCAGTAAAACGTACTTTTGTAAGATCGGTGTCGGTACTGTTTGTTCCTTCAAAAACCTGTATAATTGCGGTCCCTTCCGATATGTCGAGTACCTGGCCGTTCCTTATTTCTCCATCAGGAAGTGTTATGACAGCAGTCTCGCCATATCCAATATTCAGGACGTTATCTACGAAAAGAAGCGGACCGGATATACCACTAACTGTATTGTAATCAACAGTCACGAGATTAGGCTTCATTCGCGATCGGCCTCCAGACTCCCGATTGATTTATCAATTTCTGCAATAAGATCTTCAATTATTGCGAGGTCTGTCTCTTGCTTCATTCGCGAAATTTTGTCTTTGACCGGTAGGGCCATCACTTGTTTTAGTTTTACACCTCTCGCTATCGCTTGTGAAAGGGCATCTGAAAATTTAATAATTGTACGAATCATGAGAAATTGTTTTTCAAGTGAACAATAAGCATCCAATGGGTCAAACGCACTTTGCTGAAGAAAATCTTCCCGTATCATCCGGGCTACTTCAAGAATAGATTTTTCCTGCTCAGGTAATGAGTCTGCACCCACAAGTTTAACAATTTCAAGAAGTTCGGTCTCTTTCTGGAGTATAATCATGACCTGTTCTCGGAATTTTCGCCAGTCACATGAGACATTTTCAGTGAACCACATTTCAAGGTTCTCAAGATAGAGAGAATAGCTTCGTACCCAGTTTACAGAAGGAAAATGCCTTCTGTTAGCAAGACCTGAGTCAAGTGCCCAGAACGTTCCTGAAACCCTGAGTGTATTCTGGGTTATTGGTTCAGAGAAATCTCCACCAGGAGGTGAGACTGCCCCGATTATTGTTATTGAACCAGCACGGGCATCAGGTCCAAGACAACTGACCCTTCCTGCACGTTCATAAAATGCAGCAATGCGGGCAGCGAGATAAGCAGGATATCCTTCTTCGCCTGGCATCTCTTCAAGTCTTCCTGATACTTCACGAAGTGCTTCACCCCATCGGGATGTTGAATCAGCCATAAGTGCGACATCATAACCCATATCACGGTAATATTCAGCCATTGCTACACCAGTATATATAGAAGCTTCACGTGCAGCAACAGGCATATTAGAGGTGTTTGCAATAAGAACTGTCCTTTGTATGAGTGGGAAACCTGTCCGGGTGTCTATAATTTCAGGAAATTCTTTTAAAACATCGGTCATCTCATTTCCTCTCTCGCCACAACCAATATAGACAATTATCTGGGTATCCGACCACTTTGCAAGAGACTGTTCTGATACGGTTTTGCCAGTTCCGAATCCACCTGGAATCATTGCAGTGCCACCTTTGGCTACCGGGAAAAGGGAGTCAAAAATTCTCTGACCTGTAACAAGAGGGAGATTCATATCTAGTTTCTCTTTAAAAGGCCTTCCTTTCCTTACAGGCCATTTGTGTGACAATGTAAGTGCCTTACCACCCGAGATTCTGCAGACCGGGTCATCAACTGTGAATTTTCCCTCGTTAATCTCTTCAATAACACCTGAAACAAAAGGAGGAACCAGTATTTTATGTTCGATATGATATTCCTGGACTGTTCCGAGGATGCTACCACCGATAACTTTGCTATTCTCTTTTACGGCCGGAAGAAAATCCCATAGTTTTCTTTCGTCCAAACCGGAGAGGGTTAACCCTCTTTCTATAAAATCTCCGCTTATTTCAGCAAGGCCCGGGAGAGGCCTCTGAATCCCGTCATATATTGAGGATAATAATCCAGGACCAAGTTTTACAGAAAGAGGCATCCCTGTGAGAGAAACAGGTTCACCGACTTTTATACCTACAGTATCTTCATAGACCTGAATTACCGCGTTTTCATTGTAAAGACGTATAATCTCTCCAGAAAGTTCTGATTCTCCTACTTTTACGACATCATACATCTTTGCTCCTTTCATCTCTTTTGCTACAATTACGGGGCCTGAAATTCTCGAGACTTTACCTGTCTGCATTTATTTCCTCACCACCACGTTGTATCCGATAGCCTTTCTGAGAAGTCTTTCAAGAGATGATAGCCGGGTTCCTGTCCTCGACCTGAATGGGATTCCAATAATAACCGGCCTGAATGATTTGTCTATCCTGTCCATGAACGGATCTTCGGGAGAAGGCATAAAATCTTCATTCACTGCAACAATTCCAGTATCCTCTGATTTAAGGAGTGAAGAAATCACCTTCTTTGCTTCTTCGGGTGAGATTGCAGAAATAACCTCAACTCCTGCAAGTCTGAAACCAGGTGCTGATTCCGGATCCGTTACAACCACGAATTTATACATATACTAATTCCTCCCTCACCTGTTCATCAGTGAGACCTGTCTCTTTACACCATGCAATTATCCTTATATTTGTAACTTCATTGAATTTTTCCCACAAATAGGAAAGTGGAAGTCCGATACTTAAAGGATCATTATATGCACAACTGACTCCCTTTTTAACGAGAAAACGGTCTATCTCTCTTTCAAATGCTGAAACTCTGCTTAATAGTATTGAGTCCCTACTTATGTCCTGAAATAGTCCATACCCTGTCTTTTTACAATACTCAACAAGATCATCAATTAAATTATTTTCAAGGATTCGTAGAAATTCTATTCTTTTTGTCTGGTTACCTCCTTCAATGTAAATATGTTCGGCGTCAGCTGGTGAAATTTTATCGCGGGCGAGGATGAGCAGACTTTTTAGGTTTACAAGATCAATTTCCGTTTTAATTAGATCGCGGAGGATAGAATTGTCATAAGTCTCTTTTGAAAGAAGAGAGAGTGCCCGATCGTAATAGTAGTGATCAAGAGCATATTCCAGAAGAAAAGTTTGCGTACTATCTTTTATGTCTTTCATTGTCCTTGTTAAAGGAATAGCGTATTTTATTCTCCATGTTGCAAGAAGGTTAATTACTGACCTTACATCTGGTTCACGGTTCAGTTCAATAAGTGTTGCTTCGTCAAGAGACCCTGCAGGTACAAGGCACTCAAGAACTTCATCAGGACGGGCATGAATCTTTTTTGAGCGTATAATCGTCTTTAAATTAGCTATATCCCATTTTGAGAGGAATATTTCGATAAGACTTTCCCACTCCTTCCCTTCAACAAGCGAGAATAGTTTCTGAAAATTTCTTGTAATATTGCGGCGTAAGGCCTGTTCAACACAATTTATTCCGGAATAAAGGAGACTACTCCTCTCGATGTCTTCCCTGAAATAACTCAGTTCCAGATCATCAATTAAGGATTCGATATCCGGGTCATCAATAAGACGAATAATAAAGTCATTGCTTACAATGCGGCTTCGCATACCTCTGACTCTTGCATTTACATATCCCCGGTCCATATCATGTCACTCTGAAAGCTTTTTGTATATCTCCTCTTTTAAGACCATCTTTGCTTTTTCCAGCCTGGTTTCAAAAGTATTTGAGAATGTGATAGAACTATCCTCAGTTGTAAGAATCACTCCTCCACTTGTTTCAATATCGGCAACGACTTGAATTATCTTTGGATCATTCGTAATCAGACTTTTTAAAAGAGATTCATCACGTGGGTCTATATGGACAATAAATGGTCCAGGCCCTGAAGAAAGAGATTCGAAAAGAAGTCCGGAGAGTAACTCCGGATATTCTTTATTGTTTCTGATATCTTTCAGACGGTTTCCTGCAATTTCAAAGGCTTTAGTGAAATAATTCTCTTTTTCATTAAGAATACGTGATTTTACTTCTTCACGTGCTTTAAAAAGTCTGGCATTTCGAAGAATGAAGATCTTCTCATGCATGTTTTGGATATGGCATGCTATGACAGCTTTTGATTGTTCAGAAGCTTCATTTTTAATTTCAGTCACTTTGGAGAATGTCTTCCCCATAAGATCCTTGATTCTCTCTTCAGCACTTAGTTCGCATGCATTAAGGAGACCTTCATAGTCCACTTTTATACCTCCGAAAATTAATCGGGATTACTTAACCATGATAATTATCATTGCTGCAACAACAAAACCCAGAATTACCATAGTTTCAGGTATAGCCTCTAACACGATTATTAGTCCGCTTGTCTCAGGTTTTTCTGCAATTGTACCAGCCCCTGCGGAACCGATCCTTGCCTGTGCAAAACCGGTTCCTAATGCTCCAAGTCCAAATGCAATGCTAGCTCCAATAGGTATCGCCCAATCTACCAAGAGTGTTCACCTCCAAAATTGATTATCGCTAAACATGAGTTTATATTAAATAAATATTTCTATTTTGTCATAGGGCAAAAAAAGATTCGAAATTTAAAAGTCAATTAATGCGTTACTTATTCCTTTTCTTCTGTATTTTTTCTGAAAGGATGGTATTTTTTCCCACCCCCTTCATAGAATTTTGGAAAAAATTCTACTATATGCAAACGCATTGCATGCATGGAAGGGCTGAACATTGCAAGAATAATATTAAGACTATGAAGAAGAATTGTTACAATTACACCTATTATAACTATTCCTATCGCTCCTCCAAGTCTGTTTGCGACAACTGCCAAAACTACTGACGCCATCCCTATCGCCATAATACGGGAATATGAAAGGATATTTCCAACTGTACTCATGAGTTCAATAGTGCCAAGTACCCCCCCTCCGTATACAATACAGGGCGCCGCAACGATGACTAAAATAATTCCCGGGTATAGAAAATCACTGGGTATAACATTCATCAGGGATGTAATTGTAATTATAATGCCGGTAAGGAGGGCAATTACTCCTATTTTTTCTACTACATGTCTCCATTTTAGCGCTCTTGATGCATTAATTATTCCAATTGTTAGTCCCAGGAATACATGAAAAACGCCAATCCCGATACACAAGACAAGAAGCGGGACAATTATCTCAATCCTGTTCAATGTAATGCCCCCTATTGTGCAGGGGTGAATCAGGTTATAATTCTCCCCAAGATCGCCAAAAAATTCACCGAAAAGAAAACCAAAGAAAATCGTAGGTATTGAAGAGATTAAGAGAATTTTTGAGATACTACGCATCCAGTCTGATTTAATAAAGAATTTGTAAAGAATTAATGAAAAGATAAGAATAACTATCCCATACCCGATATCGCCCACCATGAGTCCAAAAAATATAGGAAAAAATAATGCAAAGAGAGGACTCGGGTCAATTTCATGATAATTTGGGGGAGTGACAATCTGCATAAAAAATTCGAAAGGTTTGACAAACCTCGGATTATCAAAAAAAGTCGGAATGTCTTCAATCTTTGCATGTGGAACCGATATTGCCTGGAAGATAACCCTGTCACCATATTGCAACTTTAAAATTTCTTTTGCTTTTTTCATATTCTTCTTTGGAATAAAACCCATTATAATAAAAGTGTAAATTGTCTCCCCGAATTTGTTGTACTCCGTTACTTCGTCAATTATATCTTCAATTATCTGTTTCACAATAAGGAGTTTGTTAAAATACCTTTTTGAGAGCAGCATGAATTCATTATCTATTGAAATTATCTCCTTTCTTGATAATTCCTTCCGTTTTTCAATAGAAACTTCAATCTCACTAAAAGGCATTCCATGGTACTCATCCGGCATTCTAACTTCGTTGACATTCTGAGTATAGATGAAATTATGAACTTCATGGGACAGCCTTTTTGGGAAAACAGTTATTGCTGCAAGTGTATTTTCATCAATATCAAACTGAATAAGTTCAGAATAACCTTTTGTAATTTTTTTTAGGTTTTCATCGATAAGGGGAATTACTCTCTCATATTCCCGGTTAATGAGAATTACTGATATTTCGTAACCGCGTAATACAGGTAACTGGCTTTCTAATGGTGCTATTTTTTTTATTATTGTCTGGTACCTTTCAAGAGATTCTATTAGATGAATAATTTCACTTTTTCTCTCTGAAAAGCTACATGTTGTATTTTCAAGATCTGAAATTAAACTATTTGCATAATCTGCGATATCTTCATGAGTTTTTGCCCTCGCTTCCTCTTCAAGCAAGCCGTAATCTGAATCCGGGACGGCTATTTTAGGCAATGCAGAGAGGATTCCTCCAAGCTTGATAAGGATTGCAGAAAAATCAATTATCTTCTCCTTATCAACTTTTCGAATTACACACTCTTTTGGTGAAACACAGTGCGTTACATCTTCCAGATGGACAGTCCCGAGATGGTACAGTACATCGACAACACTTCGCAGGTCATTTTTTGGGCCCACTATCTGAATGTAACGCATTTTTTGAAGCATGATATTTACTTTCCTGTCACCGTTTCGATAATATACGATATAGTACTTTCCAGATTTTTTTCTCCTGATTGCCTTATCTTAATGAGTGTGTCCTCACCCTTCAATTCAAGAATTTTTGCCTTTTCTTCAATTTTTGATAGTTCCACATCTTCAAATACTGCAGCTTCCTCTTTTCCTTGTTTTTCAGAGGAACTGATCATCAGTGCAGCCTGTTCTTTAGCACTACTAATCTGAACTTCTGAATCGCTAAAAACATTCATAACTTTTTTTTCAAGTGCTTCTTCCTTTTCTGAAATCTGTTGAAGGAGTGTCTTTTCATTATCCATGGTTCACCTCCTGTCTACTTTTTTGCAGGTAATAATACAATGTAAAGGATCAATTTTAAATATTTAAAAGTATTTATATGGCACTGTCACTATCATATCTTATAGTTATATTTTTTTTATGATATTCTAATAACTGGGAAATAGAGAGAAGATCAATCAAATTCGATATTTTTAAAAGATTTTAGATATTCTTTTAGAGATTTATGCAATTTTTCAGACTTAACCCAGGAAATATCAATATCATTAATGAGTTTATTAATAATTTTGACATCGTCAGACATCTGTTGAGAAACGGGAGTTGGAAAAAGGGATATTATACCCAATATAACTGATAGCGGGTTACGTATTGAGTCATTTAATACCTGGAACTGTTCCATATCATATTCAAGTTTTTCTAGATTTTTTATTGCGACCTCCATTCCCGATTCAACCTGTTCTGTGATATCATGGAGTATAATAAGGAGTGTTGAATCAATTAAGGCAGGATCATGAATAGGAATAAAAGATATTGATATCCACAATTTTTCATTATTCTTTTCAAAAGATAAGGATATAGTTCTCTTTAGTCCTGTTTTTTGTGTTTCTTCAATAAGGCCTGTTATATTTTTTTGGAACTCCTTTGCAAAAAAATTTCTAATATCAAACCAATTCAATAAATCTCCATAATCAGACAGAAGAACTGATGCACGTGCATTTGCATAACGGATTGAATAGTCTGGGCCTGCGAGTATTATGCCATCATCTATCCTTTCAGCAAACAGGCGGTACATCTCTGTTTCAGAGTTAAGTGCCTTCTCTTTATTTTCTATCTCTGTAAGGAGTTTATTGAAGGAGTAAGCAAGTGAAGCTATTTCATCATTGCCTTTTACACTGACTCTCTCCTGAAAGGAATACATTGCAGATATTCGACGGATTTCGACATTAAGAAGGCTGATCGGGCGATAAACAAGGATGTAAAAAAGAAGAAGAAAAAGTGTAATTAATGCTGATATTGTCAGGAGAACTATAAAGAGGAGTATTATAACCATTTTCAGGCTTTCGTTTGCAACAACCCGGTCCTTTTTCACCTGTACAACGAAATTTTTACCCCCCTTGAGGTCTTGTAACTGAGTATACAAAGATAAATAATCGGGGTTCTCCCGAATAATTATTCCCTGCCCTATCTGAACGTTCTTAGAATTTTTAAGAAAATTATCAAAAAGAGGAGTATTATTATATTTGAGTATCTGAAATGAGACTTTTGTTGTATTTTTAATATAATTTAAGAGATTTTCATCAATATTTTTTGATAGAACAAGGGAGCCAAATGCAGGGCCTGATCCGTCTGACCTTTTAATCGGGAAACTTGAAATGAGAACCAATCCTTCAGGAAGCGGAAGATACCCGGATAATGGCTCATTATTGTGAATAGCTTTGTTAAGGAGATTATTCTCTTTCAATGCCCTGATAAGATTTGGGTTTACCTGGACCTCCTTTTTATTTAATAAGTCAACAGACTTCGTTAAAAATACCGTTCCATTCGAATAAAGTACTATAAAGTCATTTATTCTCATGCTCATAAGGATTTCATTGGTTAAATCAGCACCAATAAACTGTGGATGGATTCCTAAAAGATAATCATAAGTATCATCCCAGGAAGCCCAGTCTTTTGTAGTCCAGTTAATATATGAAAGTTCGTAGTCGAAGGCATGCATGACTCTCGTGTTATCGATTCTTACTTCACGGTCTTCAAGAGAAAAAAAACTTGAGGGGAAAATGAAGAAAGAGATGACACCGATAATTATAAAGAAAATTAGAAGGATGAGGGTTAATATCATAAAACTTTTATGATCTACCTTCATAATTTCTTACCTTTAATATTCGTTTCTGATTTCTCTCTTTCATTCCATTGTTTTATATAATATCCTTGTTTGTAATATCTCAAAAGGAAATTGTGGATTTTCTCTGATTTTATCCATGTCCTCTTCATCTCATCTATGATATCACGAATAACCCTTATCTGAATCTGTATTTTTTCATTATTGGGTGGTTCGTGGAATTCACTAAGACTATCAATTCTTGATAGTGGTATGTTTGTCTCCTGAATAAGATTCTGAAATATCTCCAGATTCTCTGAAAATTGAAAAAAACCTTCACTTTTTAATTTTTTCTGGGATTCAATAAATTCTGTAATATCACGGATAATAAGAACGGTCTTGTAAGCAGTTTCAGTTTCGTCAGCTAGAGGTATAATGGAAATTTCAAATACTGCTTTTTTACCTGAAATGCGGGTATTGATGATCTCTTTATAGATATTTTCATAGACTGATCCAGATGACAGAATCTGATTGATTATATCAGGAAGTTTTAATAAACATCCTACTTTAAGGTCCTGGCAAAATATAACTTCATCGGGTTTTTCTTTGTAAAGATTAACCGCTTTATTAAAATAGGCAATCTTTTTTTCTGAATCAAGGATTATAACAGATGAGTCCATCTGCTCTGCGAGCTCAATGTACAGCCGCTTACTCATATTGATCTTATTTTCTTCTAAAAAAATTCGTTTTATTACGTCATTAAAAGACTCTGCAAGTTCAGAAATCTCTTTTTCGCCTTCAATTGAAATTGAAATTTTTAAACTCCCAGTGTCAGACATCTCTTTAATCCGGGCATCAAGGTTGCGAAGTGGATTAATTACCTTCTTTGTAAGGATAAAAAATATCAAAAGAAAAGAGAATAAAATAACTAATAAAAGTGAGAAAATAAAAAAATAAATTGTATTTAATGATTCTTTTAATATTGGTCGTGATGAGGTAACCTTAAGGATATAAGAGATATTTCCGTTCAGGTCTTTTATGGGCAGAAACCCTATGATTTTATCTGAGTCCTCTTGATATATAAGGGTTTGTTCATCCTGACCTGAAAAGTTTAATACTCTGTCAGAAGGAAAAAGCGATGAAATTTCTTCATAGGTATATCCCTCTACTGTCAAATGAGTCCGGTTGGATAAATACTCGATAAAATTATCATCAATATTCCGCAATAAAATAATAGTCCCGGAAGGTTGACCGTTTCCATCTGTAGGATAAATTTTATGGATCAGGGCGATACCATTATAGCTCGGAATAATGACAAAACCACTTATCATATCATTTAATGGGTCGGCATTGAGAATTGCTGCTTTTTTTTGTAGAAATCCACTTAACTCGTCATCGGTAATGTTAACTCTGGCAGCATGATTTACAACCCTTGAGTTGAAAATTAATTTTCCGCTATTGTTGAATAAAAAAAAACTATCAAATGTATTATATGAACTTTCATTTAAATTAGGTTGAAGTGAATCGAGTGAGAAATTCTGTGAATCACCTTTAACGTAATAATACAGGTCATCCCAATAAGACCAGTCAGAACCAGTCCTCTCGAGGGCGTCAATATCCTCATGGACACTTTCTGAGACCCTCAAAGTATTTAATTCCATATCTTTTGTTTCAAATCCATAATATCCATTTATGAAAAAAAAGAATGAAAATAGGAGGATTGCGAAGAGAATGAGGAGAAAAAGAGAACCAATAATAATAAGGGTTTTATGTAATATTTTCATCTCGAAAGTTCCTCATATAAACCTGCGGTTATTTTAAAATTTTAAACATTACATATTTTCTTATTAGTATAAAAGAGAAATTATTATAAAACTAAACCTTACTAGATAATACGACTGATATTACATGAAACGAAATACTTTCTATCTCCTTCTGGGTGTGATAGTTATTATTGAGATCCTGGTCCTTGCCTGGTCTCTTGAAAACCATATTGGCCCGATTGTAGAAATCTCGGTTCTTATCGGAATAATCATTGCCTATGTAGCGAGAAGAAATGTAACTGATATTATTGATGATGAGAGGACGGCAAAGATAACAGAGAAGGCCGCACTTAAAACATTTCAGATCTTCTGGATAGTTTTCTTTATTTTTTCAACGGGAGCTCTCATGAACATTATAGGTCCACCCCAGGAACCCGCAATAAGTCACTATCCTCATCCACCACCACCACCAATGTTTCCGTTTCCTACTCCTATCTCAATTCCGCCCTGGCGGGTTTTTGGGTTTGTACAGTTATTGCTGCTTGCTATGCTGATATTTTTATACGTGGGTTTTCGGATCTATTATGCTCGCAAATTTGGGGAATGGGATACTGATGAAGAACAGGATTAAAGTATTCCGTGCAATGTATGACCTCACACAGGAGAATCTTGCATCAAACCTGGGGGTTACAAGGCAAACCATCCTTGCAATCGAGAAAGGGAAATATGATCCATCACTTGAACTCGCTTTCAGAATAGCCAGGTTTTTTAAAGTGAATGTAGAAGAGGTCTTTCTTTTTGATGAAACCGGGGACAATATGAAACTTCCATAATCTTAAAGCCTTATGACCTTACATTTAAATTGTATTATGATCTTTAATTCATGAAGGAGGAGAGAAAAATGCTGGAAATATACAAATGTGGAAAATGCCAGAAAACAGTAATGATAGTAAGTGAAGGTGACGGGACTCTCGTCTGCTGCGGGCAGGAGATGGAAAAGCTCGTTGAAAAGAATAAAGAGCCAGGATTTGAAAAACATGCCCCGGTTGTTGAAGAAAAAGATGGCGGGATAATAGTAAAAATAGGTTCTATACCTCATCCAATGGAAGAGGCACATTATATAAAATGGATTGAAGTTATCACTCCGAAAAACCTTAAAACTGAAGCTTTACTCCCTGGCGAAAAACCAGAAGCCTTCTTTAAGGGAAGCGATACGCACGTTAAAGTACGCGCGTATTGCAATGTTCATGGACTTTGGACTACAAAATAAATTTATTATCTCTTTTTTTTACCATGGAAATCTCTTTTCACAAAGATGATTACATACTCCTTGTCAGTCCAACAGGTAGAATCGATGGTTATGGAGCCCAGGAACTAAGACGAGTTATTCTGGACGCGACGAATGATGCAATAAAAGTATTAATCCTAGATCTCTCTCTTGCTCCCTACATGAGTAGTGCAGGAATTCGAATCCTTCTTGAGTCAAAGAAATTTTTCGAAAAGCGCAAAGGCTTATTAATATTATCTGGTGTCGGCCCTTTTCCTGAAGAAGTTTTAAGAATGACCGGACTTTTTAAGGTTTTTATAATAACACCGACTCTGGATGAAGCTTATCTGAAGGCAAGGGAATATTCCACAACTTATAATAATACCGAAAAGTCCGAAGATGGATTCTCTTTCACAATTCATGAAGGCACAAATGAACCTGCAGAACTCGCGGTAACTGGGAGTCTGGGAAATGTCCTGCATGCATCTATAAAAAAAGATGATGTGCATGCCGTCAGGTTCAGGGACTGCGACTACTCCCTGGGCCTTGGTGCGCTTGCAGAAAATAGTGAAAATGCCCGCACAATCCTTGGCGAGATGATAACACTGCATGGTTCAATGGTGTACGTCCCAACTGACGGACATTTCATTCCCGACTTTTTTACTCCTCTCGATGATACAGGATCTATAAAGATTTATACAGGGTTTAATATTGCACTCCAGGGATCATACCAAAAATATATCAGTTTTATCTCTGACAATGCAGAAGGCGTTTCACTTTCGAGGATTTATGATACTATTTTCCATCAGGAATCCCTGAAGGAAAATTCGAAAGGGATAGCTGCACTTGCATTGATTGGAATAACAGCAGGGGTAAGGAGTTCAGGCATCATTCAGTCCCCGATACCTGAAAACAATTTACCTCCCGGTACAACTATTATGGACCCGGATAATTTCAGCACCTGGAATGCATTAATAAATGATCCTCTCTTTTCTGGTAATACCCTTGTAAGTTTTGGAATTGGTATTGACCTGACACACGATCTCTCTTCATTTGATGAGTCATCCTTGTCTTCACTTTATTATATTCATCCTGCGAATCGGGGGGTTCAGACAATGTATCTTCATAACCATGGGGTTATTTTCAGAGGAGTCCCCTATAATGAGCAGGACACGCTCAACAATAATATCAAAAGAGTTGTAAAAAAGGGCGAATTTGTTGATATGCGTCACCTGTTGGACGATACGCGTTTTATAAGGGGAATTTGCGGGATTGCCTATATATCAGGTATATCCAATTTAGCGGAACAATAATAACCGGAGTGGATTCTTTGCTGCAATTTCCTGAGTTGAAAATCTTTCATCAAAGTATGTAACCTCAAGCATATCCAATAAGTCCTTTGTTTTGGAAGGCAATGTGGATTTACTTACATCCAGAATGTCAGCAATATCCTCTTTTTTTATATGAGGGTTCTTTTTTTTATCGAATAGAAAATTCACTTTTGCTATAGCATTAATGATAACAGCAGCCCAGACTTTCGTCGTTCCATTCATTATTGGAGAAGTTTTTTTCCTTCCAAGCGTGGCAAGCATTGACAAACATAAGAGCCTTAACTCTTCATTTAATTTAAGTGAAGCAAAACGGTTTATTAGCATTGCTATCTCTGCATAACGCTCTCTGTGGGCTTTTGGAATCTTTAAATAGAATGGGTCAGGATATTCGTAAACTGGACATTCCAGGTCATTAATATCAGGAGATATATTCGTTTCTTTGGTTTTCTTTGCAGGCATAATATATCTATTCCTTTTCTATAAGTGAGGTTATTAAAGGTCACATTATTGAATTTTCCGGTTTAGATTCCAGAACTAATCGATCTTGAGAAATATTAAAGACGCTGAATCCCTGATTACCAATGCAGTAGATAACATGGAGTGAAATATTTACTTCAGGATATTCTGTTTTCAACCCTTGAGCGTACCCTAATATCTGCTTTGTATCTTCACATTGAAGGGGAAAGGTATCGGGAGTGTACCCGGACTTTGCAAATTCTGTGTTTGAGTAATATTTGAATTCAATAACCCACCGTCGCCCGGCAAATTTTTCATTAAATTTCCCTACGAACTCAAGATCACTCCGACCGGCAGGGTATGAACGTTCAATGTTAAATGTAATCCACTTTGACAGAAACCTGCTGCAGAGTTCAAAAAAAGTTGTCCTGTAGAAATTTTCGTTAACTTTTGCAAAAACAGCTTCAGGTAGCTGGCTGACATACTCACGCCAGTAACCGGCGAAAAGGTCTGCAATATCAGGTTTTACTGTGACAAATCTCTCCATGAATTCTGTATACCGGGTAGAGACATCAATATGGTAGAGATCATTAAAGTATTCGATAAATATTTTCTTCATCGAGAGATTAGGAAGAGAGAGGTAAAAATCATCTTTTTTTGTCAGGAGACCCAGATAAAAGAAAGATATCGGATAGAAATGAGGTTTGAAAAAGTCGGACATGTTAAACTGTGAAATCAGAGCGTCCTGATCATACAGGATTGTGTTCTCCGATGCCAGTTGACTTACAATCTTCTCAGTGCTATCCGGGTAAGCACCAGTGATACGTTGTACCCAGGACAAATCAGTCCGAAGGTTCAGATCAATGAGATTGTTTGGAATGGAATTGAACCGGCAAAGTTCCCTGATAAAATACATAACCATGGTGGAGTTATAGAGTGCTGCTTCTTGGATTGTACTTACAAAATGATAACCATTATACTGACTTTTAATTACTTCATTTACTAACTCCCGTGTCTTACTCTCAAATCCATAATCATCGTACACTTGATCAAGTAGAAGGTTCAATTCAGTTTCGGTAAATCCAAGCATTCTTTCGAGCTGTGGATGCAGAGTGATGAAATCAGCGATATTATAAGCTGAAGAAAGGTCATCAATTGTAATAGGGAGTATTCCTGTTATGAAAATATTTGCAATAGCTCCCGTCTGCCTGCCTGCTTTCAATACCTTAAAGAAAGATTTTAGAAAGCTGTCATCTGCAGTAAGTTCCCGATATAGGTGATCCTGATGAGTGGTTATAAGATGATTTGCAAAGTTGTCATACTCATCTATGATTACGTAAACAAGTGGTGCTTTGTTTCCTACGAGAGTATCAAGAAAGATTTTTATTGAATTTGAAGCTGTATCAGTTACATTAACAGAGAAATCTGAGAGGTATTCCGGATACACCATCTGAAGTTGTTGCAGGCTACTAATACATTGCCGGTTGAAACTCTTTTCTATTCCACTAACCGTTTCATGAGACGGTATTGTAGAGAAGTCGAATTTTAGCACGATATAGGCATTCTGTTTACCTGTAGGGTGATTTCCAATCCATGTCTGTCCAAATAGTTCACCAAACCGGCAAGATTCTTTCAGGTCATAGTAATATTGGAGCATTGAGCAGAAGAGAGATTTTCCAAATCGTCGCGGTCGAAGGAAAACCGGATTTGAAATATCCTCCAATTTTGAGATATATTGGGTCTTATCAATGAAATATGTCTTTTTTTCAATAAGTTCGGCATAGTTCATGATCCCGTATGGTACCAGCCGCTTCATTGTGTGTAATAGTATGGGTTGTGAATGTTTAATTATTAGGAATAGTTGTCATTCAGGAGACATAGAAAGAGATTTACCTCTCCTGATGAGAAAATATTTCGACAGAATATGCCTATTAAAACAAAGAACTGCAAAATATTCATTCTTTCAATCATTTTAGTATATTTGTCCGTTTTCACAGTTACTTCAACAGATTTCCAACCAGTATTTCTCGTAAAAATTGCTCTTGCCCTTCCCAATCCATGCGAAATGGTAGCTGGTGACAGCAGGGTTGTAGAAGTGTTATGGTACAGCGGGCATGATAATCTTATCTTCGATAATTTTACCCTCGTTACCGAGAGAGGACTAATATGGAAAATAACACCTCCTGACATAGCAAAAATCGATAATTATGGAAGACTTGAAACAATACGACCTGGTATAATTAAGATTACTGCAACCTCAACTGCGGATTCTAATGTATCAGAGTCACGACTCATTAATATTATCGCAAATTCGTCTCATTCTGATAATTACGTAAAAAGAGTTATAAATTATTCCTTGAGACCTTCAAATCCTGTTGAAAATTTTCAAAAAATGGTTGAAATGATATCAGGGGACGCGGTAAAAAAAGATAATGATATCCCTGATGAGCAATACAACAAAAAATATAATCTCCCGAATGGGACTCGCATCAGGGGCAGCATGGAATGGATCGTCGTGGGTTCCATCAATTACAGATAACGATGGTCTTTGGACAAGTATGTATGGTGCCGGTGAGATGATGCGATATGCAGTAGTAAAAGAAAAACGTTCAGGATATAGTCAGGAAGAGATTTTAACCGCAAGAGCCGATGCATTACGTCCATTAAAAGCAGTTCTTCTACTTGCGTATATTTCAGGGAGAGAAGGGACGGTAGATGCAAGAATTCGCTACCTGAACAATACAAGAATTGGAAAAGGGAACCGGTTATCAGAAAAGTACCTTTTATTCAATAAGATCGAAGCAATTGAGAATTATCCTGGCAGCCCTTCAGACTATACTGGGTTTACCGGCGTAGACGCCGGGACAAACAAATCTGGTCAGTACATTGGTGGCAGGTTTAGATTCTCTCTTGGGCCTGTTTCACCAGACGATTGGACAATAGATGGCCCTATGGCAACAACTCCAAGAACCCTGAAGGGATTTATTGCAAGGACTTTTTCCATCCCTACCATCGAGCCGACA